>Ga0209748_1000423_pt1 | contig 22651 bp, 23 predicted proteins | sample BarGraIncu00421A_FD_185490 | JGI IMG/M metagenome (GOLD analysis project Ga0209748, IMG submission 185490) | Arctic peat soil microbial communities from Barrow, Alaska - Barrow Graham LP Incubations 004-21A (SPAdes) (version 2) | ecosystem: Environmental > Terrestrial > Soil > Wetlands > Peat... | reverse complement strand
GGTAAAAAGTATCGCATAAAATACAGAACAAAGAAAAGGGTATGTTTCTAATGGAAAAATATATTGCTTTTATGCGCGGTGTAAACGTGGGCGGAAAAAATAAAATACCTATGCCCGAATTAAAGGAGCTATTTGAGCAAAACGGATTTGATGATGTCGTAACATATATAAACAGTGGGAATATCATTTTTTCCAGTGATAATACAAATGAAAAAAAGCTTAAAGAAGAATTGGAAGGTTTAATAGCAAATAAGTTTCAATTGAATATCCCAATCATAATTGTATCTGTTAATGACCTATTGACTGCGTTTAATCACGCGCCTTCATGGTGGGGTCAAGACAAGGACAAGGACTCAAAGCACAATGCAATCTTCATATTACCGCCGACTACTGTGGATGAAGTATTTAAAGAAGTAGGGGCAATTAAGCCTGAATATGAAAAAGTTGATCATTATGGCAGGGTCGTTTTTTGGTCTGCACCGATCAAAACTTTTTCAAGAACACGGTGGTCAAAGGTAGTTGGCTCGTCTGTGTACAATAGCATTACTATTAGAAATGCAAACACTGTTAAAAAGCTATTGCAACTTGCAAAATAGTCCGTGTCTGAGATTGATAAAGGTAGAAAAGAGGAATTAAAAAGAAGGATATCATCACTTTTAAATCAGATCAATGATAGAATATAGTTAATTACCGGTTTAAGTATTCATAACTATAGTTGTTTAGCCTGGAAACCATGGGCGGGAAGGACATTAAAATGAAGATTGCAGACAAGATGAAAGAGAAACTCAGCGGATTATACGAGGCATTGTCGCGATATCCCTTGACGGTGATTTTCCTTGTTGCCGCTGCAGTGGTCAATGCAATGGCCATCCACCAGGAAGTAGATTACATCAAATTTCTGCTGACCTATGTGGTTGGTGCATGCCTTGGGTTTACTCTCCAGGCCGTCTGGGAACGCTTTTTTTATAAAACAACCCATCGCCTTGCCCTGATGGGTCTTTGTCTGGTTCTGACCCTGGGCTATTTTCTCATTGTCAGACAGTATACGACCACCAGCATTGAAACATGGATCCGAACATCGGTGGCTATTTTTGCGCTTTTGATTGCCTTTATCTGGGTGCCGGTGATTAAAAGCAAGGTCAGTTTCAACGAAAGTTTTATGATCGCCTTTAAGGCCCTGTTTAATTCTCTGCTGTTTTCCGGCGTCATTTTTTTGGGGATCACACTGATTATCACAGCGGTTGATCTGCTTCTTTTCAAGGTGCCTGAAAAGTCGTATATGCATGTCCTGAACATTGTCGGAATGCTCTTTGCACCCATTTACTTCCTGTCCCTGATTCCGGTTTACCCGGGAGGGTCGGACAAAAACCGTTCCCCAGAGGAAATCGAGAAAAATCAGGAACAAATAACACGATCCGCAACTTGTCCGAAATTTCTGGAGATTCTCATTTCCTATATTATTATTCCCCTGCTATCTATTTACACGGTGATTCTAGTGATCTACATTGCAACCAATATCACCGGCCCATTTTGGACGGACAATCGTCTGGAACCCATGCTTGTGGGATTTGCCATAGCAGTCATCCTGGTTTATATTCTGGCCAGCAGGCTCGAAAATAAATTCGCAGTGCTTTTTCGCAAAATATTTCCCAAGGTACTGGTTCCCATTGTGCTGTTTCAGATTGTGTCCTCGGTTCTGAGAATCCAGGATACGGGAATCACTCACGGCCGTTATTACGTGATTCTCTTTGGAATTTTTGCTGGGATTACCGGTGTTCTGCTGAGTTTTATGCATGTGCGCAAAAATGGTATCATCGCAGCTCTGCTCATTGGTTTTGCCGCCATTTCCATTGTACCGCCGGTGGATGCTTTTACCATCAGTCGGGTAAATCAGGGGGGAATCCTCACCACGGTGCTGACTGAAAACAATATGCTTGCGGACAATACAGTTACACCCAATGCATCGGTTTCAGAGGAAGACAAGAAAATCATTTCCGATACCATGAACTATCTTGGGATGATGGGCTACACCAAAGGCATCCCATATCTGGGAGATAATTTTGATCTCTACGCTGATTTCTACGATACCTTTGGGTTTTACCGGTACCAAGAAAATCCCTACGGACAGGAATCGATTTATCTGAGTCTTGACCAGCAGTCCCCACTTAACATTAATGGTTACGATACCTTTGTTCTGGTAAACTTCTATTATCAGGAAGCTAAATCAGAGCCACTGATCTTTGATTTTGAAAAAGATGGAAAGGCCTATACCTTTACACAGGAAAAAGCACCGTCTCCTGGAACACTTAAGCTCACGGATGAGGTGGGGGAAGAGTTAATCACCGTGAATATGCAAGACGTTTATGATCACTTTGATACGTCCGCGGTCGACAATTTTACGACCAGCAAAGACGCCATGTCCGCAGAAGAGGCTACCTATACTCAGGGAAACGACAAAGCCGACATTTCTCTGGTGGCAGTGACCCTGAATATTGATGAATCCAATTCGGAACAGCCCTACAATGGTGACTTTTATGTTCTGATAAAAATTAAATAGAAAAAAGAACTCAATAGTCTCTTGATTAGAAATAGGAGGCAGAACAAAATGAAAGATTTATTGAATAAAATTGATCAGTTTTAAAAAAATCCTTGAGCTTTCGAAATAAATGGAGATTATAAGATGAACAGAAAAGTAGACATTATTGTGGTAGGGACCGGAGTGGCAGGTCTGTTCAATGTTTTAAATTTACCGGTTGATAAAGAAATACTGATGATAACAAAAACAGGGGCAGATGCCAGCGACTCTTTTTTAGCCCAAGGTGGTATTTGTGTTCTTAAGGGTGAGGATGACTATGACAGTTTTTTTGAAGATACCATGAAGGCAGGCCATTATGAAAATGATAAAGCTTCAGTTGATGTGATGATACGCACATCACCTGAAATCATAAGTGATCTGATTTCATTTGGAGTGGAGTTTGAAAAAAAAGACGGAGAGTTTGCCTATACCAGGGAAGGCGCTCATTCTAAAGCCAGAATATTATACCATCAGGATTTAACCGGAAAGGAAATTACAAGCAAATTGTTGGCGGAAGTGAAAAAAAGGAAAAACATAAAGATCCTTGAACAAATGACAATGGTGGATCTGATTTGTGAAAACAATACTTGTTCTGGAGTAGTGGCTTACAATGACGACAATGAAATCAGCCAACTTAAAAGTGATTATGTGGTTTTGGCCACTGGCGGCTTAGGGGGATTATTCGATAATTCTACTAATTTACAGCATTTAACAGGGGATGCGATTGCCATTGCAATGAAGCATCACATTGAATTAGAGAATCTCAGTTATATTCAAATTCATCCCACAACTCTGTATTCAGAGAAAAAGGGCAGACGCTTTTTAATTTCTGAATCAGTACGAGGGGAAGGGGCAGTTCTATGCGACAAAAATATGGAACGTTTTGTGGATGAACTCCTGCCAAGAGATGTGTTGACCAAGGCGATTCATGAGCAAATGAAACAGGATAATACTAAATTTGTATGGCTTTGTATGAAGGAAATCGGAAGTGAAGTCATTAAAAAAAGATTCCCGAATATCTATCAGCATTGTTTGGAAGAAGGTTTTGATGTGACAAAGGAGTGTATACCAGTAACCCCTGCCCAGCATTATCTTATGGGTGGCATTAAGGTGGATCTGGACAGTAAAACTTCCATGGAGCACTTATATGCAATTGGGGAGATTAGCTGTAACCGGGTTCATGGTGCCAATCGACTGGCCAGCAACTCCCTTTTGGAAAGCCTTGTATTTGCTAAGCGTGCAGCAACTCATATTGCCAAGCATTACGAACCCTTGGGGCAAACAAATGCCAGTGTGGATATGAATGACTATAAGGATTTAGAACAATTGAGATTAGACTATAAAAAAATTATTTTAGATGAAATAGAAAAGAGTAGATCTGTTGAATGATCTTACAACAATTCAGGCAATAGAAAAGAGCTGAATGATCAGTGGTAACTAAGAAGTTACTCTGAGCATCTAGCTCTTTGTATAATATTAGAAAAAAATTGCATATTGCGGTTTAACTTCTATAAAGAAAGGTATACATTCATGATATAGACGTGAAGCATAGAATCAGAATTATGTTTGCATCAGAACGAGTTTCTTTGAAATAGATGTGAAAATAAATAATGAAAAAAGGAGAAGATTATGTCATTGATTGGGGCTTTTATTGTTCCGCATCCGATGCTGATTGTACCAGAGATTAGTTGGAGCCAGGAGAAAGAGATTCAAAAAACAGTTGATGCTTATGAAGAAGGTATCCGTAGAATTGCATTTTCAAAACAAAACATTCAAAAGGCAGGAATTTCTCTAAATGAGAATAACTCGATGGAACGATTTGAGGTGGTGGACACAAATGAGTAAAGTAATATGCGAACTTTGTCCACATCACTGTCATCTTAATGAAAATCAAATTGGATTTTGCCGTGCCAGAAGCAATAAGGATGGTGTTATCACCGCCATTAATTATGGAAGGATCACCTCTATGGCCCTTGACCCCATTGAAAAGAAACCACTGGCTCGTTTTTTTCCTGGAAGTCGTATTCTTTCAGTGGGTAGCTTTGGGTGTAATCTTCGGTGCCCATTTTGCCAAAACTATGAGATTTCAATGGCAAGCATCGATGAGATACAGACTGTGACGGTTAGCCCGGATGAGCTTGTCAGAAAAGCTATTGCCCTTAAACCCCAAGGAAATATTGGTATTGCCTATACCTATAATGAGCCTTTGGTAGGCTATGAATATGTAAGAGACTGCGCAACAGCAGCAAAGGAAAAGGGCATGAAAAATGTGCTGGTAACCAATGGCTGCTTCTGTGAAGAACCATTTAAGGAGCTGTTGCCTCAAATTGATGCACTAAACATTGATCTCAAGGCATTTACCGAGAAGTTTTATAAAAAGATCAGTGGGGACTTAGAAACGGTCAAACAGTCTATCAAGCTTGCTTCAAAGAGTAATCATGTAGAAGTCACGACCCTTATTGTTCCAGGTGAAAATGACAGCGATGAGGAAATCCGAAGCTTATCCCAGTGGCTGGGGTCAATACGCCCAGATATTCCACTACACTTGTCACGCTTTTTCCCAACTTATCATATGACTGATCGAAACCCGACGGAAGTTGCCAGTGTTTATGCCCTGGCTGAAATCGCACGGGAGTCTTTGGAGTATGTTTATGTGGGGAATTGTTAGAATCTACCTATGATATCGCTTCAACCGGGTATGACGGTGATAGCTCAACCATCGGGAATTATGACAGGATATAATGCTGAAGACATGGCACCAGGTAATCTCATCATAAACGGCGGCACCATTGATGTTGCTGCTTCCAATCTCAATCCATACCGGGCTAGAGAAGAACTACACATCAAAATTGATGTAAGATAGAAACCTGTTACAAAAGTAGCAGGTTTTTTGATGGGGTTATTAAAATCAACAACATCAATAATATTCAAATCTAAATTAACATGGTATAATAAACTGAACAAAGTATCACCCTATAGTATAAATGTTATTTCAAATCGCAAGTGGAATGTATCTCATTGATAAAAAGGGAACTACTTCAATAAAGGAGCCATTGGATTTATGAATTTTTATTTCGCGCCTATGGAAGGTGTGACTGGGTACATTTATAGAAATGCCCATAATGCTTTTTTCAATAATATAGATAAATACTTTTCACCATTTATCGTTGCAAATCAAAGTAAAAGTTTTAAAACACGGGAATTAAATGATGTTTTACCTGAAAACAACCAGGGACTGGTTTTGATTCCACAATTACTAACCAATAATGCAAAAGATTTTATTAATACTTCAAAGAAAATAAAGCAGCTGGGATATAATGAGATCAATTTAAATTTGGGATGTCCTTCTGGAACGGTTGTTTCAAAAAATAGGGGATCAGGATTTCTTTCAAAAAGAGAAGAACTTGATGCATTTTTAGACGAAATTTTTTCTCAATCGATAACAAAAATCTCACTAAAAACCAGAATAGGAAAAGACCAACCTGAAGAATTTTATGATTTAATCGAAATATTTAACAAGTACCCGATAGAAGAGCTTATTATTCATCCAAGGATTCAAAAAGATTTTTATAAAAATAAGCCTAATATGAAAATCTTTAAGGAAGCCTTGATTTTAAGTAAAAATCCTGTTTGCTATAATGGAGACATTTTTACAATCAAAGATTACAAGGCGTTTTCGGATGATTTCCCCAGTGTCGATACCTTAATGTTTGGTAGGGGATTATTAGCCCATCCTGGACTGATCAGCGATATTACAAATAATATTAAACTTGAAAAAAAAATACTAAAAGACTTTCATGATAAAATTTATGAAGATTATAAAAGAATACTCTTTGGAGATACGAATGTCTTGTTTAAAATGAAAGAATTGTGGTTTTATATGATTCCGGTGTTTTCTGATAATGCAAAATATGCAAAAAAAATTAAGAAATCAAAAAAATTATACGATTATGATGAAGCTGTTTCAAGCTTATTCATAGAACAGGATCTTTTATAAATATAAGTAAAAATATCAAGTTGATAATAAATTTACAGGAGGTTATGATGGCATTTGAAGAAAAGAGTTTCAAATCGTTTAATGGAACGGACACGATCCAGGCGTGGATTTATAAGCCGATTCGCAAACCCCGGGGAATTGTTCAGATTGTGCATGGTTTTGGCGAACATTCACGACGATATCTGCATATGATTCTTAAGCTGAATGAGGCAGGATTTGTGGTCGTCGCAGATGATCATGTGGGACATGGAAAAACCGCTGCTGAATCAGGGAACTGGAGTGACTGGGGAGATAAGGGTTATATGACCATGGCAGAAGATGAACATATTCTTCGAAAAATGGTACAGGAAGAATTTCCTGAGCTGCCTTATTTTATGTACGGACATAGTATGGGCTCCATGATTGCCAGATCTTATGCGGCAGCGCACGGTGATGGGATGGACGGTTTGCTGATATGCGGAACCTCTTCGATTTTTCCCAATACCCGTGAGTTGGCAACAGAACTGAAAAAGTGCATTGATGAGGGAAGAGGCGAAGAAATCGATCCCAGTTATTTAGGGGTTCTTTTTGGATGGATGACAGATCGCATAGAGAATCCCCTGACGCCTAATGATTGGATATCCGGTGATCCGGATGTGGTAGCCGATCATGCCAATGATCCCTTCAACAATTTTACAAGCCCACCGAATATCCGTTCAACTTATGATTTTATCATGATGATTGAAACCATTATCGGAACACAGTGGGCAGAGAAAGTACCGGCATCCATTCCGGTTTATAATATTGCCGGAGACCAGGATCCGGTAGGATTATATGGAGAAGGTGTCTATGCCGTTTCAAGTTGGCTGGCAGAAACCGGACATCAGGTCAAAACAAAAATTTATTCAGGGTATCGCCATGAAATCCACAATTATCGGGATATTCGTGATGAGGTTGAAGACGGAATGATTGATTTTATCAATCAGGTCATTGCCCAAAGTTAATGACGATTTATAATCAAGGCTCATTCCGGTGATTAAAAGGAGAGAATCGATACACATGATACATACATTTGGACCGGTTTACAATGAAAAATCGAGAATTCTGATCTTAGGGTCATTCCCTTCAGTAAAATCAAGAGAGGCAAGCTTTTACTACCAGCATCCCCAAAATCGATTCTGGAAGGTCATCAGCGCGATTATTGATGTTCCAACCCCTGAAACGATAGGGGAAGAAAAGGCAATGCTCTTGAGAAACACTATCGCTGTCTGGGATGTGATCTATTCCTGCGACATCAACGGTTCAAGTGACAGTTCGATTAAAAATGTTGTGCCAAACGATATTGCTAAGGTATTGAACGAGACCGGTATCGAAACCGTTTATGCAAATGGAGGCAAAGCCTATGAACTGTATAATCATTACTGTTATAAGAGCACAAATAAAAAGATCATCAAGCTGCCATCCACAAGTCCGGCAAACGCGAGGTACTCTTTGGCAAGACTGATAGAATGCTGGAAAACTGAAATCCACTTATAACCGGTATTCCGCTTATACTCTGGTAGAACACGGCAGAATATGCTATAATAAAAAAGTAAAAGTCATTGGATAATATGAAAAACACTTCCTGATCAGTAACACCAATCTGGAAGTGTTTTTAGTTAAAAAAATAAGAAATGGTGAATGAATGAGTATTTTAAATGTCGAAAATCTTTCTCACGGCTTTGGCGATCGGGCGATTTATAATCAAGTCTCGTTTCGATTGTTAAAAGGAGAGCATATTGGATTAATCGGTCCAAATGGAGAGGGGAAGTCTACTTTCATGAACATTGTCACCGGAAAACTGATGCCTGATGAGGGCAAGGTGGAATGGTCAAAGAATGTCCGGGTCGGTTACCTTGATCAGCATGCCATTTTACAAAAGGGAATGACAGTCCGGGATGTACTGACGAGTGCCTTTGAATTTTTGCTGGAGATTGAGAGCCGGATTGGTATTCTCTATGAAAAAATGGGTGATGAAAGTCCAGAAGAGCTGGAAAAGGCTTTAGAAGAAGTGGGAGACTTCCAGGAATTGCTGGATTTTCACGATTTCTATCTCATCGATTCAAAAGTGGAAGAGGTCGGAAGGGCTCTGGGTCTCAATGAAATAGGTATGGATAAAGATATTACTGAATTAAGCGGCGGCCAGCGAACAAAAGTCCTTCTTGGAAAACTGCTGCTTGAAAAACCGGATATTCTGCTGTTGGATGAACCCACAAACTATTTGGACGAACAGCATATTGAGTGGTTAAAGCGATATCTGAATGACTATGAAAATGCGTTCATTCTGATTTCCCATGATCTGCCTTTTGTTAATTCGGTGATTAATATCATTTATCATATGGATAACCAGAAACTGACCCGCTATGTTGGCGACTATGCTAAATTTCAGGAAGTGCTTGAAGCCAAAAAATCCCAGGAACAGTCGGCTTACAATCGACAGCAAAATGAAATTGCGGATTTAAAGGACTTTGTTGCCAGGAACAAGGCCAGAGTGGCGACCCGGAATATGGCCATGTCCCGGCAGAAAAAACTGGATAAAATGGACATCCTCGAGCTTGCATCAGAGAAGCCGAAACCCCGATTTCATTTCAAAGAAGCCGGTGCAACAGGACGCCGGGTTTTTGAGACCCAGGATTTTGTTATCGGCTATGATGAACCCCTGTCCAAACCCATGACTTTAATCATGGAGCGAAAACAGAAAATTGTATTAAAAGGAACGAATGGGATTGGTAAAACAACCCTCCTGAAAAGCATTCTGGGATTAGTTCCACCCATTGATGGCACCGTTGAACAGGGAGAAAAACTGGCAATCGGTTATTTTGAACAGGAAATGGATCAGAATATCAGGACCAGCTGCATTGATGAAGTATGGAAAGAATTTCCGGGATTTACGCAGAATGAGGTGCGTTCTGCACTGGCGCAATGCGGACTGACGAGGAAGCATATTGAAAGTATGGTCAAGGTGCTGAGTGGAGGGGAGCAGGCGAAGGTGCGTTTGTGTAAACTGCTCAACCGATCAACGAATATTCTGATCCTTGATGAGCCGACCAATCACCTGGATGCGGATGCCAAAGCAGAACTTAAGCGGGCTTTGACAGAATATAATGGAGCGATCTTGATGGTCTGCCATGAACCCGAATTTTATGAGGACTTTGTCAGTCAAGTATGGGATTGTTCGCAGTGGACAACCAAAGTTTTTTAATGTGATGCGTTCAACTGGCAGAAGCGTTAAAAGAGGAATTAAAAGGAAGTCTGTTTCGAATACAATAGCTAATAATGGATGCGTTTCAAGTTTAATTAAATTTTGAAGATGCTTTGCTGGAGTAGATTGACAATAACTGAACAATCATTTATTATTGAAGTAGTGTAGAGGTGGCAAATTGAGAAAAAAAGACGATGAAAAAGAAAAAAGCATTAAAGAAGCCGTCATCAAACTTATTTTGCAGGAAGGGTTTCACGGTACTTCAATTTCAAAAATCGCCAAAGAGGCAGGTGTTTCTCCTGCAACGGTCTATACTTACTTTGACAGTAAAGAAATCATGTTACAGGATATTTATCGGGAGAATATGGAAGAAATCTGTCATTGTATTTTAAGCGGAGTACATTATGGAATGGATGAAAAGCAACTCATCGAAGGATTGATTCGAAGCTATTATGATTATATTGACGAAAATCAGGATATCTTCAGTTTTGTTGATCAGTTCTCAAATTCACCATCATTAGTTAGTGGCTGCTCAGAAATAGAAGGCATTTTCAATATAAAGTTGCTGATTGCCGATCTTAAGCGTCGTGAGATAATCAAAAATTATCATAATGAAAATTTGTTTGCAATGATTTTCAATCCTGTAAAAGCAATTGCAGTGAACAGCAACAAAACAAAAGCGGAAAGAACCGAGCTGCTTCACGAAATGATTGGAATGATACAAGACACCTTATTGGTATAAGAATAAGAAAAGAATAGGAAATGATTAAAGCGTGATTGTTTAAAAAAAAGATCATAAAAAAACAATCACGCTATTTCTTAAAGAATAATTAAATGAGTATTCATTTAAAAAATAAAAAAACAGGAAAGTTGGTCAAATGAGAGTAAAGTCACAAAAAAACGATAAAGAAAATTTTATAAATTTGATTATTGAAGATACGTTCTTGGCAGTTTGTATTATGGAGGTTCAGTGGTGAAATATTTAAAACAGCAGGGTATATTCCTAATTATTTTTATAGTCATCGCTGGATCGATTGCATTTAGTTCAATCAAAAACACGCCTCAAAATATGGATTATTCCAGTCTGTTAACAGAAATCCAGGCGGGAAATGTGAGTAGCATTGTATTGCAGAGTGACATAGCTGAAGTTCAACTTAACAAGGCACTGGATCAAAACAGTGAAGTCACAAAGTATGATGTAACCGTACCTCCAGATATTACGTCAGCATCAGACCGGTTTACCCAGGCTGCGGATAATCAACTCATTAAATCCTACAGTATTACTCAGCCTTTGAGTATGCCATGGTGGTCTCAAATAGTGGTGGCCATCGGTTTCATGATTCTACTGGCAGTTTGGTTCGTTGTCAATCAACGCAAGCAAGGTGGTGGTTTAGGAGGAAATCGTGCGACGGCAATGGGCAAGAGTCGGGCAAAATTATCGGTTGACGAGCAAAGAACAGTTAGCTTTGCCGATGTTGCCGGAGCTGACGAGGTCAAGGAAGAGTTGGAAGAAATTGTTGAATTTCTCAAAGCCCCGGAACGCTTTGTTGATCTTGGGGCCAGAATACCAAAAGGGGTTCTCCTGGTAGGACCTCCGGGTACAGGAAAAACGCTTTTAGCGAAAGCTGTTTCCGGAGAGGCCAGCGTACCATTTTTCACGATCAGTGGTTCAGACTTTGTCGAAATATTTGTTGGCGTTGGTGCGTCTCGGGTCCGGGATCTTTTTGAACAAGCAAAGAAAAATGCACCTTGTATCGTGTTTATTGATGAGATCGATGCAGTAGGGCGTCAACGTGGTGCTAATATGGGCGGTGGAAATGAGGAAAGAGAGCAGACATTGAATCAATTACTGGTTGAAATGGATGGCTTTGGCATCAATGAAGGCGTCATCATTCTGGCAGCGACAAATAGACCGGATGTTCTTGACCCGGCGCTTTTAAGACCGGGACGGTTTGATCGACGAGTGACGGTTGGATTGCCGGATATTAGAGGAAGAGAACAGATACTAAACGTACATGCAAAAGGGAAACCATTTGCTGATGATGTTAGATTGGGTGAAGTGGCAAGAATCACACCGGGCTTTACCGGTGCGGATCTGGAAAACCTGCTGAATGAATCTGCTTTATTAACGGCAAGAGGACATAAGAAAGAAATTGACAATGAGATTATTAAAGAGGCGGCATTCAAAGTCATGATGGGTCCTGAGAAAAAGAGCCATGTGATGAGTGACAAGGACAAAAAACTAACAGCTTTTCATGAGGCAGGCCATGCCATTGCCATTAAACTTGCTTCATCATGCCGGAATGTTGATCGGGTCACGATCATTCCTTCAGGAATGGCGGGTGGTTATACGGCAAGCCGGCCATCTGAGGACCAGAACTATCATACCAAATCTCAGCTGATTGAAGAAATCATTATTGCTTTGGGTGGTCGAGCTGCTGAAGAAATTGTTTTAAAAGAAATCAGTACAGGGGCATCAAACGATTTACAACGCGTGAATCAGATCGCTAGAAGTATGGTGACACAGTATGGCATGAGCGATCAATTAACCAATATGATTTTTGCTAACGAAAATGATGGCGGAGATTATGGGCAACCTCAGAAGTACAGCAATGACATCGCAAGTATTATCGACGACGAAGTCAAGCAGATTATTGATCAGGCTTACCAGACAACCCTGACTTTGCTTAGAGAAAATATCAGCAAACTAAACGGGTTGGCTGAAGTTTTAATCGCGAAGGAAAAAGTGGAAGGTCCGGAATTTGAATCAATTTTCCTGGCTGCATAATTGAAAGAAAATAATTGAAAGAAAGACCATGTTTGACAGCCTGTCAAACATGGTCTTTCTTATTCTTAAAAAAACAATAGAGGACATTAAAAAATGGGTCAAGTTTATGAGATAGCTTTTACTCCCACGCAGGGAATTTTTGATTTCATAAACACATTCCATGAAAGCAGGGATATTAGAGAGAAAATGGTGATCAGCACACCCAGACCGATGACAATATTTCCCCACGAAATGGAAGCCAGGAACATTCCTACACTCCCCAATACGGTGAATAGTGTGCCGATAACGGAAGCGGCTGATCCAGTATCACTTTGCTGTTGTTCAAGCAGCAGATTGGTACTGAAAGGACGCATCACGGCACCCGATAATGACATGAAGAGGAAAGAAATCCAGAATAACATCGGCGTTAAGGTGCCCAGGGTCATGACTAAAATACCGCTTAATGTTGAGATGGCTAAAATCATTGAAGCAAATAATTTTTTATCCATATTGCTTAGGAATTTTACATAGATAAAAGGTCCCGCAATGGATAGCAATGCATTGGCAGCAAAGAAATAGCTGTAAACCTGAGCACTGAGGCCAAAGTAATCCACATAAACATAGGATGAAACAGCAATATAACCCATAAATGGAAGCATACTTAAAGAAAATATGAGGGCAGGGACAATAAAGCTCTTGTTTTTGCTGACAACGACCAGACGTCCCAGGGACCCAAACAATGTTCCGCTATACCGTTCTTCATCTTTTAGTGTTTCCTGGAAAAAAATGGAGAAACCCAGATTGACGATACTGATGAGTGCAAGCGCCCAGAAGGAGCCTCTCCAATCGGAAAAGGTTAGAATTAAGGCCCCGACAATGGGAGCAACCATGGGAGCAAGTCCGGCGATGGACTGACAAATTGCTAAAATGGATTCCCTCTTTTTTCCGGAGTACGAGTCCTTAATGACGGCCATGGAAACCGATGTAATTCCACCGGCACCGATCCCCTGAAGGATTCTGGCTGCAATCAGGAAGTAAATATTTACTGACATCGCACAGGCGATACTGCTTGCAGCATATAGGATGCTTCCCACTAAAAGAATAGGTTTACGGCCATACTTATCACTGAGAGGCCCCCAAAATAATATACCAATGGCATAAAATAAGAAAAACGCGCTTAAAGTAAAATTTGTAATGGCGGAACTGCTTCCAAAATATGAATTCATACTAGGTAGCGCCGGCAAATACATGTCTGTAGAAAGCGGAATAAACATATTCGTGAGAGCCATAAAAACGACAAGTCCTTTATGTCCCAGATATTTCTGTTTGCTTCCAACTTCCTGGCTGGTTTGGTTAGGTAATTGAGTCATCAATAGCCCTCCTTAAAATTTTTGAATATTTTTATAGACGATTTTTAATAATAATTTTAATTCTTTAATTTGACCGTTTGTTAGGTCTTGGAGCATATTTTGTTCAGTTGTTTTCCTGAAATGATCCATTGAGCAAAAAACCTTTCCGCCTTTATCGGTGAGAAAAATATTCTTCACCCGTTTGTCCTTTGAATTATGTTCACATCGAATAAATCCTTTTCTTTCTAATCGGTTTAAGATACCAATGATTGTGGGATGGGTTACTTCAAAAAAGTCTTCAAGATCTTTCTGTGAGGTTGTTAGGTCTTTTGTATCATGCAGATAAAAAAGAATACGGGCCTGAGATAAAGTCAAATCAAACTCTTTAAGGGTGTGATTGGCTTTTTTTTCAATACATTCATTAATAAGTTTTATCAAAAAACCGATATCATCACTTTGACGCATAATTATCCCCTCAAACTATGTAGCATGCTACAATTATATATTAAAAACAGTAAAGAGGTCAATACTTATAGCTAAAATAGTTAAAACTGAAAACCTTATCATGGGTCAGTCGGTAGATATTAAATGGTTTGTCATGTATGTGGTGTTTTAAATGGTAGTAATGAGGAATGGAGTATTTTAGGGAAAACTGATTATGAAGTTCAAAACGATCCTGAATTAGCTCAATTTTATTATGAAGATGAAAAGAAGCTTTAATGAATCCAAAAGACAATTTTTCTTTAAATTAATTGGTTTTTGTTTTAGTATTAATCATTATGGGTATGTTTAAAATACCAAAAGGAAAGGAGATAAAATGATGCGGCGAACTATATTATTGGTGGTGGTCATTACGGTCGTTTTAGCCATTTATTTTGTTAGTACCATGAACTTGTTTTCAGGTAACACCAATGGGGGCAGCCGGGAAGATGCTGTGTCACAGGCGACTGCTAACCGCTACCAGGAAATGGAGATCCGCGAATATCAGGGCGTCCGGCTGGACCCTGCGATAGGCCCAAGGGATAATTCCATATCAGGGATTCAACAAGTGGATATCAACACATATCAGCTGCAAATTACCGGTTTGGTTCAGAAACCGATAAGCTATACCTATGATCAGGTATTAGAAAAAGAAAAAGCCCAGCGCCTCATTACCCTTCATTGTGTAGAAGGATGGGACGCCACGGTTCTATGGGAAGGGGTGCGAATCACAGATCTTCTTGCTGATGCAGGGGTAAAAGACGAGGCAAATGTGGTTATTTTTCACGGCGTAGATGGTTATACCACGTCCATGCCATTGGCGACCATTAAAAACAAAGACATGTTATTGGCTTATTCATCCAATGGGATTCCATTGCCGGCGTCAATGGGTTTTCCCTTTATTGTGGTGGCAGAAGATAAATTAGGGTATAAGTGGGCCCGTTGGGTGAATGAGATTGAACTGTCCGACGATGAAAATTACAAAGGTTACTGGGAAAAAAGGGGATATTCCAACGACGCACCAGTGAATTAAGGCATGCTACGGGGACATTCCCAGACCAGTAATGAATCGTGGTTGCCCCTTAACTTATTAGGGCAACAGCTTTCTAGCACTTAGAACTAAAACGTTCGATCACACCCAAAAATCTGAAACTATAATAATACAAGCATCACCATATTAAGACGATTTATTAGAAATGTCAACCGAGAAATCATCGGTTATTCTTGGGGAAAATACAAAAAAAAGGAAGTTCGATAATGAGAAAAATGCAATGGCAAAACGTGTTAGACTTTTGGTTCGATCCAGATAATAAACTTTTTTTGTTTCAAAGAAATGAAAAGTTTGATCAGCAAATAAAAGAAAAATTTTATGATGTTTGGCTTGCTGGGAGTCAAGGCCTTCTAGTGAATTGGAGAGATACCATCCAGGGGACATTAGCAGAAATTATTGTTTTAGACCAATTTTCCAGAAATCTGAACCGTAATAATGCAAGCTCTTTTGCTCAAGATGGTATGGCCTTGATGTTAGCTCAAGAAGCTGTAAAAAAGCCGGAATTTTCAGCGTTGCCTAAAGACCAGAAACAATTTATTCTTATGCCTTTCATGCATTCTGAATCATCTTCTATTCATGAACAGTCGCTACCTCTTTTTGAAGAATTAGGCGATGAATTAACTTTAGAATTTGAAATAAAACATAAAGCAATTATTGATAAGTTTGGACGATATCCACATCGAAATGAAATACTGAACCGTCAGTCCACTTCAGAGGAACTTGAATTTTTAAAACAACCTAACAGTAGTTTTTAAAATAAGCTACAAGGCAATTTCTTGTGGGAATCTACTGGAACAACCATCATCATATATTGAATATGGTGAATGGGGAATCTGCAATAATAAGCAACTTATCTAATTTTTTATCATAAATAATAGCCTATTATAATCAAGAAGATTGACTATAATAGGCTATTTTGATAAAGTCATTTAGAATTATTAAAAAGCCTGGATTACTTGCTTTTTAGTCAAATAAAGTGCTAAAAATTAGAAATCATGCTTTTATAGCCCAGCGCAATTTAGCAGAACGAGCACGACCATTGGTATTACATTCTTCTGGTGATGGCCGAATAGGACCGGGAGCTATTTCACTATAGACGCCTTCACGAAAAAAACGTTTAAAAGATTTTTTAACGAGACGATCTTCTCCTGAATGAAATGAAAGTATAGCAACGCGCCCACCCTCTGCAAGGATAGTAGGGAGCTTTTCTAGAAATTCATATAACACTTCAAATTCATCATTGACATCAATTCGCAATGCTTGGAAGCATCGTTGGCAGGATTTTTTAATTGCATCTTTCCCATTATTTCCTGGAATAAATTTAAGCGCATCTTTAATAATTTCCTGGAGTTGTGTTGTTGTTGATATGTCTATTCCTTTTTTTCTTTGGGAAATAATAGCGCCAGCGATTGCTTCAGCATTAGGCTCGTCTGCGTTTTCTATCAACATACCTTCTAATTCATCTAGTGAAATAGTTTTTAAACGATCTGCGGCAGATATCCCTCTTTCGGGATTCAGCCGTAAGTCTAATGGCCCTTCACTCTTAAATGAAAATCCTCTTTCAGGATTGTCTATTTGCATTGAAGAGACACCCAAATCTGCCAATACAAAATTCAATGGCCCCGATTCTAAAGCAATTTGATCTATATCGGAAAAGTTCATTTGCTTGATTGTTAAAATTTCGGAGCCATAACCTAAGCTCTCTAAGCGCTCTCGGGTGCGCGGTAACTCAATAGCATCTACATCCGTTGCATATAAGTGCCCCTTTGAATTTAAACATTTAAGCATCTCTAAAGTATGACCACCATAACCCAGTGTTGCATCTAATCCAGTTTGCCCAGGAGTAATTTGCAAGAATTCTAATATTTCTTTAACGCAAATTGAACGATGCATACCAGCAGGAGTACTGCCCTTTTGAATAACTTTATCCACAGTATCAGCATATTTCTCTGGTTGCAGTTCCTTATACTTATCTTTATAAGCTTTAGGGTGAGTGCCTTTATATCGAATACGTCGTTGATGTTTTTGTTCTTGATTATCCATTGCCTAACCATAATGATTTAGCGTTTATCGATTTCAAATTCGAAATTGATGTGACATAAAACGTTAAGTTCATTCTTTCCTCCGCTTTTTATAATAGCTTTTTGTAATGTTGTTTCAACTCTAATGATACCAAATACAATTCATAAAAGCAAACTCACAAAGAAGAAAAAAAGATATTAGATTTTCCATGAAAGCTGACAGGTAGGTTCAAATCCCACCTTCTCTGTTACCAAGAAATATGCATCAAATATGGCGTTGATAGAAACCTGTTACGAAAGTAACAGGTTTTTTGCGTTCTAGAACTTTAATGTAAGCCATCAAATTTAGTGGAATGAATGTGGAGAATAAAACGTAATAAGAAAACATATATTGAAAAATATTTCAAATAAGATATCTTCATATCTTTCATCGATGGTATAATCAAAGTTATATTAGAACGAATGTTGATCAATGCAATTGTGACACAAATAAGTAGGGGGAGTTATTAATGGGAAAAAGGTCAGCTAACGCTAATAGATTTGCCTAAAATCATTTCTGAGTGTAAAGAAGAGTGGAATAATATCACATTGAGTAATGTTAATGATTCGGTAATTCGTCTAGAAGTAATTGAAGGCGAATTTCATTGGCATAAACATGATAATGAAGACGAGTTCTTTTTTGTCATTGAATGACAGCTTTTTATTGATCTTGAAGATAGCTCTGTAAAATTATCGGAGCATCAAGGTTATACCGTTCCTATGAACACCATTCATCGAACGAGGGCTCCAAAAAAAACATCGATTTTAATGGTAGAGAAGGATACAGTTAGCCCACAGGGAGACTAACTGTTTATAGGGGTAATGGTAGTTATAACATTCAAAAATGTTGACAACTATGGCACTTATTACTACAGACTGCTTCAAGAGATATGCGTTATTGCAATATGGCCCATCACATAGCTGGAAGGCATTGTTAACAACGCTGCTGGTTATTGCAATTCTTGGAGCTGTGGTGATTTTGAATAAGGGACAATGGAGCAGGAAAGAAAAGTGGTCCATAACGGCTCTTTTGTTTTACATATATATAATAATTTTATACAAGCTTTTGACAAGGACAGTCAAAAATTATTTTGATAATAACTGGCTTCCATTTTGGTCGTATCAATACATTTGGTCGACCCATGATTTTGGGATAGCGTTAGAAGTCTTTATAAACTGTCTGATATTTATTCCGTTTGGGATATTAGCGCCCTTCGCTATGGTTCAAGATAAAGTAAAAAAGCGTAATATCGTTATAATTTCCGGATTTGCTCTTTCAGCTTCGGTGGAGTGCCTCTAGCTTTTTACGAAAACCGGATTGTTCGAGTGGGATGATATTATTCACAGCACGATTGGCGTAATCGTTGGCTACGGTATTTATCTCTATAACAGGAATCAGGATTTTCAAGAAGTAAAGTGCTATTTTTTTTGCCATTGGGTGTTGTGCTTCTTGGATTGATCGTGGCAATGATATGAATACAGTGCTTGTCTTAACACGCCATCGATTCCTGGTTAAAACGGCAACGACCAATAATTTTCCCCTAAATCTTCTATTGCCATTCTCTCCGAACTGACTCTGCCTGTGAAATCTCCGAAAAACGAAATCTGTTGTGGATTTATTCGCATCGAGATTCCAATAAACAATTTGTGTGAACATGAGTATCCAGTTTATCGATCACAAGCAAGAAGAATCTTTTATCGTCTTGATGCCTTTAAAGAGATAATATTTGACTTCAAAGGCGTTGAAAATATTGGTCAGTTTTAATTGTAAATCAATACCATAGTTCGATGATACTGGATTTCACTTCCATAAAAACCACCCCATTTTTTAAATCATATCATTTTTGATTAGAAATACATGGCTGTTCTCTGAGCAATCAAGTTGGTAGATGTTTTTTATTCTTGAAAAATTAGTAATTTCTTTTCAATAACCATCACCTTTTTCCTAGACTCAAATTAACATTAAGATGTGTTTATATCCCTGGTCTGTTGGGTAATATAATATTGTGGTATTCAAATTGTCTGAATTGAAACCGTTTAAAGTTTGACTTGAACAGGAGGAGAAAAAATGTTCGATTCGGAAATTAAGAAAATAATTGATGATTTGGAAAAAAGAAGTGACGTGATTGACAGAGAAGACCTTCGGAGATTGATTGATGACGACTCAGAATCCCTGAATAATAAGGATGAAGCGATTCCAGATGAGATGAATTTATTGCTGGTGTCGCCTATAAAATTACTTGATGCACCATCAGACAAACCTGATGCCGGGGTGTGTCCGAAGGGGTGCTTTACCATAACAGATTACGATCGAGATGGCGATTTTTACGTAAACTGTCAACTTCATAAAAATGCAAAGGAGGATGTGCCGGAAGACCAGAAACTATTGTTTGAGGAGATTGAAACTGCCAATACGGTTATAAAATCTTTAAGCGACACAGATATCAAGAAAAAAAGGAAATACCATTCAAAGCTTGTTTCTCTTGCTAAAGCCGGGTTGGAAGGTGAAACAGCCCAGCCAAAGCTAGCTTTATCAGCCCTTAAAAAACTTGAGGAAGAGATTCTGATGGTAGAAGGTCAACGCATCAAAAACAACTATATGATAAATCTGGGGAAAATAGCCATCATTATTAGCATTGCAGCCTTTGGAATCTATTTATTTGTAAATAATCAATTCCCGACAGCTGATCCTGTTTTTACAGCAGGTGCCATTGTATGGATTGGTGCAATGTTAGGGACATGGGTGTCTTTTGGTGCGAGAAAACACATTATGACATTTAAAGAGCTGAGCGTGATTGAAGATGATCGCATGAACCCATTAATGCGTTTAATTTATATTGGAATCTGTTCAATCATACTGTATTTATTTATAAAAATTGGGCTTTTTAATATATCCATTGGTGAAATGTCAGCCAAGGATCTGTTGGGAACCGTTCCAGGACAGATGCTCATCGGAATTGTCTGTGGTCTGACTGAAAGCAAAATCGGGATTTCCATTTTTGAAAAGGCAAAATTGAATTTTAGCAATGATGAAAAAGAGGTTGTGGTTAAGCAGTAGGTTGGGGATGACCGCCGGAAAGATAGTGTAGAGTGGTATTTTCAGGGTGAAAGGAAATATCAAGCCAGACAAAGAAAAGTCCGTACATGGTAAGTGTTGAAAATTGATGAGATAATACCTTCGTCAGATTAATGAATGGAGGTATTGTTTGAGCTGGCTGTTTTAGGGATGGAAGTTTGGCAATTTAAATTGTGTGATCGGTAATAAAATAATTATTGATGTTTAGGATTGTTGCTGAATATGAAATTTGAGCAAAAATATAGAATGAAAGGATGAAAAGGATAGAGTAGCTTAACATATCTTTTCTTTATCTCATGAGCAGCCGGGGCTGTTCCTACCACTGTGTTTTCTGTCATGAAAGTGCACTGAAACGGCCCATGCGTCAGCGGAGTGTGGGAAATGTCATCGCCGAAATGAAATGTTTTCTGTTGAAATACCCACAACTCAATTATTTTAACTTCTGTGATGACACTCTGGTCACCAATCCCAGGTGGTTGGATGACTTCTGCCGGGAGGCCAAGGCCCTTCAGGCTATCAAACCCTTTCAGTTTTATTGTGAGGCTGATGTGGCATCTTTAAGTAGACAGCCTGAAGCATTGAAACTCATGGTGGACGCCGGACTGAACCGGATTCAAATCGGCATTGAGTCGGTGGATAAGGATATGCTGAAGATATACCTGAAGAATATTTCCCCGGAAATGGTGGAAACCGTGGTTAAAGCGGCCTACGATGCCGGGGTTCAGCAGTTTTTTGGAGCCCTGCTGGTTGTGGGGGACCCTTTGAAAACCGGGAACATATTGAGAAGAACAAGGCCTTTGGTGCCAAGCTGCTGCGGCTTGCCCCGGGGATGATGGAAATCGCCCCGAGCATTGTAATGCCCTATCCCATGACAGATATTTGTCTTCATCCTGAAAAATATGGGTTAACCATCTACGATGAACAGGGCCTTGGCTCCATTTCCGATTATCTCATCATGGATAGTGAAACAATGGACCGCCGGGAAATCATGGGAGCCTATCAGGAATACCTCCAAAGCTTTGTGGATGAGGTGAAGATTATGCTCAACGACGGGGAGTTAAGTCATGAGGCCTTATCACCCTTTGAATATGAGGTTATGAAATACTGTACCGGCAAAAGCACCATAAAAGCCATTACCGATATACTCTACGATCGATTTGGAAAACCATTTGGGGAAAGTCACGATGAATTAATGGAACGAGTCATTGAGACTTTAAAAATTTTGATAAAAAATACTGGCTTCTTGTTGTTCCGTTCTAGAAAAGGGTAAGAAAATAAAGATACTCCTTTGTAATGTATCAAAATAATATGAAACAACTGCCCATGATTATGTTGGGTTGTTTTATCTGGCAGGGGTTCTTGAAAGAGACGGATTCGAACCGCTTGTTTTTCACGGGAAACCGGAAAAACTACTGGAAGAGATCGAAAAGAATAAGCCAGAGGCAGTAGGTTTTTCCTGTGATTTTGATAATACCCAGCTGATTGCCGGCCTACCACGCTTCTCTTCATAAAAATCATGTCTATGGCAAGCTGATTTTTACCGGCAGAGGCTGTCCCTATCAATGTGCCTACTGCGGCCCCAGTCCGGGAAAGCATAAGGGTCGATTGAGAAGCATCCCTTTGGTGCTTTCGGAAATCAAACTAAATTTAAAAAACAATCCGGATTTAAACTATATTATTATCATGGACGATACCTTTACCCTTAAATGAAGGACAAGCCTTTGATGAATCACTGGATTTTTTCAGAGATTATCCTCAACGAACCTTTGAATTATGGCGAACCATGACATTTGCCGAAGGGTTCCCCAAACTGGATGGCATGGCTCTTTCACCTTCGGAGTATTAACTGCTTTTACGCTGTGCAGGAAAAAGAAGTCTGGAAGATATGGAAATCGAATGTTATGCATTATTCGGTGGGCCTTATAAAAACCAGGCGGAATTCCATGAAAAATTAGTTGATATTCTATATCAATTTAATTTTAAATATTGGCTGACTCATTTTACGATTTAGCCAAAATACTTTTAAAAGGAGGAAGAACATGAGTATTGATGGTGCAAAAGAATTGGCCGCAAAAG
>Ga0209748_1000422_pt1 | contig 22684 bp, 23 predicted proteins | sample BarGraIncu00421A_FD_185490 | JGI IMG/M metagenome (GOLD analysis project Ga0209748, IMG submission 185490) | Arctic peat soil microbial communities from Barrow, Alaska - Barrow Graham LP Incubations 004-21A (SPAdes) (version 2) | ecosystem: Environmental > Terrestrial > Soil > Wetlands > Peat... | reverse complement strand
CCCCTTGGTGCTGCTGCCCGAAGTGCTGGTGCCCGAAGTGCTGGTGCCCGAAGTGCTGCTGCGCTGTGCGATGACACTGAGCAGGTCCTCGATGGTTGCCGCCAGGCCAGGGTCCTCACCCTTGGCCAGGCCACCGATCGAGACCACCGTACGTCGTCCCATCGGCTGGACGCGCACGAACACCCGGCGACGTCGGATCATCAGTGAGGCGATCAGCCCGGCCAGTGCGGCCACAGCGCCGATGAGGGCGAGCAGCTTGCCCGGATCGTAACGAATCGAGAGCCCAGCCCAGCGTTGGACCGCGTCGAAGGTGATGCTCCCCCGACCACCCGGCAGCGCGATGGTCTGGCCCGGTTTGAGCAGCAGCCGCAACGGCTCACCTCTGGCGTTCTTGAGCTGGGTCATCTTCTCGGTGCTGAGGGTGTAGACCGACTGCGGCCGTCCCTGCGGATATAGCTCGCCCTCATAGACCCCGAGCGCGAGAGCAGGATTCTTGAGGTCCGGGAAGAACGAGGACGGCCCGGCAGCCTTGTCGAGGTACTCAGAGGGCAGGAAGAACCCGAAGAACCCCAGCTGTTTCGGGCTGGCTGCCGACACCTTGACCGCGCCCACCGACTTGTAGTTGGCGTCCTGCGGCAGGAACGGCGTGGCTTCGTGCATGAGCACCTGGCCTGCAGCATCGCGCACCGTGATGACGGGTGCGTAGCCGTTTCCCAGCAGGAACACGGACGTCCCGCCGAACGTCAGCGGCCCGTTGACCTTCAGAATCTGATGGATCGCAGGAGCACCCGGACTGGTCTGGGTGCGCGTGTATGCCGTGAAGTCGCGCGGGGCGCCGCGCTGCGCCCCGACGCTGTGTTCCTCGAAGGTGACGTCAAGCTTGTCGACGGCAACGATGAAGGGCGACAGCGCCTCGGTGTTGACCCAGGGACCGGGGTCGAAGGTGTCGTAGGCGGAGATGGTGTTCGAGAAGCTCTTGCCGGTGACCAGGATGCGGTCGCCCCGCCATCCGAACAGGTGACCCACGGCGATGGCCACGATGACGACTATCAGCGCGGTGTGGAAGACCAGGTTGCCGGTCTCGCGCAGGTAGCCGCTCTCTGCGCTCAGCGACAGGCCTTCGGAGCGCAGGCGATAGCGCCTTCCGGGAGAGCGCCTGACAACAGAGCGCCCGACCGGGAACTGCCTGCCTGCGAGAACTTCCCGCGCGATCTGCAGCACCTCTTCGGGGGTCCCGTCAACCTCGATCTGGCCGTGTTCGGGGAGCCGCTCGAGTCGGAGGGGCGCCGCCGGGGGCTGCGCCCGCATCGCCCGCCAGTGGATCTTCGAGCGCGGCACGACACAGCCCACCAGCGAGACGAACAACAGCAGGTAGATGGCGGCGAACCACGGCGAGGAGTAGACGTCGAAAAAGCCCAGGCGATCAAGCCATGGACCGGTGACGCTATGGCTTGTCAGGTAGTCGGCCACCCTCCCTGCATCGATATTGCGCTGCGGCCAGATCGAGCCGGGCACCGCTCCGATCGCCAGCAACAGCAGCAGGAAGAGCGCCGTCCGCATGCTCGTGAGCTGTCGCCAGGCCCAGCGCAACACGCCGACAGGACCGAGCGGCGGCAGGGTCACGTCGCTCTCGTCGGGACGGGTGTCCATGCGGCTCTGAGTCATCGCAACAGCCTCGTCATCACAACACCGTCCGGAACTGGTCGACCAGGCGGGCCTGCATCGAGGTGGTCACAATCTCCCACAAACCGGTCACCAGCAGGATCCCGACGACCAGAAGAATCACGCCGCCGGTGATCTGGATGCCGCGGTAGTGCTCCCGAAGCCAGCGTGAGGCCCGACCGGCGCGCGAGTAGCCACCGGCGATCAGCAGGAACGGCAGGCCGAGGCCCACCGAGTAGGCCGTGGCGAGCCCGATGCCACGGGCGATGGCGTGCTGGTCGCCCGACAGCGCCGTCGACAGCGCGACGATCGCGCCGAACGTCGGCCCGGTGCATGGCGCCCAACCCAGGCCGAACACCATGCCGAGCAGCGGCGCTCCCGCCAGACCGGCCGCAGGCTTCCATCCGGGCCGCAAGGTGCTCAGCCTGCCGCTGCCGAGAAACACCAGCGCCATGAGGATCACGATGACGCCACCGAGTCTCATCAACAGGCTCTGGTGCTCCTTCAGCAACGTGCCGGCCGCGGATACGGTCACCGCCACGGCGATGAACACGACAGTGAACCCCACGACGAACAGCAGCGCACCGAGCATGAGCCGACCTCGGCTGCGCTGCTCGAGGCTGATCCCGGACAGACCTGTCACATAACCAAGGAATCCCGGCACCAGGGGCAGAACGCACGGGGAGGCGAAGGAGACGAAGCCCGCCGCAAGGGCCACCAGGACGGCCAGGGGCAGCGCGCCGGACGTGATGGCGCCGGCAGCTTCTGCCGTCACGCGCTCTCGCCGACCACGTCGTCGACCAGCCCACTCAGGGTGGCCGCCGTGACCGGCCCCGAGACCCGGGCTGCGATCCGACCCTGGCGGTCCAGAACCAGCGTCGTCGGCGTCGTGTTCGCTTTGCCGCGCAGCGCCAGCAGGGTGCCCCCGCCATCGTCCTGCAGCGAGGGATAGGTGATTCTGTTGGCACGCAGGAACGCCTTGGCCGTCTCGACGCCGTCCCGGTAGTTGATCCCCATGAACTGCACGGGCTTGCCGGCTGCGGACAGCTGCGACCAGACCTGCTGCAGGTGGGGCATCTCGGCCACGCACGGACCACACCACTGGCCCCACACGTTCAGGACCAGAACGTGGCCTCTGGCGTCGGCGACCTTCCACTGCGTGCCCTGCATCGTGGTGCCGCTCAAAGTCAAGGCGCTCGAGCGCTTGTCCGGGGCCAGACGCTCGATGCTGCCGTCACCGGAGACATAGCCCTTGCCATCACCGGACCTCGCCTGGGCCGCGATGGAGCCCGCGTCAGAGCCGCACGCCGCAACACCGAAGGAAAGGGTCCCCACCGCTGCGATGACAACGGGGACCGTGAGGCGGCGCAACATCGTCGTAACCTAGCTCATGCGCCTGCGATATTGCGTGCTCCCGGCAGCAGGGCTGCGGCGGGCTCGCTGTAGGTGATCGACTCGAGATCGTCGCCGACGAACGTCAGCGACGTCAACGAGGCCAGTGAGCACTCTCGATTGCGGGGATCGTGCCACAGGTGGCGACCCTCCAGCTTGGAGCGCACGGTCCACACCGGCAGCTGGTGGGAGACGACCACGGCCTCGTGACCCAGTGCCAGGTCGCGAGCATCGCCGATGGCCGCAAGCATCCGGTCGGCGATCTCCTGGTAGGGCTCCCCCCAGGACGGCTTGAACGGGTTGACCAGCTTGGGCCAGTGCTTCGGGTACCTCAGCGATCCGTCACCGACACCGAACGTCTTGCCCTCGAAGTAGTTGTCGGCCTCGATCACCCGCTTGTCCGTGATGACCGGGAGGCCGTGCGCAGCAGCGATCGGTGCCGCTGTCTCCTGGGCCCGGTCAAGCGGCGAGGCCACGACCACCGTCACGTCGTGGTCACCCAGATGGACGCCGACCGTCTCGGCCATCTCGCGACCCAGGTCTGAGAGGTGGTAGTCGGGCAGCCGGCCATAGAGGATGCCGGTGGGGTTGTGGACCTCACCGTGGCGCATCAGGTGCACGATGGTCCGCTGAGGACTCCCGCCAGCAGGGGTCATGAGGAGACGGTCGCAAGGGAGTCGGTGACGGCTCGGGCCGCCACGGGTAGTGCGGCAAGGACCCGGTCAACCGCCGCGTCATCGTGGGAGGCGCTGACGAACCACGTCTCGAACGCACTCGGGGGCAGGTGCACGCCCTGGCTGAGCATGGACTGGAAGAACGCCGAAAAAGCTTGCACCTGTGAGGCTCTGGCCTCGTCGTAGTTGGTCACGGCTCCCTCACGGAAGAAGATGCTGAACATGCTTCCGGCCCATTGGACCACATGCGGTATGCCGTTTCGCGAGAACTCTGCCGACGTCGCGTCCGCGATCGTCCTGCTCACGACCCCGAGCCGGTCGTAGACCTCCGGGGTGCAGCCCCGGAGCGTGGCCAGGCCGGCCGCGGTGGCCACCGGGTTACCCGACAGTGTCCCGGCCTGGTAGACCGGTCCGTCGGGTGCCAGCATCGCCATGATGTCGGCGCGCCCGCCAAAGGCCGCCGCGGGAAAGCCGCCACCCATGACCTTGCCGAAGGTGAACAGGTCTGGCGGGCCACCGGTGTAGGGACCCTCAAGGCCGTACCATCCCGAGGCGCTACAACGGAATCCCGTCATCACCTCGTCTGAGATCAACAGGGCGCCGTGCGCCGCAGTCACCCGCCGAAGAGCCTCGGTGAAGCCGGCCAGCGGCGGCACGATCCCCATGTTGCCCGGGCAGGCCTCGGTGATCACGGCTGCGATCCGCTCGCCATGCTCAGCGAAGGCCGCCTCCAGGGCGGGAACATCGTTGTAGGGCAGGACGATCGTCTCGCCGGCGCTGGACGCGGGAACTCCGGCAGAGTCCGGTAGTGCGAAAGTGGCCAGGCCACTGCCTGCTGAGGCCAGTAGAGCGTCGACATGTCCGTGATAGCAACCGGCGAACTTCACCACTGCGGATCGACCAGTGAACCCTCGGGCCACCCGCAGGGCGCTCATCGTCGCCTCGGTTCCGCTGCTGACCAGGCGCACCTGCTCGACGGGCGGAACCCTCGCGACGATCTCCTCTGCGAGCGCTACCTCGTTCTCGCTCGGTGTCCCGAAGCTGAACCCCTTGAGCGCTGCCCCCTGAACCGCGGCCAGCACGTCGGGGTGCGTGTGCCCCAGGATCATCGGACCCCACGAGCACACCAGGTCGACATACTCACGGCCGTCGACGTCGGTGAGGTAGGGGCCGGTTCCGCTGGCCATGAACCGGGGCGTCCCGCCAACGGCCCGAAAGGCGCGCACGGGGCTGTTGACTCCACCCGGCGTCACCGCGGTGGCACGGGTCAGCAACGCCTGGGAAGCGGGCGCGTCATAGGGGTAAGGGGTCTGGGGTGTAGTCATGCGACCCATCATCTCAGTCGTCGGGCGCTCTGCCGCGCGGGGCGCTCTACCTCGCCCCTGCCCTGCCTCCGGGGGCCCGTCACCGTGCCTCCCTCAGGCGTGCTGCTCCTCGGATGCCCGAACGTCGTCGCAGACCCCTGTGCCCAGGATGCCATTGCTGATGGCCGCCATGGCGCGACCGAGAGCGAGGAGATCCTCGCGGGAGAGGTGATCCAGGAGGTTCCTTCGGACACTGCTGACATGAGTCGGCGCCATCCGGGTGATCTCTGCGAATCCGGTGTCTGTCAGCACCAGCTCAACGCCACGCCGATCCCCCTCACATGCCTCACGCCGCACCCACCCGCGGTTCTCGAGGCGGCCGGCGGTATGGGTCAGCCGGCTACGGGACTGCACCACGAGCTCGGCGATCACGGACATCCGGAGTCGTCGGTCCGGCTGCTCGGAGAGCATGGAGAGGATCTCGTACTCGGAGAGCTGCAGCCCGTGAGCCTGGAGGTCATGATCCAGGGCAGCTTCCAGCAACCGGGTCGCTCGAAGGTACTCACGCCAGACGTCCTGTTCCTGCGCATCGAGCCACTGCGGCTGCGGCGTGTTTGCGTTCATGGAATGGATCCTACCGATTTCTAGTTGAAGAATAAACTTAATCCTGCTAGCGTTCTACTAGTTGAACAATAAACTTCATCCCGTGCTAGCGTCTGACACACACCGAAGACCAACACAAACTGGTGCAAACCACCACAATCAAGGAGCAATCACATGAGCACCCTCTCTGACCTCAAGCCAGGCATCTGGAACGTCGATGCTTCCCACAGCGAGGTCGGTTTCACTGCTCGCCACCTCATGGTCAGCAAGGTCCGCGGCCAGTTCAAGGACTTCGCCGCGGTCGTGACGGTTGCCCAGCCGTTCGAGCTGTCGAGCGTCGAGGCCACCGTTCAGATGGCCTCCGTCGACACCAACAGCGCAGACCGCGACACCCACGTGAAGTCGGCCGACTTCTTCGACGTCGAGACCAACCCCGTCATGACCTTCAAGTCCACCAAGGTCACCGACGACACCCTGGAGGGTCTGCTCACCATCAAGGGCACCACCAATCCGGTCACCTTTGACCTGGAGTTCGGTGGCGTCAGCGCCGACCCGTGGGGCGGCACCCGCGCCGGCCTCGAGGCCACTACCGAGATCAACCGCAAGGACTTCGGCCTGTCCTGGAACGTCGCGGTCGAGGGCGGCGGCGTCCTCGTCGGCGAGAAGGTCAAGCTCACCCTGGACGTTCAGCTCGTCCAGACCGCCGACGTTCCGGCCTGACCCGCCCGACAGCACCACCCGCGAACGGCCCGGTAGCGCAAGCTACCGGGCCGTTCGGTTCCGATCGCCGCCGCGCCAGGTGCAGCACGGCAGAGGAGGAGAAGGTCAGCGGCGCAGGATCCGCGCAGCCTCGAGTGCGTAGTAGGTCAGGATGATCTGGGCGCCTGCCCGACGGATTGAGGTCAGTGACTCCATCATCACCCGTTCACGGTCGATCCAGCCCTGAGCAGCAGCGGCTTCGATCTGCGCGTACTCGCCCGACACCTGGTAGGCCGCCACCGGCACCGACGAGAACTGTGCCACCTGCGACAGGATGTCGAGATAGGGCAACGCCGGCTTGACCATCACGATGTCCGCCCCTTGATCGAGGTCGAGCTCGACCTCGCGCAAGGACTCTGTCGTATTCGCCGGATCCTGCTGGTATGTCGACCGGTCGCCTTCCAGGGTGGACTCCACGGCCTCGCGAAACGGCCCGTAGAACCCAGATGCGTACTTGGCGGCATATGCCAGGATGATCGTGTCGGTGAAACCGGCCTCGTCAAGGGCTGCGCGGACGTAGCCGACCTGACCGTCCATCATCCCGCTCAGCCCCACCACCTGCGCACCGGCAGCCGCCTGCGCGATCGCCATCGCGGCATACCGCACGAGCGTGGCGTCATTGTCGACGCGCCCCTGCGCGTCCAGCAGCCCGCAGTGTCCGTGGTCGGTGAACTCGTCCAGGCACAGGTCGGCCATCACCACGAGGTCGTCGCCGACGGCGTCACGCACCCGGCGCAGCGCCACGTTGAGGATGCCCTCCCGGTCGTCAGCGCCAGAACCCGTCGCGTCCCGGCTGGCCGGCACCCCGAAGATCATCAGACCGCCCAGGCCGGCAGCAACGGCCTCATGGGCCACTTCCACCAACGAGTCCAGAGAGTGCTGGACCACGCCGGGCATCGACCCGATGGGCTGGGCTCGCCTGACGCCCTCGCGCACGAACACCGGCAGCACCAGGTCGGCCGGATGCAGCCGGGTCTGCGCCACCAGAGACCGCAGCGCACGGGTCTGGCGCAGTCGACGTGGTCGCTGGATCAGGGGCTCCACTACTTGGCCGCTTTGCGCCGTGTCGATGCCCTGCGGGCACTCGGGCGCACGACACACTCGCCGTTCTCCGCGGCGGCGACCGCCAGACCCATGCCGTACTCGGCCAGTGCATCAACCAGCGAGGCTGCGGACGCCTCGGGAGCCAGCACATCGACCCGCAGGCCGTGCTCCTCGGCGATCTTGGCGGTGGCCGGGCCGATACAGGCGACGACGGTCGAGGGATGCGGCTTGCCGGCGATGCCAACCAGGTTTCGGACGGTCGAAGATGAGGTGAACACCACAGCGTCGAACTTTCCGGTCTTGATCGCCTCACGGATCGACGCGGCCGGAGGAGCCGCACGAACAGTGCGGTAAGCCGTCACATCGTCCACCTCCCAGCCCATCTCCTGAAGGCCCGCGACGAGAGTCTCGGTGGCGATGTCGGCACGCGGGAGGAAGACACGGTTGATGGGGTCCAGGACCTCGTCAAAGGGCGGCCACTCCTGGAGCAGGCCACGTGCTGACTGCTCGCCGGACGGGACCAGGTCGGGTTCCAGACCCCACTCACGCAGGGCGCCTGCAGTCACGCCACCCACGGCAGCGATCCGCAACCCGGCGAATGCGCGCGCGTCCAGGCCGAACTCCTCGAACTTCTCACGAACGGCCCGAACGGCGTTGACCGAGGTGAACCCGATCCATTCGTAACGTCCGGTGACCAGGCCCTTGATCGCCCGTTCCATCTGCTGCGGCGTGCGCGGCGGCTCGACACTGATCGTCGGGACGACATCGCTGGTCGCGCCGTACGACGCAAGGCGCGCGGTCATTGAACCGGCCTGGTCCTTGGTGCGCGGCACCAGGATGTTCCAGCCGAACAGTGGTTTGGTCTCGAACCACGAGAGCTGCTCACGCAGGTCGACCGTCGAACCGACCACGGCCAGCGACGGAAACTCGACCTTGGCCGATGCCATCAGGGCAACCACCTGACCCAGCGTGGTCGTATGGGTGCGCTGGGTGATGGTCGTGCCACGCTCGGTCAAGGCCACCGGAGTGGCCGGGTCACGACCGGCCGAAAGCAGGTCCCCGAGCGCTTTGCTGAGCGTCTCGGGCATGCCCAGCACGACCACTGTGACGTTGCCGGCGGTCGAGCAGGTCCAGTCAACCTTGGTGCCGCCGCTGACGACATGCAGTGACGGTGAGCTCGCGGACGTCAGCGGCACACCGGCATACGTCGGGACGGCGCTGACGGCGCTGACGCCGGGAACGATCTCGAACCTGATCCCGGCCTTGTGGCAGGCCATGGCTTCTTCAGCCAGCCCGTTGAACATGGCCGGGTCTCCGTCCATGAGCCTGACAACCAGTCCGTTGCCGTTGACGGCACCAGCCGCTTTGGCCGCCTTGACCAGCAGCTTCGCCCGTGACGCGTGGGTCAGCGGCTGACCGTGCTCGCCGTGTCCGGCATCGATGACCAGGACGTCGGGACGGCCGTGACGGGCCACGAACTCCTCTCGGCTGACCTGGTCGATGACGACTACGTCAGCTTCGGCGAGGTACTCAGCGGCGCGGACGGTCATCAGACCGGGGTCACCGGGACCGGCGCCGACGAAGGCGACGCGGCCAGGATGACCGGGTTCCCTGGCCGACGCGGACTTTTCTTTGACGGTCGAGTGCGTAGTGCTCACAAGGCACGCTCCGTAACGGATCGATCTGGACGGGAGACAACAGGCTGGACGGTCTCGGGGGCGATGATGTCGGCGGCGCCCTCGTCAAGGAGAACGGCCGCCAGCTCCCGGCCGAGGCGTTCGGGATCCTTGAGTGGTCCGACGCTGGAGCGACGGAGGTCGACACTGGCATCTGGGCTGCCTGCGAAAGCGCGAAGAAAGAGCTCAGTACCGCTTTCGCCCTCGACAACCTCGGCCAGGACACCAACGGGCGCCGTACAGCCGGCTTCAAGAGCGGCGAGCAGAGCACGCTCGGCGCTCACGCAGGCACGGGTGTCCGGGTCATCCAGCGGTGTCAGGGCCTCGATCAGGTCGGGGCGATCCGCGCGGCACTCGATGGCGAGCGCTCCCTGACCCGGAGCGGGGAGCATCTGCAGCGGATCAAGCGACTCGGTGACCTCATCCAGTCGGCCAAGGCGGGAGAGGCCGGCGCGGGCCAACAGCACAGCATCGCAGGAACCGTTGCGCACCAACGAGATCCGGGTATCGACGTTGCCACGGATGTCGGTCACCCGCAGCCCAAGGCCGAGGGCCGCCAGCTGCGCGGTCCGCCGCGGGGAGCCCGTGCCGACCACCGATCCGACGGGAAGCTCACCCAGGGTCAGGCCGTCCCGCGCCACGAGGGCATCACGGGGATCCTCACGAGGGGGGATCGCGGCGATCAGCAGACCCGGTTCAGGTGCCACCGGCAGATCTTTCAGCGAGTGGACGGCGATGTCGATCTCACCGGAGAGCAGGGCTTGACGGATGGCCGCGGCGAAGACGCCAGTGCCGCCGATGCTGGACAGCGAAGCCGTGGAGGTATCGCCAATGGTCGTGATCTCGACCATCTCCACGGTATGCCCCAGCCCGCGAAGCTGGTCGGCCATCATCCCCGCCTGAGCCGTGGCCAGCGCACTGCGTCGACTGCCCAGCCGAATGGTCATGGCGTTCACGCCAGGCCTCCAGTCTCTGGAGGGACCGACACGGCGGCCACCTCATGCGGATCGAGGTCAAAGAGCTCGCGCAGGGCGCGGGCATAGTCACCGCCCTCACCACCGGCCACAAGTGCCTTGGCGCGGACGGTCGGAGTGTGCAGAAGCTTCTCGACGATGCGGTGCACCGCGAGGCGGATCTCGCCGCGAGCCTCCTCTGACAGGTCGTCGGGCAGACGCTGGCGAAGGCGGCTCAGCTCTGCGGTCACCACATCAGTGGCCCGGGAACGCAACAGGGCAACCGTCGGAGCGACCTCCTGGGCTCGACGGCTCATGAGATACCCGGCCACCTCGGCGACCACGAGATCGGCCACCGCCTTGACGTGCGGCGTGTACTGGCTGTCCGTGGCCAGGATCTCGTCAAGCTCAGCGAGGCCGATGACGTGTTCGTCGGGAAGGTCAGCGACCTCCGGGGCAACATTGCGAGGCAGCCCGAGATCCATGAACATCCGGGGGCCCTTCGTGCGTGAGTCAGCACCAGCCATAAGGGTTTCGGCCGTGATGACATGACCGAGCGCACCGGAGCACGAGATGACGAGGTCCGCGTGGCACAGGGCAGCCTCGAGATCGGACAGCGGGAGAGCTCGACCACCTGTTGCGGCAGCCAGATGCTCGGCCTTGGCCAGCGTCCGGTTGATGATGACCAGCTCGGCGGAGCCGAGCCTCGAGATCGTCGTGGCGGCGAGGCTGCTCATCGACCCGGCGCCAACGACCAGCACGCGCGTGTCGGCGAGAGGGCCCAGGAGCTCAGCAGCTCGGCCAAGACCGGCCTCGACCAGGGACACGCTGACCCGGTCGATGCCCGTCTCGGAGTGGGCACGTTTGCCGACCCGCAGAGCCTGCTGGAACAACGCGCTGAGTACGCCGCCGGCCTGCCCGCGTTTCTGGGCAGAACGAAGCGCCATCCGCAGCTGCCCCAGGATCTGGCCTTCACCGACCGCCATGGACTCCAGCCCGGAGGCGACCGAGAACACATGGGCAACCGCCCGGTCCTCATAGTGGACATAGAGAAAGTCACGCAGCTCGGCCAGGGGCACCCCCGAGGCAGCCGCGAGCGCGTCACCGATCTCAGCCACAGCGCCGTGGAAGGTCACCACATCGGCATAGACCTCGACCCGGTTGCAGGTCGCCAGAACCAGGGTCTCGTTGACGTTCTCACCGCGACGCACGGCGATGGCCAGCGCCGCGGCTCCCGGCGGGTCAAGGGCAACGGCCTCCAGCAGCGCGATCGGCGCCGACCGGTGCGACAGTCCGAGTACAACAACACTCACGGAGCAACCTCCAGCAGGGGCATTCTGTGTTGGGCCGCAGGGACCTTGCGTTGTTCATGGAAGGCCAGGATCTGCAGCTCTGTGGACAGGTCAACCTTGCGCACGTCGACGCCCTCAGGCACCGAGAGAACACACGGAGCAAAGTTCAGGACCGATCCCACGCCCACAGCGACGAATCGGTCACACACCTCCTGCGCGGAGGCAGCAGGGGTCGCGATGACACCGATGGCGACCCCGCGCTCGGTGACGATCCGCTCGAGGTCATCGACGGAGCCCACGATCATCCCGGCGATCTCCTGGCCGATCACGTCAGGGTCGCGATCCATCAGGGCGACGACCTGAAACCCTCTGGTGGCAAGGCCCAGGTAGGCGGCAAGCGCATGACCCAGATTGCCGAGCCCAACGATCGCCACCGGCCAGTCCTTGGCGAGCCCGAGCTCTCGGGTGATCTCATGGGCGAGCATCTCGACCTCGTACCCGACCCCGCGAACGCCGTACGAGCCCAGATGGCTGAGATCCCTGCGCAGCTTGGCCGAACGGACGCCGGCCGCGGCTGCCAGCTCTTCGGATGAGACGGAGGCCACACCGCGCTCGACGAGATCGCTCAGGGCACGCAGGTACTGCGGCAGCCGAGCAACGGTGGCGTCGGGTATGTCTTGGCGCGCCGCGGGGTCGGCGATCACTAAGTCACCGACTCCTCTCAGGGTTGAGCCCCCTATAGCACGGGGGCACCGGCAGCGCGTGGATACCCCCCAACAATAGGTCTTTGTGAACGCGTACACAAAGTCGCGCCGGGGCGCCGCCTCCTGATACGGAAGGGTCATCCCGGCAGGCTGGCCAAACTGGGGACTACGCCTCCGAAGCGCCCATCGAGCCAGTGCTCCCGAGCGCCCGACGAAGGCGGGACTCGTTCACCCGCCAGTAGTCGTGCTGAATCCCGTCCACCAGCGTCACCGGAATCAGCTCACGGTAAGCGTCGTCAAGAGCCGGGTCATCGAGGATCGAGAGCTCCACCCATCCGACACCGAGATCTCGTGCCACCCGTTCGATCACCTCTCGCACCGGGCCGCACAGATGGCAGCCGGGTTTGGAGATGAGGGTGATCCTCGCAGGGACGCGGTCAGTCACCACCCCACTGTATGACGGAGACGAATGATCAAAGTGGACGACAGAACTTCATGACCGAACTGGATGGCCGCACCCTGATGCCGGGTGGTACAGCTCAGAAGAAGACTGACCTTCGCTGCAACAACAGCGAGTAGAGCGTCTGCTGAATCGTCTCGCGGACCCGGTCGGTGAGGTCGAACACCACCATGGGATCGTCCGCCGCCTGCCGCCCCAGAACGGAGGTCTCCACCGGCGCGCCGAACTCGATGATCCATTTGCTCGGCAACGGAACCAGTCCGAGCGGACCCAGCAGTGGGAAGGTCGGAGTCACCGGGAGGTAGGGGACTCCGATAAGACGGGCGACGGTCTTGAGGTTGCCGAGGATGGGGTAGATCTCTTCGGCCCCCACGATGGAGCACGGCACGATGGGCACGCCGGTGCGCAACGCCGCCGCAACGAACCCGCCCCGGCCGAACCTCTGCAGCTTGTAACGCTCGCTGAACGGCTTACCGACGCCCTTGAAGCCCTCAGGCCACACACCGACGAGCTCGCCGGAGGCCAGCAGCCGCTCGGCATCAGGGTTGGCGGCCATCGTGCAGCCGCTCTTGCGAGCCATCGCGCCGACAATCGGCGTCCTGAAGACCAGATCGGCCCCGAGCATGCGCAGGTAACGGTGGGACGGGTGCTCGTCATGCACCGCCACTTGGGTCATCAGCGAGTCGAACGCCACCGTGCCCGAATGGTTGGCCACGATGAGGGCGCCGCCGGCGCTGGGGATGTTCTCGATGCCGCGAACCTCGACGCGGAACCACGACTTGTACAGCGGTCGCAGCAGCGGGAGATAGGCGTTTTCGGTGAAGTCCTCGTCAAAGCCGAAGTCGTCAATGGCGTAGTCCCCGCTCAGGCGCCGACGAACGAACGCCAACGTTGCGGCGACCTGACGTTCGATGTCGTCGCCGGAAAGCCCGGAGGCCGCGGCCGCCCGGCGCAGGGTCGCGATCGCGAAGGTGACCATCTCGTCGACGCCGGCGCCCACCCGAGCCGTAGCCGGCGATGGTTTCGCCGTCTTCGCAGAGACCCGCTCGGACGAGGACTGGAGAGCAGAGCTGCGCGCAGCCTTCACCGCAGGAACCCGGACCGGCTTCGGGACGGGGCGCGGGCGGTGGACACTGGGCGCTCTGACGTCGACTGCGCTGAGAAGCGGCCGCGGCGCGACCTCGTCGCCGGAGGCATCCGTCAGCAACGGTGTACGACGCCGCTTGGCGCGTTCGCCGGAAGCCCTGGCTGCGCCTGCCGCCAACATATCCGCGCCCGAGCCACGACTCCTGTCCTTGGCTCCGGCCCCCCCTCGTATCGGGACGACCTTGGGATCGGCCATTAGTGGTTCCTCCCCGAAGCATGCGAGCGAGTGAGCGCATCAGCGGCCGAGCCCGCCAGCCCGCCGATGGCCGATGCGATCGGGGTGCCCGGAAGTCCTGATCCCGCATGGGAGATGAAGTCCTCAAAAGCCGCGCGAGTCGTGAACTCCGGCTCGAGGCGAAGCACCTCCCGCATCCTGGTCGTGTCCATGCCCCTGCCAAACGCGAGGTACTGCATCTGGTCCGGCGAGAAGTCCGCCAGCCCGGTGCGCTTGACGAACTGCCCCAGCAACCCGCAGGCGGACAGCGGCACCGGAACCGTGGGCCGACCGGCCAGGCGAGCGGCCTGCTGCACCGTGATCATGCCGTCACCGGCAACATTGACGATGCCGACCGGGGGTCCAACCGTGGCGAGCAGCAGACCCCGGAGTGCGTCGTTCTCATGGAGTAGCTGGAGCCTGGCGTCGTACCCCAGCGGGGTCGGGATCACGGGCATGCTCAGGTAGTCGGTCAGACCGGTCCGCAGGCCGGGGCCGACGATGTTGGCCAGACGCAGCATGGAGATCTCGACGTCTGCGCGACGACGCGAGAAGCCTCGGACATAACCCTCGACCTCAACCGAGTCCTTGCCAAAACCAGCCCGTGGCAAGGCCTTCGGGCCCATGTCCTCAGCGAACATGGCCGGGTCATGAGGTGAGGAACCATAGACAGCGGCTGAGGACTTGACCACCAGCCGGCGGATGCTGGGGGCCTTCTGACAGGCTGCCAGGAGCTGCATGGTGCCGATGACGTTGATCTCCTTCTGGGAGACCCGTCCCCCCGCGGACAGAGGGGTCGCAATAACGTTCATGTGGACGACGGTGTCGACCGCTGCCTGGGTGATGATCCTGGCGATCATCGGGTTTCGGATGTCGGCCCGGACGAACTCGGCGTCGCCGATATCGTGCGGCGGCGGGATGACATCGATGCCGATGACCCTCTCGACGCTGGGCTCAGCTGTGAGCAGGCGCGCGAAGCGACCACCGAGATACCGGGACACGCCGGTCACCAGCACCACGTCCGCCATGAGCCACCCTCTCAGCCATCGTTGCGACGCCACCCCGGGCGCCATGGGACGATCCTATCCAGGGCAACGCAAAGGCCCGCCACGAAAGTGACGGGCCCCGCATGAAATCTGCCTTACTTCTTGTTGCGACGCTGGTGACGTGTCTTACGAAGCAGTTTGCGATGCTTCTTCTTCGCCATGCGCTTGCGGCGCTTCTTGATGACTGAGCCCATGAGTGTCCTTTGCCTTCAAGCCTGAATAAGTGGGCAGTGCTGAGTTGTTGCGCTGAGTCTGATACCAAATACTGTGTCGACCTGCGCCGTTGCTGAAACGAACGGCCCAGGCACGAGCGTTGCAGGCACGAACTCTGCACCACGCCGAGCATTCTGCGACAGCGTACCGCCCACACTTCCCCCATCCCAAACTCTGGCTCAAGCGGTGTCGACGAATGAGGTCCTCAGATAGTCGTGAACAGCGCTCTCCGGGACCCGGAAGGAGCGACCGACCCGGACGGCCGGAAGCTCGCCGCTGTGCACCAGGCGATACACCGTCATCTTCGACACGCGCATGAGCGACGCAACCTCGGCGACGGTGGCAAACCGTACTCAGTCAAACCAGATGTCGAGGCCGTGGAAGGGGAACACGGACTCCCGGGTCGCCATGACCGCCACGTCCACCGCGTCCTCCGGATCAAACCCAACCGCCCAGGACCGCCACCACACCCGTCCGCCCTTGGTCAGGACATCGCCCATGCGAGTGGGTCCTGCCCGCTTATATCGCTCCTGGACATAGTCCAGCCACACCTGCGGCACCTCGCTATCGAGCGAGATCGGACGATGAGCGGCGATCGCGGTCAGATGAGTCCACGCTCTGGGCACCACGTCGATGAGCTCGTAGCCACCACCCCCCAGCGCGACCCACTTGCCACCACACAGCTCGTGGGCCAGCTCATGGATGGATTCGTAGGACGTTCGCTGCGCGTCCACGGACAGCGCCAGGTGAGCCAGCGGATCGAGGACGTGCGAGTCACAACCGTGCTGACTCACCAAGATCTGGGGGTTGAACGCGCGCAACACCGCGGGCACGACCGAGTGGAACGCCCGCAGCCAGGCGGCGTCGCCGGTGCCGGGCGGCAGCGCCAGGTTGACGGCGGTGCCGGGTGCTCCGGGTCCGCCGGTGTCACCAGGGAAACCGGTGCCCGGAAACAGCACCTTGCCGGTCTCATGCACTGAGATCGTGAGCACTCTCGGGTCGTTCCAGAAGATGCGTTCGACGCCGTCGCCGTGATGGACGTCCACGTCGACATAGGCCACTCGTTCGGCACCATTGTCGAGCAGCCACTGGATGGCGACTGCGACGTCGTTGTAGATGCAGAACCCTGACGCCCGCTCAGGCATCGCGTGGTGCAGTCCACCGCAGAAGTTGACGCCGTGCTCGGTCTCGCCGCGCCAGACCGCAGCCGCCAGACCCTGGGAACCGGCCGCGATACGGGCGCTCGCGTCGTGCATCCCGGCGAAGGCGGGGTCATCCTCAGTGCCCAGGCCGCGCGACTCGTCCGCGTCCTTGGGGTCGACCGAGGCGTGCCGGACGGCGGCGACGTAGTCCGCGTCGTGGACGGTGAGCAGGACCTCGTCACCCGGCACCGTCGGGTTGACGACCTCGACCTCGGGTCCCTCGAACAGCCCGAAGGCTCCACACAACCGGGCAGTGAGATCAAGACGCGTCGGACTCATGGGGTGATCCGCGCCGAAGTCATACCTGGTGAAACTCTGATCCCAGACCACGCGCGCCTGTGTTGGCATAATGGCACGGTACCGGCAGGTTGCCCGGGCCGCCGTCTGAGTCACCCTGCACGCCCCAAGGAGAGCTACATGGCCAAGAGCCGCTTGTACCAGGATGACGTCCTCGTCATCGGACTAGGCCGATTCGGGTCCGAGGCTGCCCTCGGGCTCCACCGGCTCGGACACAAGGTCGTGGCCATCGAGAAGGACCCGAACGTGGCCGAGAGCTTCTCCGGACGGCTGGACCGGGTCATCGTCGGCGACGCCTCCCTGCCGCAGATCATCGAGGCACGCGGCACGAACACCTACAAGTTTGCGGTCATCGGCATCGGCACGTCGGTCGAGGCGTCTGTGCTCACCGCCGGCAACCTCGTCGACGCCGGGATCCCGACGATCTGGGCCAAAGCCGTCAGCCACGAGCACGCCCGCATCCTGGAGCGGATCGGGGTGCAGCACGTCGTCCGGCCCGAGGTCGACTCAGGCCGCCGGGTGGCGCACCTGGTCAACGGCAGGTTGCAGGACTACATCGAGTTCGAGGACGGCTACGCGATCGTCAAGATGTCTCCGCCGCAGGAGGCGATCGGGTTCACCCTGGCACAGAGCGCGATCCGCACGAAGTACGGCGTGACAGTGGTTGGCGTGAAGGCGCCCGGCGAGGACTTCACCCACGCTGTCCCGGAGACGAAGGTGAACGCCAATCACACGCTGATCGTCAGCGGCCCGAGCGAGCTCCTCGAAAAGCTGGTCGCCCGCCCCTGACGCCCTTCAGCGAACGACGGTGCTGGGGACGGCGCCGGGGTCCTCGCCCAGAGGCAGGACCATCACCATCTCTTCGGCCCCGTCGGCGTCGTTCGTCACCCTCATCGGTCGGCGGGTGCCAGTCGGGCGGAACCCGAAGCTGCTGGCAAAGGCCACCGCCGGACCATTGTTCGTACCGACCCAGTAGCCCAGGTTCTTGTGCCCATCGGCCAGCGCCTGGGCGGCGCCCGCCTCGACGAGCTTCCAGGCAACTCCGGTGCCCCGTCCTTCAGGGGCCACCCAGAGGCCGAACAGCTCGCCGGTGCAGGAATGCTCCGGGTCGCCCTGACCGAGGCTGACAACTCCCACCGGTGTTCCGTTGCACTCGGCGATCAACCGGCGCGCCCGGCGCATGCGCTCACGCCACGCCTGTTCGTCCAGTCCTGCCTCCTGTGCGGCATTTGCGACGAAGGCCTCAGGAGACTCATGGAGCGCGGTCAGCCGAATGTCGCGGAACTGCTGCCAGTCCTCTTCCCCGAGGGCACGCACCTTGATCTCGCTCATGCGCTCACCCTAGGGCGATGGAGTCCGGCCTGGCGATGCGGGTCGCGAGGCGGGTCGCCACCCGCTTCGTCCCGGAAACGGTGGGAGTACTCCGTCCTCGACCGCGAGCTCCATCTCGACCTCGGTCAGCTGGTCGTCATGCGGGTAGGGGACGCTGCGACCTGTGGCCACGAAGCCCGCGCGTTCGTAGAGACCCCTCGCACCGGTGTTGTCGGCCACGACGTGAAGGACAACGCGTCGCTTGCCCACGGCTCGGGCGCGGGCCCTGACGGCGTCGACCAGGGCCCGCCCGACGCCGGTCCGACGAAAGCCGGGATCAACCCACATGCCGAAGAGGGAGCAGTCGCCGGGATCGGAGGCGCCGTAGACGGAGTACATCGCTGAGCCGGCCGGCATCCGGCCCACCCGGGCGAGCAGGACGACGTTGTCCGTCAGCCGCTGCCTCCACACCTGCTCGTCGTTGCGGGCCGCCTCGACATGCATGCCACCGAAGGACGAGGGCGACTCCAGCAACATGGCCAGCCGAATCGCGCGATAGGTCTGCCAGTCGTCGGCGGCCAGCCGGCGTACCGTGACGGCCTGAGACTCAGCCACTGCCCGACGCAAGCTGTTTCGAGCGTCTTGCGGCCGCTTCCATGGCCGTGACGAACGCCGCCCGCACCTTGTGATCGTCGAGCTCGCGCAGCGCAGCCATCGTGGTGCCGCCGGGGCTGGAGACCTGCTCACGCAACACGGTGGGGTGCTGACCGGTCTCCTTGAGCATGGTCGCAGCGCCATACAGCGTCTGCACGACGAGCTCGGTCGAGGTCGTACGGGGCATACCGAGCAACACACCCGCCTCGATCATCGCCTCCACCACATAGAAGATGTATGCCGGCCCGCTGCCACTAATCGCGGTGACGGCGTCCAGGTGTTTCTCCGCGACCCGCAGGACCTTGCCGCAGGAGCGCAGCAGCTCCTCGGCTTCAACCAGGTGCACCTCGTCGCAGTGCTGCCCCGGGCTGAGCGCTGCCATACCCTCGTCAACCATGGCCGGCGTGTTCGGCATGACCCGGACGACCGCGGTGCCCACCGGCAGGCGCTCCTCCAGGAAGCCGGTGGTGATGCCGGCGGCAAGGCTGACCACGAGCGCCCCATGCGGGACATGACCGCGGATCTCGGCGAGCAGACCCTCCATGTCCTGAGGCTTGACCACCAGAACCAGGGTGTCGGCCGACTGCGCGGCGTCGACGTTACTCATCTGGCGGACGCCATACGTGCTAGCCAGCTCCGCGGTTCGTTCCGCATTGCGACCGGTGATGATCAGCTCGGCTGAATCTCGTCCCGAGCGGATCAGACCTGAGAGCAGCGTCGAACCCATGACGCCGGCGCCCAGGATCGCCACTGTCTTCGGGCCATCGCCACCATGGCCACCCTGGTCTTCCATGCCGTTCCCCGCCCGATCTCCCGCAGTACTCTCCATGACTCCCCGCTCTCAGCCCTTGGTCGCAAGTCCACGCAGGAAGACCATGGTGTTGGCCGGACGCTCGGCCATCCGGCGCACCAGGTAGCCATACCATTGCGGGCCATACGGGATGTAGACCCGCATCCGGTCCCCGCGATCGGCGATCCGCTTCTGCTCCTCGGGCCGGATGCCGTAGAGCATCTGGTACTCGAAGGTGTCAGCGGCCCGGTCCTGCTTGTGGGCCAGGGCTCCCGCGATCTCGACCAGACGCGGGTCATGACTGGCCACCATCGGATAGCCGTGCCCTTCCATCAGCACCTTGAGACAGCGAACGTAGGACTTGTCGACCTCTTCCTTGTCCTGGAAGGCCACCGACTCAGGCTCCTTGTACGTGCCCTTGCACAGGCGGACACGACTGCCTTCGTAGGCGAGGTCACGGCAGTCGGCCTCGGTCCGGTACAGGTAGGACTGGAGCACCGCACCCACGGAGGGGAAGTCCTGGCGAAGCTCGCGCAGTGTCTCGAGCGTCCCGTCTGTGGTGGTGTGGTCCTCCATGTCGAGGGTGACGTTGGTGCCGACATTGGCGGCTGCATGGCAGATCTCACGAGCGTGATCCAGGGCGATCTTGGCACCGTCGCCCGCGAGCGCCTGTCCGACGGCGCTCAGCTTGAGGCTCACCTCGGCCTTGCCGTCCTGGGCCAGTCCCGCCTCGCCGAGCGCTGACAGCAGCGACAGGTAGGTATCGCGGGTGGCCTGCGCCTGCGTCAGGTCGAACGTGTCTTCACCGAGGTTGTCGATCGTGCACAGGCGGCCGGTGAGGGCAAGCTCGCCCGCCACCCGCACGGCGTCAGCCGTCGAGTCGCCGGCCACGAACCGTCGCACGACGTCCCTGCTGACGGGGGCCTTCTCGACCAGGTCACGCACGCGATCGCTCTTGGACAACTGCAACAAACCCTGGCGCAGCACGCCGCTCGGATCCAACACGTGTTCCTCCCAATGCCTTATTACATGATTATCCGTATCAGGCTAGTTGCACTGCCCACGACTCTGTCAGGGGGACAGCACTCACTTCCCGCGGTCGGGCTGCTGCGGGTGGCGGTCAGGGGGTGCGCCGGCGAAGCGTGAGCGAGCCGAAGGCGATGGCGGCCACCGCGAAGGCAGCCACGATCGCCACATCGCGCGCCACGTCACCCGCGGCGTCGGCCTGTGTTGTGAGCGTGCGCATGGCGTCGACCGCGTAGGAGAGCGGCAGGACGTCTGAGACCAGCTCCAGGGCGCGGGGCAACAGGTCGCGCGGAACGAGCAGCCCGCAGAGCAGGAACTGCGGAAGGACGAAAGCCGGCATGAACTGGACTGCCTGGAACTCAGTGCGCGCGAAAGCGCTGACGAACAAGCCGGTCGCAGTGCCGAGGACGGCATCTATCACGGCCACCGCGACGAGCAGCCAACGCGGACCGGCAACGTCCAGGCCGCACACCCAGATCGCGAACCCCGTTGCCACCAACGCCTGAACAACCGCGAGGGCGCCGAACGCCAGCGCGTATCCGCCGAGGAAGTCACCCTTGCCCAGGGGCGTCGAGAGGAGACGCTCGAGCGTGCCCGACGACCTCTCGCGCAGGGTCGCGACACTCGTGATGACGAACATCACGACGAACGGGAAGACCCCCAGAAACGGCGCACCGACGCTGTCAAACACCGGGGTGCCGTTGAAGATCCAGGCCAGCAAGCCGAGCAGCACGCAGGGCACGGCGATCATCAGAACCAACGTGCGATGGTCGGCGCGGAGCTGCAGCAGCACCCGCCTTGCAGTCGCGAGAGTGAGCCGGGGGCTCATGCCGCACCTTCCGTCTCGATCAGGGCGAAGAAGGCTTGTTCGGCGTCCGGGGCCCCAGTCCGGGCGAGCAGCCCGTCCGGGGAGTCGTCCGCGAGCAGGCGGCCTTCACGCAGCAGCAACAGCCGGTCACACCGGGCCGCCTCGTCCATGACGTGGCTCGACACCAGCAGGGTGGTGCCCTCACCGGCGAGGCGCCGGAACAGCGCCCAGAGGTCGCGGCGCAGCACCGGGTCGAGCCCCACTGTCGGCTCGTCAAGGACCAGCAGCTCAGGGGACCCGATCAGCGCGGCCGCCAGCGACACCCGCGAGCGCTGACCGCCGGAGAGCCGGCCCACCCGAGTGTCCACGTCAGTCGTCAGGTCGACCACCTCGATGACGCGCTCAACGTCAGCGCGCGGGGCACCGGCGAGGGCAGCGAAGTAGGTGAGATTCGCGCGGACCGTCAGGTCGGCATACACGCTCGCATCCTGAGTGACATAGCCAACGCGGGACCGCAGCCCGGGCGACCCGGCCGGCTCCCCCAGGACCGTGACAGTGCCACCCGCGATGATCTGAACGCCAACGATCGAGCGGAGCAGCGTGGTCTTGCCCCCGCCGTTCGGTCCCAGCAAGCCGACGACCTGCCCGCGCGGAACTGTCAGCGAAATTCCAGGGAGCACCTCGCGGGAGCCCCTGAATACCCGCAGACCGTCCACCACCACGGCCGCTGTCTGGTCATCAGCCATGCGCTGGTACCTGGTTCTCTGTCGGGTCCACGGCACGAGGATGTCACCCGCCTCCATGGACCCGGACAGGGCGCCCTGCTAGGAGCCGACGTTGGCGGGCAGGGCCGGGCCCATACCGTCAGGTCAGGGGCACAGCCGCCGCTGCCAGGTGCAGCCGGGCGAATGCCAACGACTCGGCCAGATCAGCCTCACGCTGCTCTTCGGACACCCGCCGGGTGCTGACCTCGACGACGACCGACCCCGAGAACCCTTGCACCGCAAGGGCTTCGAGCATCTCCGAGCACGGCTGACCGCCACGACCGGGCACCAGGTGCTCGTCCCTCGGAGATCCCAGTCCATCAGCGAGGTGCAGGTGCACGAGGCGTGGCCCAAGTGCCGCCGCCATCGCCATCGCGTCCGAACCCGAGGTGGCCGTGTGCGACAGGTCGAGGGTCACGTGGTCGTACGGCTGTTCGACCGGGTCCCAGTGAGGCAGGTAGGCCTCGACCGAACGGTTGCGCGCCCGCCAGGGGAACATGTTCTCGACGGCGAGCCTGATGCCGGATTCGTGTTCTCGAAGGGCCACCCCGTCGGCGAACGCCCGGGCGTACTCCTTCTGCCAGCGGAACGGCGGATGAAGAACCACGGTGTCCGCCCCAACGGCCGCGGCAAGCTCGATCGAGTTGTCGACCTTGGGCCACGCCTCCGGGCCCCAGACCCGTTGGGTGA
>Ga0209748_1000418_pt1 | contig 22767 bp, 21 predicted proteins | sample BarGraIncu00421A_FD_185490 | JGI IMG/M metagenome (GOLD analysis project Ga0209748, IMG submission 185490) | Arctic peat soil microbial communities from Barrow, Alaska - Barrow Graham LP Incubations 004-21A (SPAdes) (version 2) | ecosystem: Environmental > Terrestrial > Soil > Wetlands > Peat... | reverse complement strand
TCTGCAGATGGCTCCCCTTAAGCGGAGTGAGCAGATGATGGCAAAACTGCTTGCCGAATACGGGACCGTTATAGCGTTCGACGGCAGAGAGGTTGTTCTTTGGCCACAGCCCTCGGACATCGCCCGAATGGAACCTGCCGAGCTGAGGCGTCGCGTTAACCTCGGTTATCGAGCGGAGCGTCTTGTGAAGGCTGCCCAGTATCTCGTTGACCATCCGCTCGCGTTGCACGACTTGCTCAATCTGCCTGAGCCCGACGCGATAAAAAAAGTGATGGAGATTCCAGGCATAGGTCCGTACTCAGCACGTCTGGTTCTTGGCCGGAGCTCAGCCCCAGTGGATGTATGGAGTGTCGTCATATTAAGTGAACTCTTGCTCGGACGAACACCAAAGCACCCCAGAAAAGAGATTGAAGATGTGACAAATGCGATGATTGACCGCTGGGGTGAATGGTCATGGATCGCCTTTGTATACATTTTCAATGATTTACCTCAGCTGGCGAGAGTGTATAACCTTTCAAGAATTTCATAATCGCTCTTTTTTTAGCTTTCGCATCGGTCTATATAATCAAAAGTTATAGATGGGCTCGCGCAAATTGGTGGTAGGAGGTGGAATACGTGAAAGTTCCCGACACTGATGCAAACTACAAGATGTGTATATGTTATGGGGGGGATTGCCCGACCTACGATAGCAGTGGCTTGAGCGGCGGACTTTTTTGCTCGAGGGGGAAGAGCGATAAGCCGGTCGAGGAGGGTTATTGTTCCTGTCCAGATTGTCCGGTGCAAGTAGAATATGATCTCACAGATCTACTCTATTGTGCCAAAGGTGCAAAGGAATAATCCCTGATATATTCGCTAACCACGCTTGCTCGGCTTATCGCGCTCCAGGTTTATCTAGGAGTTATTCTACTATTGCCGAATCGATCAGGCAATTTCCAATTAACCCCCTTAGACAACTTATCTGCCATCCCGAAGATTTGCAGGACGGCGTTGTGAAAGTCAGATATGTCATCTAGGGTTCCAAGCCACATTGTTGACACTTTGTTACGAATCCTTATCTAAAGCTCGTGCATGCTGGATATTCATGTTAGGAGATACTGCGAGGTGCGAAGCGGCCACGAAACGCCGTGGACGCACCCCTCGGAAGGGTCGCTCGAACAGCACCTAGCAAACCTTGTTCAATGAGCCCGTAAAATCTAGCAGTTTCAAACTGGGGCTCGATATGGCACCAACAACGCAGAGATGAAACCGAAAAAAGTATAGGAGGGGATCTGCGCTATTCACAGAGTGTAGGGAAATTGCCGAGTACCGTCGTTCTTGTTTCAGCCGTCTGCCTAAATATGGTTAAATAACGATATAAGGCCGGTTAAGGGGTTAATATGGTCAATGATTTCCGTGTAGAGAAGGATAGTTTAGGTGAAGTGCAAGTACCTGCCGACAAGTTATGGGGGGCGCAAACACAGCGTTCGCTGGAACATTTCAGTATCGGCGATTTAATGCCACGAGAGATGATTGAATCTTACGCCATATTAAAAAAGGCAGCAGCTCTCGTGAATTTTCAGCTTAGCCAGCTGACAGAGGACCGCCAGGATCTGATAGTCCAAGTGTGCGATGAAATTCTCGCCGGTCGACACCAGGACCAGTTTCCCCTTCACGTATGGATGACGGGCAGTGGGACTCATTTCAATATGAACGTAAATGAGGTGATTTCCAACCGCTGCTCGCAGTTAACTGGGAATCCGCTGGGCAGCAAAATACCAGTGCATCCCAATGATCACGTTAACAGGTCGCAGTCCTCAAACGACTCCTTTCCATCTGCTATGCATATTGCCACGGTAAAGGAGATAAATCAGCGATTAATACCGTCGGTGAGACATTTACGTGACTCATTACATGCTAAAGCACGACAATGGAATGAGATTGTAAAGGTCGGTCGTACCCATATGCAGGATGCGACACCCCTCTCGTTGGGACAGGAGTTCTCTGGATATGTAGGTTTATTGGATGAAGATTTAGAACGTTTAGATTCGAGTATGAAGGACGTGTATCATCTGGCCTTGGGAGGCACCGCGGTCGGGACAGGCATTAACGCTCCTCCGGGATTTGATAAAAAAGTGGCGGCTGAAATCGCAAGACTCACCTGTTATCCCTTTGTAACCGCGCCTAACAAATTTACAGTGCAAGGATCTCATGATGCCCTGGTCATGCTAAGTGGCACCCTAAAAACTCTAGCAACTTCTCTTTATAAAATTGCCAATGATATTCGTATCTTAAGTTCTGGTCCACGGTGCGGATTACACGAACTAACTCTCCCCTCCAATGAGCCTGGGTCTTCTATCATGCCCGGAAAGGTCAACCCATCTCAATGTGAAGCGTTAGCCATGATAGCCGTTCAAGTAATGGCGAATGATATGGCGGTGGCTTTTGGCGGAGCAGGCGGCTATCTCGAGATGAACGCTTATAAACCACTCATAATCCACAACGTCCTGCATTCCATCCGAATTCTAGCAGACGGGTGCCATACCTTCCGGGTGTTCCTGGTTGAGGGAACTGAGCCGAACAAAAAGCAGATTGACAACTTTTTAGCTCAATCGCTCATGTTAGTCACTGCCCTTAGCCCTCTGATTGGCTATGATAACGCGTCAAAAGTCGCCCATTATGCACTAGATAACGATTTAACGATTAAAGAAGCTGTCTTAGAGCTTGAATGTATGTCAGAAGATGAGTTTGATCGTATGGTCGATCCGGCGAAAATGGTGTATCCCCGCGTTGCTCAGTTTAAAGGGGGGAGATAACTAGACGTGTGGGATCTTGTTAAAAAAATATTTAATAGTAGTGCTATGAGTTCCTTTTTCGTACGTGAAACGGGGGATTTGCACCGTGATTCATCACCATGATGTTCTCATAATCGGCGGAGGATTGACGGGACTTCGAGCTGCCCTACGTATCTCGGATGCCGGTCTAGACGGCGCAGTCGTTTCCAAGGTTCATCCTTTGCGTTCTCACTCTGTGGCAGCGCAAGGGGGGATGAACGCTTCATTGGGGAATTTGGAGGGCGAGGGCGGCACGAAGGACAGCTGGAAAAGTCATGCATTTGACACAGTTAAAGGATCGGATTACCTAGCCGACCAAGACGTCGTTGAACGTATGTGTCGCGAGGCTCCTACCGCAGTGATCGAACTCGAACATATGGGGATGGTATGGTCAAGGCTTGAGGACGGAAAAATTGCGCAGCGCCCTTTTGGAGGGGCTGGTTTTCCAAGAACGTGTTACGCGGCAGACCGTACTGGTCATAATGCGCTTCATACCCTTTACGAACACGTGGTGGGCCGGAAAATCTCGGTCTACGAGGAGTTTTTTGTCACATCCCTTATAACTGAAGGCGGACGCTGCATAGGATGCACGGCCCTAGAAATTATGACCGGCGGGGTCCATGGCTTCCTGGGAAAAGCGATCCTCATGGCTACTGGTGGGTTTGGTCGGATATTCAATAAGTCGACGAACGCGTTAATCAACACAGGAGACGGACAGGCCCTTGCCCTCCGTGCCGGAGGGTTGCTCAAGGACATGGAGTTTGTTCAGTTTCATCCCACCACCCTCTACGGAACTAACATTTTGATTTCAGAAGGTGCTCGCGGCGAGGGCGGCACCCTCCTAAATAAGGACGGAGAGCGGTTCATGGAACGTTACGCCCCTCATTCAGTCGATCTGGCTCCGCGTGATGTTGTAGCACGGTGTATCGAACAGGAAATCGCCGAGGGACGAGGCTATGACGGCGGTTACGTGCACCTTGACCTCCGCCATCTGGGTGTGGAGCGGATCGTGGAACGGTTGCCAGGGATAAGGCAGATAGCAATGGATTTTGCCGGTGTTGACCCCATTCAAGATCCCTTGCCTGTCCAGCCTGGCCAGCACTACTCTATGGGGGGGATTGACGCCGATATCAACGGTGAAACCAAGCTTCCAGGCCTCTACGCTGCAGGTGAATGTTCCTGCCTGAGTGTCCATGGGGCCAACCGGTTGGGTGGAAACTCTCTCGTGGAAACCGTAGTATTCGGGCGCTTGGTGGCCGAGAAGATCATAGAGGATGTTGCGAACGCCCCCACTCCAAATGATACTCAGGCAAAAGCAGCAATTAGGGGTATAAACGATAGAATCGAAGGCATAATTCGACGCGAAGGAGGAGATCGCTTCGTTAACGTTAAGGATGCAATGACTACCACAATGTCCAACAAATTCGGAATATTCCGGGAAAAACGGACGATGCAAGACGGTCTCAACGAAATTAAAAAGATACAGGAAAAAATTTCCTATGTGTCATTCCAGAACAAGGAGCGCAAGGTAAACCAAGCACTCGTAAGATTCCTTGAGTTGGAGAACATGCTGCTTCTGGCTGAGTCGGTTGCCCGCGGTGCACTTGCCCGCGAGGAGAGTAGAGGCTCCCACACTAGGACAGATTTTCCGGAACGTGACGATCGTAACTTCCTAAAACACACACTCGTGGGATTCCGGGACGAGAAGATGTTCGTTTCTTATCAGCCGGTTACCTTGGGCACGTTTGAGCCAAAGGAGCGCGTTTATTAATGAAGCTCAAAGTATATCGATATCGTCAAGGGATGGCATCGCCACGTTATGATATCTTTGAGCCGGAGCCGCGTCCAGGAATGACGGTGCTGGATGCTTTATTCCAGTTCCAGGAAAAGCTCGATGATTCACTAGCCTTCCATTATTCCTGTCGTGGAGCGGTCTGCGGAACGTGTGCCATGTTAATCAACAAAGTCCCCCGGCTTGCTTGTCGCACCCAAGTGGAATCTCTATTGAAGGGCGGCCTAAAAGTCCCTATTGTCCCGTACCCGGCTATTGAAGAAACAGTGCCATGGAACCCCCAAGAAGAAGTTTTGGTGGAGCCCCTCCCGCATCTGCCGGTGATCAGGGATCTTATTGTTGATATGGAAATGTTTTTCCGGCACTACCGGTTAATAGAACCAGTTTTCATGCCCCTGAATGCCAATGCTGAAAGAGAGCGACCCATGGAACCTGCCGCAGTGAAGAAGCTAGAGGTGTACACCAACTGCATTCTTTGTGCCGCTTGTTCTGGGGCCTGTCCCGTTCAAGGGAAGGATTCCAGATATCTCGGACCCGCTGCCCTCGCCAAACTCTACAGGTTCCATATCGACCCCCGGGAGTCAGGAACTTCAAGACTAAAAACAGCGGATATACCCACCGGGTGGTGGGCATGTGAATTTTTTGAGAACTGCAGTCGGGTGTGCCCCAAAGGAGTCCCTCCCAGAATTGCAATCGCTAAAGCAGTAGCGCAACTAAAAAAAGAGAAAAAGAGAGGCCGACTAAACAGTAATTAGCCTAAAAAAGACTGTAAATAGCACCACACTCATAGATCTTCATTAATTTGGCTGGAAATCTGAAATGAAATATACGTGTTTAAATTGCAGACTTTTTGTCTTTGATAAACAAAGCGGTGTCAAATGATAAACCTCTCCAGACACCAAGCTGGACGGAGGGATACGTGTGAAAAAAGATTTGACATACTACCGTCGGCGAGCTAGAGAGCAACTCGCTCATCTGTGTGGTGTTTATCCGGTATGCAATGGCGATCCCGATCATCTCTGCACCGGACAGAAATATGGCGCCCCCATTGGCTTAGGAGGCGCGGGACAGGCCAAGACATTTGAGGCGAACTACAAAGCCCTCCAACAATACCGGCTGAAAATGCGGGTGATCAAGGCACATCGCGAACCAGAGATGTCTACCTCACTCTTCGGAAAAGAACTCACTGCCCCAGTTATGGGAGCCGCTCTCTCAGGCGTGAACAAAAGAGCCCACCGCTCAGTTTATTGTGTTCGTAGGTCGGACACCCTTGATAGCAAAAGCAATCATCGTAGTTTACGTCTGTATCAGGAACTTTCACCGTGTATATCACCTCGCGTAGGTTACAACGCACGTTTATATGTCATTCTCGCGCTTATGACGGCATTGGCCAAAACGAGCGCTCGATGTTCTGCGCAGAAGAGTGGACGGCTATTAAATCGCTCCTCGGCATCGTTTGAACTCACTGCGGCCCGCGTCAGCTGCGCAGCTGCACATACTTTGCCGGAATTCTGACAAGCTCAGCGTCTTCGCCGTAAGCGGCACCGAAGCGCAGAACAGAGCTTTTAGAAGCTGCGCAAGAGAAATAGTTTTTAAAAGTTTCTTATCAATTATCCCTTATTTCTCTATTTTTCAAACTTCTTGTTTTGTATTTGAGGTATATCCATTCAATTACGAATGATATTACTACGACTGCTGATAGTAAATACAACGTCAGGGGGGAGCTGAATATTTCATAGTAAACCAGGACAGTTAATGAAAAGAAACAGCCTATGATAGCCAGGCCTATTATGTACTTGTTTGCGTCAGTTTTTTTGTATAGCTTAAGGTGTGCTAGGTTTACGCCCGCGTAGACAAGTAAGAATATTGAACTCCCCAGCATGACCACGTTACTTAAATTCAACAAAACAATGAGGAGAATGACAACGGTGCTGGTAATAAGCAAACCTTCTCTACCATCGTGCCATGATTTTCGATTAAAAAATGTGGGTAGTTCACCTTTTTTTGCCATCAAATAGCTGACGTTAGCTCCGCCATAAAGGGTAGCATTTATGGCTGAAGAAGTGGAAAAAAGCGCTGCTATAACTATAATTGTAAATCCAATTGCTCCTGCAAAGGATTGTGCAGCAGCGGCCAATGCATAGTCCGCAGTTTGTTTAATTTCAGGGAGAGACAGGTTGCCTACTACTGCAACGGACACTGCCACATATATCAACATTACAATTAGTATGGCTAAATACAGGGCTCTCGGGATATTTTTCTGAGGCTGATCAATATCTTCGGCAGTGTTGGTAATTAAACCAAAACCCTCGTATCCCAAGAAAAGCAATGCCGCTCCTGTTACTACGTTATCTATTGGTATCACGTTAGAAACAGATACTAGAGATATGTTGATAAAGAAAAATCCAACTATTGCAAATGTAACTAATATTCCTACTTTTATAGCCACAATTAACGTTTCGGATTTTCCTACAGCCTGAGTGCCTAAGAGGTTAATAAACGTGAATATCAAGATAATGAAGATGGCTAAGATTGTTGCGATTGCAGGTGATGAATAGGAAGACAGAAAAGTAGCGGCATAATTTCCAAAAGCTTTTGCGTAAACACTTAAGGCAATAATGTAACCAAAATACAAAAGAAAGTTAAAACCACCACTTAAAATTCCATCGCCAAATCCTCTGATTAGGAATTCAACTGGTCCTCCTGCCGAGGGATATTTAGATCCTAATTTAGCGTAGGAATAAGCACTGAGGAGTGCAATAATACCTCCAATGATGAATGAAACATAAATCAGATTACCAGTAATCTCTGTGGCAATACCTAAAATGGAGAAGATACCGGCTCCGATCATCCCCCCTATTCCAATGGCAATTGCCGACCACAAACCAATCGGTTTTTTATTTTGGAATTTATCGTTCGTAGAAAACCTCATCCGAAATAATAGATAGATCTTATATTTTTATTTCTAAATATTTGTTAGATCAGATAGCTAATAGTGTCAGGAAACACAGTTTAAGAAAGAGGAAGCATTTTAAACTCCGAATGCTCATTAAGTCTGTCCAAAGCTGACACGGAGGTGAAAAAGAATGAAAGTTCCGACGACGCCTGAAAACAAGGCGAAGTGCATTTGCGGGAGTTGTCCCACCTTTACGAAGAACAGCCTTAAGGTTGGTGCGTTTTGCACTCTGGGTAAAAGTGAAAAGACGCCTAAGATGCAGGGATGTGCGTGCACGACCTGCCCTGTGTTTGGAGAATACACTCTTAGCGAGGGCTACTTCTGTTTACACGGCGCTGCTGAGTAATCCACAGCGGCACTAATCCTTTTTTTCAGCGCATGGGGGGCTTGAAAAAAGGCATTACGCGTATGTTTGAGACTCTCTTCACGTTTGAAAACGGCCTCACGACAATCGTTGCTTTCTTTGGGTTAGTCGGTGCGCGCATCATCTTTTGCGTGAGCGCTATCCGCACCAGAGGGGGAAGCTCCTGACGATTCACCTCGAGATGCAAGGCGCCAGACCGGTGATCCTCCGCCGTGTGAAGACGGGAGATTCGGAACTTTCTAAGGTTTTTTCTGCGGGCGATATGACCACGAGGAAAGCTAGTACTCCCCCGTAAATAGATCCATGGAGCTCTTTGGCCAGCTTGCCTGGCATCCTTGCCCTTTCCAATTTATCGTCCTCTGTACCCAAAAATTAACCCTCCTATCCGACCATTGGAACGGTCATAATTCCGTCCGGTATCACAAGCACCCTGGGACCTCGGCCCACTATCTTCATTGCCGAGGTCATTGCAGATCCCAGGTCATTGAAACCAGTGATAAAACCCTTTTCAAGGATATCCTTTCCTATCCCGCTTACGGCATGGATATGTGCCCTCTGAGACAGTTGGACCAGCTTGGCGGCCTTATGATACCCTAGGACATATCCCTCGGATATCTTCTTCAGAGTGCTCTCCCTTTCTGGGTTCGATGTTATCAGGTCCCAGAACGTTGACTGTCCTATACCCTCAGGACAGCCGGCCACAAGTATGATGACCCCGCCATCCCTCAGAGCGAGCTTGCCGTTCTCGATGGCCTTCTGGGCCTGATAGAGGGTCCTGTCCATGGGGGGCTTCGCTACGCTTACAACGATGTCGTAGGTCCCCTTGACCGGAATGCAGAACTGTCCATTTGCCGCTTTAACAGCCTCTCTGAAAGAAGAGAAAATGTCGCCTGAATGGACGGAGGTCAATGTCTTCCCAATACCCTGGACCACCTGAACGGAAAGATGCTCCCGGTCCTTCAGGTAAGAACCTACAGCATCCTCCATGTCTTCATGGACTGGGTTCCCTTCTAGGCCAAGGGTCCTCGACCCCGGGCTCAGGGCATGCGAATGGTTCTGTTCGACCGTGCTGTACGCGGCCATACCGGGAAGTATGGATTTCCTACCCCCGGTATACCCGGCGAAATAGTGTGGTCCAACGGAATTTATGAACAGCAGGGCATCCTGGTCCGCAAGTGCCCTGTCGATCCTTACATCGGTCCCAAGTTCCGTGGTGCAGATATGTCCATGCGCCTTTTCGTCCTTTGCTTCATGGATATGCACCATTTCCCTAAGGAAAGAGCGACCAGGTCCAAGGATCGCTCTCAGATCATCCTCAGTCGGAGGTTTGTGCGTCCCTGTCGCTATATGGACTTTCTTCACCCTTTGCATCAATCCTGGATGGGTCTCCCAGATGTGGTCAAGTATGAGAGCTGTCGGGGTCGGTCTGTTGCGGTCGTTCAAGACAAGCCCGATGCAGCCCGTCTTACACAGGGTCCCTTCCAATCGCGACAAATTGTGTTTCAGGTTCACTGCTCCCGAGAGGATGAGATGCGGGTCTGAGATACCGTTAAGGGCATTATTACCTACAAGCATATCTGCATCAGCAAGGGGCCCCCTCTTCAGGTCAAGGTCACTGAAATCTATGATACCCATACTGGACCAGCTCCCGAAAGATCATCGTGGACACGTTATCTTAAGCTGACCTAATAGAAAAAACCCCTATGCTCCGAACCGCGTTTTGAGCTTCGCCCGACGCCATCTGAGACCTACCCATTCATCCACTGCATTCTTTTTTTCTGGAGGGGGGTGTCGTAACCCGATTTTGTGCGGTGGAGCGATATTTTGCTGTGATGGATCCCCAAAAGCTCGTGTGCTGGAATCGACGCACCATCAGTTAAAACGTCTGGGCAGTGTTCAGCAGCTAGCATATAATGATTGACTAGTGCTTAACGCTTAATTGTTGTGATTCGCCTTTCGCAACTACGTAAAGCAGCTTAATTCGTTAACATTTAGCAAAAACCATCCGCGCAGCTACAACCCTAGTCAACCGGGGTTTTCACCGCAAAACGCGGGCAGTTTATACCAATGTGTACGCTTATTCAATCAGTCTAGCTACACGAAGGTGACATAAGTGAATGTGGAAAATACCGATGAAAACTACGCAAGCTGCATATGCTATCAGGGAGACTGTCCGACGTACGACAAGTGCCAGCTGACTAGCGGGCGTCTGTGCACGAGGAAAGAGCGAAAAGAAACTCGAACGAAAGGGATGTAAGTGTCCGCTGTGTCCCATCTGGGCCAGCTATGGTCTCAAGACCGTGTACTTTTGTGTCCACGGAGCTGTCGAGTAGGTGCCACAGCCCTAGCGCACGGCCCAGCGATGCTGCCAGAATGTCACGCGTGATCCGATCGCTCGGATCACTTCGGACCGGTCGAACACGCTGTTTGAACAGTGTCGCCGCGGGTTAGTGGTATCCGGCTGCCACTGCGCATTCCACAGTCGAATATAAATAGCAGTCGAAAATCACGGAAAGGTCGTCTAGCGTTTTAGAGCCCGTAAGCGTGTGCGTTTTCCTGCTTAAGGAGGCCGAGCTGGATGACAGAAGACGGATGAAACAGTTCGGTGCGGTCGAGGTTTGAGGATCGGCAAAAAAACCGACCGACATCACCTGTGGTTTGAATGGCACAGGGAAGAGCGCATCGTAGTCAAAGCTTTTCAAAGAAGGACTTAGGTACCCCGCACGCGGGGCACGTGTAATCATCGGGCTGCTGTTCAAACGGGATCCCCTCAACATCTTCGTCATAGATCCAGTCACACACCGTACACACCACTGTGCCATTCAATGCCTCGTCATGACCAACACATCGCCTTCATAAACAATTGCGCCGCGATTCGAGCGGCGTTTGCAGCAATTTCTCCGCAGTCGGGGGGATATCGTTCGGCACCGGATAATAACGTCGGCTGTGAGCGACAACAACTAATTCACGCTATTCGGTGACCAAACGGGATATTTTGCCCCAACGGTCGGAAAACACGAAATCAGTTAGGGGCTTACGCACCCGTTGTCCAAGCTCTTGCTCACGTAGGTCGTCGGGAAGCGTGTCAAGGTTTCCCATGTATCCTATAGCGATAACGTCTACAGGCTCGCTTCCCTCTGGGATGTTAAACGCCGTTCGCGCTTTCTCTACGTTCAGTCCGCCCGTCTGATGACAGAAAAGACCTAACGTAGTGGCTTGCAATACGAGGTTCTCGACCGCCAAGCCGAGATCATAGCGCGCGAATCGATCGGGCTTTCCCGTATCCGGGTGACAAAGATTCGTAACTGAGAGCAGTAAGACGGGGGCGCGATGTGCCCAGCGTTGATTCGCCGCGGGCATACAGTGCAACAAGCGGTTGTATACGTTCGAGTCCTCCTTAGTCGCAACAATAAAACTCCACGGTTGTGCGTTAAAAGCAGAGGGGGCCCAACGCGCCGCTTCGAACATGCTTCGTAATTTCTCGTGTTCAACCAGTCGCTCTGCGAATGCACGAGGACTCCAGCGGCGTTTCATCAGGTCGTGAATCGGATACGTACTGTCCGCAGGTTTTTCCATAACGCACACCTCAGGATGGCACAAGGCCTATTACTCAATACCCCAGGATTTGTAGTGTATCTCCCGAAGCGCTTCGGGCTTGTCAGCGAGACACTGAGGCGGGCGGAATGAGCCCGTCACCCCCATAGCTTCGTCGGTCTTGCGAATCGATTTCCATGGATCCTTCTCAGCTTCAGTTACTGCCCGAATGCAATCAACGTTCTCTAAGACGATGTCGGCCTCCTGATGAACGCCTTGCATGTAGAAGACTTCGTTGCTGACAGCGTTGACGCTCTCCTCCCAGATCGCTATCTCCCATAAGTCGTAGCGCGGGCGCCCCATATCTCGCGCGAGCTCGATGATCTCGGCCGTCGATCCTAGGCCGTCACTCGCACGCACGAGCATGATACGACGCAAGCCATAAAACTCCGTCAACAGCTCCTCCTTGGTTACCGGGCGTTCAACTTCGATCATCACGTTGTGCTGATGCATAAGCGTGGTCGGCACCAGAACGGCCATCGTCGTGATATCCCACCGAGGCATCACGGTGTTAACATCTGGTCCGTGATGTGACGGGACCGTTGGCGGATTTGGAATGATGGCATTGATCGGCCCCTTTTTCACCTGCACGGGGTCTGCCGCCCTCCGCACGAGTACCACCCTGACTTTTTTGATGCCGGCCAGCTTGTCCACCGCGTACAAGGTTCGGCAGAGCCCTGTGGTATTGCAGGATACCACCCGCACGTAGTTCTTGCCAATCGCACTCTCGTAGTTGCAGTACGCGTTGAACGAAGTGCCTACGGCCGCGTGCTTCTCGCCGCCCTCAAAAATGGCTTTGATGCCAATCTTCTTGTAGAGGTTTTCGAGATTCCTTGCGCCCGTTCCTTCAGGAGTCGCATCGACAACTACGTCCGCCTCGCTGAGCATGTCCGCTGTCGTGCCCGCGACGTCTAAACCTTCCGCCCTAAAAGTATCGATGCTCGCTTCCTCGGCAACGTAAAGTAGGTATCCCTTCTTTGCGGCGACGAAGGCCTCAAAATTCGGGCGGGTTTTTGACACGCCCACGAGCTTCATGTCGTCCTGTTTTGCCACCGCGTCAGCGACGCGTTTGCCAATGTTTCCGTACCCATTTACAGCAACTTTAATCACCATAAACTCACCTTCTTTGCTATGCGAACCAAACACTGAGCCTCGATAAGCCTTTCCCGTACAAAAAGCAGATCTTGCGTTCGAATAATCCTTTTTTGGAGCGCTCGCACCACAAAAAAGATGAATTGCACCGTTCCAAGCGACGTGGTTGCTGCGCTTGCACTACGCGCGAATCGCGCGCGGCTTGTTCTTGATTATCGAGAGATAAAGCGATTGGTGCATCCCAGCCACGTAGTTCCAACCAATTCGCTTCTCGACGTAAGCCCGCGCCCGCTGCGCGTATCGTTCCCTAATTTGCCTGTTAGAGAGCAGCAGCACGATGTACTCCTTGAGCTGCTCCAAGTCTCCCCGCGGAACGACGACCCCTCCGCCACTCGCCTCTACTTCCGCCCGCAGGCCCCCGACGTCCGTGACGACGGCTGGCTTGCCCAGCGAAAACGCGTGAGCTAACACCCCTGACTGACTGCTTTGGTCGTAAGGCAAAACGACAACATCCGCGGCATTTTCTAACGTCAAGTACTCCTTCGGTTGGAATGAGCCCTGGATGACGATAATACTGTCGTGAGCCGGACTCTCGGCGACTGCCTTCAGTAATTTAGGCTTGTAGAGCACCCCACCCCGTGATCCAGGTCGAGCATCACCTGCGACGACGAGCACAGCGTTGGGAACCTCACTGGCGACCTGCGGCCATATCGCAACCACATCTTCAAAGCGCTTGTACTGCTCCCACCATCCGAGGCACAGCACGACGTCTTTGCCCATAAGATCGTACTGTTTCTTGGATTCGCGGACATTGGGCACACCTCCGCCGCGAAGATTTGAGCTCCATGCGGGATTACAGTTACGTTTTGCGGCACCCACCCCAAGTTCACCGGGAGAAAGATCTTTTGCAGCTCTTCGTGCACGACGGCCGCGTCAATGAGCTGCAAGCTTACGTTCATAAATAGGCACTCTTTGTCGCCGAGTGTGCTATAGACCGAGTGATACGTCACGACGGTGGGGATTCTTTGGAGGTTTAGCCGTATGAGAAGGTTCAGTAGATCACTGCTAAGTTTTCCGTCGATATCGTAAAGACCGTATTCGTGTTGAATATGTACAACGTCTGGGATTAGCTTGTTGATGACGTCTAAAACGTCCTGATGCCAGCCCACTTCCTGTGTATCCATCGCAGCAAAAACGTTTTCCTGTTCCGCATGCCCCCCCCGCGTTGAGATCTGGATAGCAGATGACGTATACGGCGTGCCCGCGCTCCTTGATGCCTGCGATCAGTTCGTGCGTGTAGGTCGCAATGCCACCAAATCTCGGCGGATACGGAGAGACAAAACAGATCCTCATACGGGGGACATCCTTAGCCCTCTGCGCTTTTGAGTCGTTAGGACACATTATGCACACCTGCTGTATCGCAAGCTTAGCACAATTCACATATAACCTCCTAACAAATATTTAACACTTCAGCCTGCTATTGGTAAAGAAAAACTCGTTTTAGGCTTAATTTCGTAGAATAACCTTAACAAAGCAGCGGTGCGATACTATCAGAAAGGCGTTGAAGCTAGTCGTCGAATGAGGGGAGCGTAGTGCCCGACCCAAACAGCTCAGATGGAATCATATCTGGAGACGCAGCGCAAAAGGCCAATTTAGCTGAGCTGCTGCAACGGCTCTCGTCAAGCGAAAATGGTCTATCGGCGGCCGAGGCATCTCGGCGATTAGATTCATATGGGCCAAACGAGATCACCGAAAAGCGGGCCAATCCGCTTGTAAAGTTGCTCACCTATTTTTGGGGCCCTATTCCGTGGATGATTGAGGTCGCGATTGTTCTTTCTGCGCTTATTCAGCACTATGAGGACTTTTTCATCATCCTAGCCCTCCTGTGCCTAAACGCAGTCGTCGGGTTTTGGGAGGAGAACAAGGCAGCGAACGCGATTGAACTCTTGAAACGGAAACTTGCGGTGACCGCACGAGTGTTGCGGGATGGCTCCTGGTCCGAGCTTGCCGCGCAACAACTGGTGCCGGGCGACATCATTCGGGTACGGCTGGGAGACGTCGTGCCTGCAGATGTCAAGCTCACGAGCGGCGCTTTTCTGCTTCTTGATGAGTCAGGCTTGACGGGCGAGTCCCTCCCTGTCGAAAAACACGCATCGGATGTGGCGTATTCCGGTTCTGTCGTCCGCCAAGGAGAGATGAATGCCCTTGTGGTTACTACCGGAATGGCGACTTATTTCGGCAAAACGGCGCGACTCGTCCAAGAGGCGAAAACGACAAGCCACTTTCAGCGGGCCGTTATCAGGATTGGCGATTACCTCATTGCGATGGCAATCGCGTTAGCAGCGCTCATCATAGTCGTCGCGTATTTCCGCCAAGAAAGCCTTTTGGCAATTCTCCAGTTCGCGCTCGTGCTTACGGTCGCGGCTATTCCTGTTGCGCTACCTGCGGTGCTTTCTGTGACGATGGCCGTCGGAGCAATTGCGCTCGCGAAGAAAGAAGCGATCGTAAGTAAGCTCGTCGCAATTGAAGAGATGGCTGGTGTGGACGTTTTGTGCTCGGACAAAACAGGCACCATTACTAAGAACGAGCTCACGCTCGCGGATGTCCAGCCGCTTCAAGAGTTCACGGCCACTGATGTTTTGCTTTTTGGCAGTTTAGCTTCCCGAGCGGAGGATCGGGACCCTATAGACGCTGCGATACTCGCTAAGGCGGAAGAAGATAGTACACTCGGCGCACGCCTAGGGACATACGAAGCAACAGACTTCACACCATTTGATCCCGTTTCAAAAAGGACCGAAGCAACTGTTGGAGGCCAGGATTCGAGCCGCTTCAAGGTGTCAAAAGGAGCGCCACAAGCAATCTTAGCGCTAATCTCGCGGAGTTCAGAACTTACCGAACAAGTCAACGCCCTCGTGGATGCATTTGCGGGAAGAGGCTACCGCGCGCTCGGGGTCGCGCGGACGAATCAACCGGATGACTGGGAGTATGTCGGGCTTATCGCGCTTTATGACCCTCCACGTGAGGATTCCGCCGAAACCATTCAGACGGCGCAATCAATGGGCGTCAACATTAAGATGGTGACTGGCGATCATACGGCGATCGCCAAAGAAACTGCCTCAGAGGTCCATTTAGGCACAAACATCATAGACGCCACTTCCTTTGCCGATAAATCTGACAAGGAGGCGGGGGATATCGTTGAAAGCGCAGACGGCTTTGCTCAAGTGTTCCCTGAGCACAAGTACCGCATCGTTGAACTGCTCCAAAATAGAGGACACATCGTCGGGATGACGGGCGATGGAGTCAATGACGCTCCAGCGCTAAAAAAGGCGGATGCCGGCGTCGCCGTTGCAGGAGCGACTGATGCCGCAAAATCGGCCGCGGACATCGTGTTGACGAGTCCAGGTCTGTCAGTAATCATTGACGCAATTAAAGAGAGTCGCAAGATCTTTCAGCGGATGACTAGTTACTCGATCTACCGCATCGGTGAGACGATCAGAGTGCTTCTGTTCATCACGCTTTCGATACTCATTGTCAACTTCTACCCCGTGACAGCGATAATGATTGTCTTGCTGGCATTGCTCAACGATGGCGCCATTCTCACCATAGCGTACGACCGCGCACAGTACAGGAACACACCTGAAGCTTGGGATATGCGGACTGTGCTTGCAGTCGCGACGCTTTTAGGCACGCTAGGCGTAGTCGCATCATTCTCGCTCTTCTATCTCGCCTATCGCGTCTTCTTCATCAGCAGCTTGGTTATCCAGTCAATGATGTACCTGAAACTATCAGTCGCGGGGCATTTTATGATCTTTGTGGCCCGAACACGTGGCCCGTTTTGGTCGTTTGCCCCCGCTCCTGTTTTGGTCGCAGCAGTGCTCGGAACTCAGCTCGTTGCAACATTCATCGTTGTATACGGACTGTTTATGGCTCCGATCGGATGGTCGCTTGCCTTAGTCGTGTGGGCTTATGCGCTCGTCTGGTTTTTGATTACCGACAGTGTCAAAGTGCTCTTCTACAGGCATGTGCTCGACCGAAGCAGCAGACCGGCGCCTGCCGCAGCGCACACTCCAAGCCGAATCTGGACTACTGGTGGGAAAAAATAAGATTTAACTAAGGCTGTTAACCGCTCCACGCAGTCCTAGAATAGTCACATGAACTTCGTTTGACCCAAGCATCGACCTGTTTTGCAACTGGATCGGTTTCACAGCCTTAGCTATCGTAGACCGAGGCAAAACCTAGTAAAACTAAAAACTATTTGAGCCTTTATAACAAATTTCGTATGTTACGCGGGTTTAGGGACCTTACACCCACCCCCAATATCAGTTGAAGTATTGCTCAGCTTCTGATGAAGGCGAGTAAGTCTGTGTTCAACTGATCTTGGCAGATAGTAGGCAGGCCGTGTGGTGCCCTCGGGTAGACCTTTAATGTCGCCTGCGGCGCGATTTCGACAGTACGTAGCGCTGTGAGTTGCATTGGGACTATCTGGTCATCGTCGCCGTGCACGACTAACGTAGGTATCGTCATCTTTTTCAAATCCTCGGTAAAGTCAATCTCGGAAAATTGCTTGATGCACTCATACACGCCAGCGATGCCCGCCAACATTCCTTGTCGCCAGAAGGATTCGCGCACACCTTCAGATATTTTGGCACCAGGGCGGTTATAACCGTAGAAGGCCAGACTTATAAGTGATTTATTCTGTGATGGTTTAGGGGCCTGCATTGGGGATTGCCCGGAGGGCGCTATAGAAATTGGAACAAGAGAAGGCGAACCGTACGATGAGTACAAGGTTATGGGAAATATCGCAAAAGCAGGACCTAACGTCATAAAAGCCCACCTAGAGCATCTTAAGGAACACGGCCAGCAGGATCTTGTAGATGAGGCTATCGACTTTTTAAAGGAGAGTAACATTGAAATTCCCGATTACGAAGCGTTACCATTGGTCGGCGGCTGTCCCGGTTCAATGACGCGGGATTTACGTAGATCGGGCAATCAGGCGCATGAGCCGGTGACGTTAACTTCAGAACTCGGAAATTGGCCCATACAGTTACAGCTTTTAAACCCCAATGCACCTTACCTGAAAAATGCTGAACTTTTGCTGGCGGCCGATTGCGCCCCCTTTGTCTACGTTAATTTCCACCAACGATTCTTAAAGGATAAGGTTTTGATAATTCTCTGTCCCAAACTGGATAAAACCATAGAAGAATACGTAGACAAATTATCAGACATCTTCCAGAAACAGGATATAAAAGCGATTTTCATCGTGCATATGGAAGTCCCCTGCTGCTCAGGTATTGAGATTATAGTCCAGAGGGCATTGGAAAAAGCCCAAAAAAACATAATAATTAAGGATTACACGATTTCGATAAACGGGGAGATAATGTAGCGCCATAAATAAAGCTCAGAGGGGAGCGAAATCTGCTAAACTCGTTAAAAACAGCACGATGGCTTGGAAGAAGCGCGATACGTATAATTTGAGGCGATTTTATGCAAAAAGGAGGTATTGAAGTGGGTGCCGAAATTAAAGATGAACGGGAGTGTGAAGAAATTGCTAACCAATTGTTTTTGCGCGTAAAGGAGGCGTATGATGCTCTGAAAGATCCACGTCCCTTCGATACGGCCATCCTCGCTTATTTAGCCATCACCCCTTGTCGAAGGGATGCCGAAAAAAGAAGTTAGACAGCAGTCTGAAATTTCAAACTTCTCCCTTAAGACGACGACGTACAAGACCGCCATGTAGGCAGAGTACACGGAACAAACAATGATTAACCTCAAAAGGGTATATGAGGGGGCTAGCCCGAGTGACGGATTTAGAGTTCTCGTTGATCGATTATGGCCACGCGGCATAAGTAAGGAAGAAGCCCACATCGATGAGTGGCTGAGAGATATCGCTCCGAGCACTGAGCTTCGAAAATGGTTTGGACACGACCCCGAGAAATGGCCTGAATTTCAAAGGCGCTACAGAGATGAACTCAAATCTAACAAGCAATCGCTCGAGAAGCTTTTGGCTGACACAGCTGGAAAGGATATCACCCTTGTTTACGCATCGCGCGAACAGAAATACAACAACGTTACGGTGCTCAAAGAGGTGCTGAAAGAGCTTGCGTTAGAATGAGGAGATACATCAGACTTTAAAAAGCAAAAGTCCTTTGAAATGAAAGACATTTAGGCTAGTTTGCAGTTGATATAATTGACATGCAGTTTTAGAACGACTTAGTTGTGTGCGTAATGAGGGTGTTGCGATTATGAAAAATGAAGAAGCAGCGGAACAAACCGAGCGGCTAGCGGCCGATTTGATAGTTGAGCAACTCATCGAGTGGGGCGTCAAATATGTCTATGGGATTCCGGGCGAGACGACGCTGCGTATTGTCGATGCTATCAGAAGACGAAGCGACAAGATACGCTTTGTGCTCGTGCGGCACGAAGAAGTCGCCGCCTTTATGGCGTCCGCGTATGCAAAACTCACTGGTGAACTGGGTGTCTGCCTTGCAATTGCCGGGCCGGGGGCAACGAATCTGGTCACCGGGCTCTATGATGCAAAAATGGATAATGCGCCCGTCCTTGCACTTACGGGCCAAATTGCGCTGCAATTTCTGGGCCAGGGGTATTTTCAAGAGATTGATCAACACGAACTGTTCGATGCAGTCGCCGATTACAACAACCTTATTGATTCACCGGAGCAAGTCACCTCCCTTATGACGTTGGCAATGAAACACGCGGTGGTCGAGGGTGGCGTCGCACATTTGGGCGTGCCGATCAACGTGCAAGCGCTTTCGGTTCTCCCGAACGCGAAAACGGCGGGGAAAGAAGGCCGATTGCCAGATATGCGATTGATGCCTCATGCCGAGCTTATTGACGCAGCCGTCGACGCTTTAAATGCCGCAGAACAACCCGTCGTGATCGCTGGATACGGCGCTCGGGGAGAACGAGAGTCGATCTTACACATTGCAGAAAAAATGAACGCGCCTGTCGCGACGACGTACCGAGCCAAAGGTGTTATTCCCGAAGACCACGAGCTTGCACTCGGGGTGATGGGCGACATTGGGACTGATCCTGCGAAACGAGTGGTCTATGGCGCTGATTTGCTGCTCGTCGTAGGGTGCTCTTATTCGGATAAAACGGCTATTCCGTCTCGCATAAAGCAAGTTCAAATTGACCTCAATCCGATGATGATAGGACGGAAATTCCCCGTGCATGTCGGACTCGTTGGGGATGCGGCGATGATACTGCCAGTCCTGCTCGAAAGAATTACAGAAAAGCACAATGACGCCTTTATCAATCAGGTCGCTGAAATTAAGAAGCGTTGGGAGCAGAAGAAGCAAACGGAAATCGATTCGGATACGCCGCCTGTAAGAGGGCCACAAATTATGCACGCCCTGCAGGAACTCGTCGATCCTGATGCCATCATTGCAAATGATGTCGGTGACAATACACTCTGGTTTGCACGTAATTTCGTGGCGACAAGCCAGCACATCCTGATGTCAGGATACGTTGCTTCTATGGGATTCGGACTGCCCGCAGCATTGGCTGCACAATTTACTTATCCAAAAAGACAAGTGGTCTGCACGACGGGTGACGGCGGCTTTACCATGGTCATGGGCGATTTTGTCACCGCTGTTGCCAACGATCTACCCATCACCGTCGTTCTACTTAACAACGCTAAGCTTGCCATGATTGAAAATGAACAAGATAACGACAGCATGCCGCATTTTGCCACAGATTTACAACGAATAGACTTTGCGCGCTATGCAGACGCCTGTGGAGGTGAAGGGTTAACTGTCGACGATCCAAAGGAACTGAAAGACACGTTAAAAAACGCTCTCTCTTCGAAAAGGCCGACGCTTGTTGATATCATAACTGACCCTCTCAGAAGGTGGCCGTAAGTCGAAAGAGGTGCAAGGTGGGCTTAAAAGCGCTAATAAGATGAGTGGTGACGTGCACCCAGCGCGTGCGTACACTAGGCCTTCAACCATTATGAGATTTCATTGCATATTTTTTGTAATCGGGAAAAACTCTTTAAACGAGACGATGCTCGAAAAGCGCTCTATCCGTGCCATAATCATGAATACTCGAACAACACATTTAAGCGAGCAAAGTTAAGAGCAATCCATCGAACACGCGTGTATGCGTGCTACGGAGGTATATCGTGAAGAAACTAATGCTCTTAACTTTGGCAGTGCTCGTAGGGGCGGTGGTCATGATTGCCGGGTGCACTTCGTCCACCCCGAGCCCCTCGTCATCGCCACAGATTAGTACGGCCAGCCAGAATAGCATTTCGATGAAAGGCCTTGCGTTTAACCCATCAGCACTGACTATTAGTAAAGGTGCTAACGTCACGTGGACGAATGATGACTCGACGACGCATACGGTCACATCTGATACAGGGGCATTTCAGTCCGGCAACCTCAGCCCGGGCAATTCCTTTACCCATCAGTTCAACGAGACAGGAACGTTTCCCTATCACTGCACTATTCATCCCTCGATGAAAGGAACAATTACCGTGCAGTGAGGATAAGTGGGCAACGCGGGCTTGAATGGACAGGTACCAGCCTCGCTCTGACTAGTCAAGCAAGTTTGGCGCGATTTCGCGGCAAATAAGGTACATCGGGAACTGACCTAAAAAAAACATGACTGAAAGTCTTGAACGTCAAAGTGAAGAGGTGACGTGGGATGTCGATGGGATCGTGGTCTATGGGACTTTGACGCACCCCGTCGGCACTGGCCTACAGCCCGCCATTGTGTTTGTCGCGGGCAGTGGACCGACTGACCGAGACTGGTGCTCACCGCTGCTGCCTGGTACCAACGGCAGTGCCCGGCTCCTTGCTAACGCCCTTACGGAAAAGGGATTCATTACGCTGCGATATGACAAACGCGCCGCAGGCCCGCACGTGCGTGAAAACCTCCCGCGGCTTGTCGGTAAGATGAGCATGCGAGGGCATGTCAACGAGCTGACTGGTGCTATTACCACGTTGGTGTCAGCAAACGACGTGGATGCCTCGCGTTTGTTTGTCTTGACGAACAGCGAAGGCGCCATCCACGCCCTGACCTATCAAACGTGGACGTCTCATCACCGATTTAAAGGTCTCGTACTGACTGGCGCTCCGGGCCGTCCGGTCGGTCTCGTGGCGCGGGATCAAGTGTTGGCGCAAGTCTCGTCTCTTGCCAACGGAGATGAAATAATGAAACATTACGATGCTTGCATCGCGGCATTCGGTGCTGGCAAACCGGTGGTGCCGGATGCGTCCTTGCCTGAAGGTGTGAAAAACCTCTTAGCCAGCTTAGCTGTTCCGGCAAACCTGCCATTTGCTCGCGAGCTTTGGCTGGAGGATCCAGCGCACGTCGCATCGCAGGTATCGGAGCCTATGCTGGTTCTCATCGGTAAAAAGGATGTCCAAGTCGACTGGTGTACTGATGGCAGTGCGCTGCAAACCGCCACTAGTAAACATGGCAACGTTACCTTCGTGTTCCCAGACAACGCCGATCACGTGCTCAAGTACGAGCCGCGACCACGAGAGATGCTTGTCGCCGCTGACGTCGCAGCGCATTACAATGCCGAGGACCGTGGTCTAGATTCCGACGCCGTTTCTGTCATCGAAAATTGGTTTGCTGAACAGTCAGGCAAGACACTGTGAGCTCACCGACTGGATCGTTAAAAACGCCAGCCAAAAAGAGCGTGGGCAGCTTGAATCAATCGGGTCTTTAACGGTGCTTTTGAAATCCTTGAAGCGGTCAAAGAAACCTGGCTGAGGTTGCTTTCAATCGTGCCACTTCTTCAGTCTCAAAGTCCAAAGCCGCCTTCAGACGTGTGAGCTCTGTGGTGAGTGATTCTATCTCCCTCTGGTGGTGTTGCTTGTAATCCGCGAGCTCTTTTTTCAACTTTTCAATTTCTGCCTCACAGTCTGCAGCAAACCGCTCTCGCTCAAAGTGCTCTTCGACGTAGCTGGCTGCAAGCGTCACTGTAGGGATATCCAAGACGCTCGCTTCTTCGTTAAGTTGTGAAAAGACCGTTGGCCCTAAATTGATAGTCAATCTAACCTCATCAGAGGCTTTTATTTGCATTACAACACATCCTTTCAGTGCCTTTATTTGAGTCGCGCATCGCTCACGCTTTGCCCTCGATAGGCACTGCCGATCGCAGTAACGACGTGCGAAAACCAGTCAT
>Ga0209748_1000417_pt1 | contig 22795 bp, 19 predicted proteins | sample BarGraIncu00421A_FD_185490 | JGI IMG/M metagenome (GOLD analysis project Ga0209748, IMG submission 185490) | Arctic peat soil microbial communities from Barrow, Alaska - Barrow Graham LP Incubations 004-21A (SPAdes) (version 2) | ecosystem: Environmental > Terrestrial > Soil > Wetlands > Peat... | reverse complement strand
AAAGAACAAACAATACATTTTTGTGTTATAATTTTGTTTATCATGTAACTGTTTCCAGCTCAAATCATAACTGGTAGAAGGCAAAGAGATGTTTTACTAATTAAAATAAAGAGTGAACACAACAACCCAATTAACACTTATTGACGGAAATAACTGGTATTATGGTTTTCTGTCGGGTGCAAAGAAAATTATTGAAAATCAAAAACACATCAATAAAATTAATGTTTTTCCGGTTCCAGATGGTGATACCGGTACCAATCTAGCTTCAACATTACGTTCTATTATTGACAATACAATCCCCTATCAAAACTGTGACCGAACCGCTGAATCTATGGCGGATGCTGCCCTTATTGGTGCCAGGGGAAACTCAGGAATTATTTTTGCTCAGTTTCTATATGGTATCAGTAATGGTATGAGAGATAAAGAGAAGATTGATGTCAGCACTTTTGCTGAAATCATGCTCGACTCTGTCAAATATGCTTACGACGCCATTGCTAATCCTGTTGAGGGAACTATGATTACAGTGATTAAAGCATGGGCTGAATTTCTATATTTCATAAAGGATAGTGCTGAAGATTTTATTAAATTCTTACTTGCAGGTCTCGAAAAGGCAAAAGAGGCACTGATAAAAACAACAAGCCAGCTGAAAATCCTGACTAAAATGAATGTTGTTGATGCAGGTGCACAGGGATTTGTGATGTTTCTTGAAGGAATGTTGGAATTTCTTATTTCGGGTATTAAAGCAGATATGGGTTCACTTGTTGTTGAAGATGATGAATCGTTTGAAGAAGTCCCTCATGAAGAGATTACTTTCAGATATTGCACTGAAGCATTTTTCTCTGGTGAAAAATTGGATAAACATAAAATACGGGATCAGATCATCAATATGGGTGATTCTATTGTAGTTGCCGGATCACCTAATAAAGTCAGGATTCATATTCACACAGATCATCCTGAAAAGGTATTTGAGAAAATAGCAAAACAGGGAGCAATCATCAGCCAGAAAGTTGATGATATGGTGATGCAAAACGAAGTAGTGTATAACCGGAAGCATCCTATTGCTTTATTGACCGACTCAACCTGTGATCTGCCTAAAGAGATCATGGATGAGCATCAGATTCATTTTGTCTCTCTTAATCTGATGTTGGATGGAAATGAGTATCTGGATAAAATTACCATTTCCGCTGAACAGTTCTATGACATGATGGATAAGTCTTCTGACTTTCCAACTACTTCACAACCCAGTATCAGCGATATTACCAATAAATATAATTTTCTGTCTACGCATTATAACTCAGTGATTGCTGTTCATGCCTCATCCGGGTTGAGTGGAACTTATTCAAACAGTTATACAGCGGGTGATAAGATCAGTAAACAGCAGGGGAAAAAGATTGCTGTAATTGACAGTCAAAGTTTGTCGGGTACACTCGGCCTTTTGATGTATCGTGCTGCGCTGGCTCTTGATGAAGGTATCTCTCATGATGAACTTGTTGTTAAACTTGAAGAATGGAAAAAGAAGACACTGATATTTGTGAATCCTCAAACCATGAAAAATTTTGTAAGAGGTGGACGTGTCAGCAAAACAAAAGGATTTATAGCTAAAATATTGAATGTAAAACCAGTTATTTCAATGAAGAATGGTTTTGCCGAAATTCTGGATAAGGCATACAGTCTGAAAGGAAACCAGAAGATGGTTTTAAGGTACGTAGAAAAAGCCATTCAGGAACGTGGTAAGATCTGGAAATACTGTATTGTTCATGCCAATAATATGGAGGGAGCAAAACTATTTGGTGCTAAGGTTGAATCGTTTACCGGAATAAAGCCGGCATATTATTATAATATCTCACCTGTAGTAGGCGTCAATACCGGAACACACACATTGGCTGTCTGTCTGATGTTTGATTAGATTATTCTGACTGTAAATTTTTATCTATGAAAAAAGGGTATGAAGTTGTAATTATCTTCATACCCTTTTTAAGTTTTTACGCCGTCAGATCAAACAGACTTTTGGGTAACTATCTGCTAGTTAAGTGGAGCGATTTGTTTAGGGATTTTAGGCTTCCCGGCTTCAATCCAGGCTGTGTATATCAATGCAGCCATGGATTTGGAAGAATCTTCAAGCAATTTAATGGTAAAACCTTTCGTGCTTTTCCAGAGGCTTTGATAATACAGATCTGAATATTCCTTTCCGGCTGCGGTATATGCAAGGTTATCAGCCAGTAGCAATGAATCTTTGTATTTATAATTGTCGTATATATATTTGAAGATGTAAGACCTCACATCTTTAATTTTTTTGACTTTAGAACTCTTATAGTTGATTTCGGTTAAATACTTAGCGATCATTGTTGATTCATATCTTGAATGAATACCTCCCTGTGAAGTCAGTTTTCCGTCATAATTGTTTGTTAAATGTAATGGCATATGTCCATCACCGACATAATGTCCTAAATAAGCAGCTGTTAACATTGCGTTTTTCCATTCTTTCTTCTTGAAATTCTGAACCAATGCCATGTATGTTGAATCTGTAGCCCAGGGTAATCTCCCGTTTTTTAACATAAAGGTAAAGGTGTATGCCTGTTTTGCAGCATCCTGATTTTCGATAATTTTATGATTAGCAACGAAATCCGGAAAATTGTCTATGTCGATAAAGTGCCTGTTTGCCTCAGAGCGATCGCCATTCCTTATTTTGTCAGGATCAGAAGCATGTTCAGTAAGTCCTGCTTTCCACTCTTTTAAATTCTTGATTCTATTTGGGAAAAAAGAAGTACTTGATGAATTAATTATGTTATGTCCTTTTTCGCCCCAACTGGCAAATAAAATGCAAAGAACGATAAGGGTGTAGCTTCTGAAAATGTTTAATTTCATAATGGTTTGAAATACAGGTTAATATTTATTTGGGTTGTAGCAATTGTTATTTAGTCAAAACTATTTATAATATTCCAAATAACTATAAAATAGTTTGTTATTTGTCATTCTTTAATTTTAAGGGTATATATTATTGGAATTCAGTATAATAATCTATAAAATGGACTATTATTAGAGTTCAGTGCTTATGTTTTTTTCATCCTTGTCACTGTTGTTGAATAATAGTATTTTTGCTCTATAATATTCCCTTTTAATTATCATTCTTAAGATATTCAATGAAAACATTTTTTACGTTTCTATTACTGATACTGATTAGTTCTTCATCATATTTACAAGCCCAGATTATTGATGTATCAACTAATTCCAAAAATGAAGGACAACCGGTTAATAAACCTTTTGAAGGGAAAAGGAGCAAGTGGCATGGATTTGATCGGTATGATTTTGAATTTAACGGAAGAAACTGTCGCATAGTTTGTCCTACTAAACCTGTTGCAGGCTCACCCTGGATCTGGAATGCCCGATTCCCAGACTGGCATTCAGAAATAGATAGTACTCTGCTTTCAGAAGGATTTTATGTTACATATATTAACACCGACGAACTTATTGGTAGTCCTAAAGCTGTAAAGGTTTGGGATGAGTATTATACTTATCTAACAACTAGATTGAATTTCAGTGAAAAAGTTGCGCTCGAAGGGATTAGTCGTGGAGGATTATACGTTTACAATTTTGCTAAAAAATATCCCTGGCGGGTTAGCTGCATTTATGGAGAAGCTCCCGTTTGTGATTTTAAGAGCTGGCCTGGTGGATTTGGAACTGGAAAGGGCAGTCCGAATGATTGGAAGTTGATCAAAGAGGCATACGGTTTTAAGGATGACGCTGAAGCAAAGGCTTATATGAACAATCCTATTGACAGTCTGGAAAAACTGGCAAAGGCAAAGGTGCCTGTATTGCATATGATCGGTCTAAATGATGCTTATGCACCTCCAGCTGAAAATACATATTTACTGGTTGATCGATATGTTAAACTGGGAGGGATCGCCACAATCGTTCCCTGTACAAGAGGCCCCCAGGAACTAGGTGGACACCATTTCCCAATAGAATCACCCCGTTATGTTGCAGACTTTGTCAAAGCCAACACACCGGTGTTTAAACCAAAGTTGAATTCGGTAGACTATCATATTTATCGGGGAGGTTTGAAAAACAGTTATTTAAAATTTACCAGAGAAAAAAGGGGGAGGGTAGCTTTCCTGGGAGGGTCAATAACGGCAAATCCCGGATGGCGTGATTCAGTTTGTAGTTATCTGAAAAAACGTTTCCCGGAAACCCAATTTGAATTTATCGCTGCCGGAATACCTTCTCTGGGTTCCTTGCCCGGATCTTTCCGTCTCCAGCAGGATGTATTGTCTAAAGGACCTGTTGATCTACTCTTTGAAGAAGCAGCTGTAAATGACCGTACCAACGAAAACAATGATAAAGAACAAGTCCGCTCGATGGAAGGCATCGTACGGCATGCCAGATTGATTCATCCGGAGACTGATATTGTGATCATGTATTTTGTTGATCCCGATAAAATAAAAGATTATAACACGGGTAAGGTGCCATCTGAAATAGCAAATCACGAAAAAGTTGCAAAATATTATAATACTTCTGTGATAAACCTTGCCAGAGAAGTTACAGAAAGAATCAATGCAGGTGAATTCAGTTGGGAGCAGGATTTTAAAAACCTACATCCATCATCTTTTGGTCAGATTGTCTATTTTAATTCGATGAAAACTTTTCTGGAACATAGTTTATCAGGCATCATTGCTTCTGATCCTGTGGTTCCTTACAAAATACCCGAGCCACTTGATCAATTTTCATACTTCAAAGGGAAAATGCTTTCAGCCAATGAAATTAAAATGCAGGATGGTTGGAAAGTGATACAGGATTGGATTCCTGCTGATAAGACAGGCACGAGACCAAATTATGTTCATGTCCCTATGGCAGTATGCGAGACACCTGGTAAAATATTGAGTATTTCATTTAAAGGATCAGCAATAGGAATTGCAAATGCTTCAGGTCCTGATGCAGGAATATTGGAATACAGTATCGACGGATCGGAATGGGCAAAGAAAGATCTTTTTACACAATGGAGTAAGTCACTGCATTTGCCATGGTTTATGATTTTTGCTGATGAATTAAAACCGGGAAAACATTTACTAAAACTGCGATTGAGTATAGAAAAGAATCAACGCAGTACTGGAACAGCCTGTCGTTTCAGGTATGTTTTAATTAATGAATATTGAAAAATGGCACCCGTGAAGGGTGAATTTTAATTCAAATTTTGAATTGTTCATATTATGATAACATCCCAATTGATAGCTCCTAAGAGTATCGTTGTAATCGGAGGCTCCAATGACACGGCTAAGCCAGGTGGAAAAGTACTGAAGAACCTGATTGACCATCATTTTGATGGGAAATTGTACGTTACTAATCCGAAGGAAACTGAAGTTCAGGGAGTAAAATGCTTTTCAAATCTTTCTGATCTGCCACAGGTAGATCTGGCAATACTTGCTATTGCAGCAAAATATTGTCCTGAGACTGTTGAGTTACTGGCTCGTCAGAAAAACACCAAAGCCTTTATTATTCTTTCTGCTGGTTTCCACGAAGAGAGCGAAGAAGGGGCCCGCCTGGAACAAATGATCGTAAATACAATTAATGAAACCGGGGGATGTCTGATAGGCCCAAATTGTATTGGCGTGATGAATTCCAATTATGTAGGTGCTTTTACGACTCCAATTCCAAAACTTGATCCGCATGGTGTTGACTTTATCTCCGGTTCCGGAGCCACAGCTGTTTTCATCATTGAATCGGGAATGCCGAAAGGGCTAACATTTTCGAGTGTTTATTCAGTTGGCAACAGCGCTCAGCTTGGTGTAGAAGATGTGTTGGAATATCTGGATGTTTCATTTGATCCTGAGAAAAGTTCCAGAATAAAATTACTTTATATAGAGAATATTAACGAACCCGATAAACTGCTGAAACATGCGTCTTCACTTATTCGCAAAGGTTGTAAAATAGCAGCTATTAAAGCCGGAAGTTCATCAGCAGGCAGCAGAGCAGCCTCTTCACATACCGGAGCTCTGGCAAGCAGTGATGTTGCCGTTGATGCTCTCTTTAGAAAAGCAGGCGTTGTTCGTTGTTATGGACGAGAGGAACTGACTACAGTAGCATCAATATTTATGCTCCCTGAATTGAAAGGAAAAAATATTGCTATAATTACGCATGCCGGAGGACCGGCAGTCATGTTGACAGATGCGCTTTCAGAAGGAGGAATGGAAATACCCGGACTGGAAAGCCCGGAATTACTTGCAAAACTATTTCCCGGTTCCTCAGTTTCAAACCCAATAGACTTTCTGGCAACCGGTACTGCTGAACAACTGGGTGACATCATTGATTATTGTGATCAACATTTTGATGCAATTGATGGGATGGTTGTCATTTTTGGTAGCCCCGGACTGTTTCCGGTTTATGAGGTTTATAAGGTTTTGAATGAGAAAATGAAGAGTGCCCGTAAACCCATCTTTCCGGTTTTACCTTCAGTTGTCAATGTTAAAAATGAAATTGATTACTTTATTTCTATGGGTAACATCTACTTTCCGGATGAAGTTACGTTTGGAAATGCTTTATGCAAAGTCTACAATACACCAATACCGGCTCCTGCAGTTATTGAATTGCCTGCAGTAGATCATAAAGCAATCCGTCAGGTAATTGATAATGCTTCAGATGGATACTTATCGCCCGAAAAAGTTCAGACTTTGTTCGATGCAGCCGGAATTCCCAGAGCCGGAGAGGCAGTCGTAAAAACAAAAGAAGCAGCCGTTGAAGCTGCAAACAGATTGGGTTATCCTGTTGTAATGAAGGTTGTCGGTCCTGTTCATAAATCTGATGTTGGAGGTGTCGTTCTCAATGTAAATGACGATACCACAGTTCAAAAAGAATTTGAACGAATGATTAGAATTGCTGATACAACAGCTATACTGATACAGCCAATGTTAAGCGGACAATATGTTTATGTTGGTGCAAAATATGAACCCAAATTCGGACACTTGATATTGTGTGGTTTGGGAGGAATTTATATTGAAGTTTTGAAAGATGTTCAGGTCGGAATATCACCTATCTCTTTGAATTATGCGCATAAAATGATTCAACAACTGAAGAGTTATCAAATTATTCAGGGAGTGCGTGGTCAGGAAGGGATCAATGAAGATCTTTATGCTGAAGTCATTACACGGGTATCAGCGCTTTGTAATGCTGCACCTGAAATCATGGAGATGGATATCAATCCTTTGATAGGCAATTTAAAAAAATTGACAGCTGTTGATGCGAGGGTAAGAATTGAGTCAGGGTTAAAGAAATAAGCTTTGAAATAGAAGAATGGTTAAAAGAATTGATACTATTCAGCTAATACGTGGTATTGGAGCCCTGATGATTTGTTTGTTTCATCTTAAAGGACTACTGAATTCTTCGACCTCTGTTTTTGGTACCAAATATTTTGGTGGCGGGGCTTTAGGTGTATCTCTGTTTTTCATTATTAGTGGATTCATCCTGGTTTATTCTACACAGAAAAGTGATGGAAGTAAGCTCTATGTCAAAAAATTTATTGTTAAAAGGCTTATTCGCATTGTTCCACTTTATTATGTGATGGTGCTTTTTTGGGTCTTTGCTTATGACAGGAATCTCGATTACTTTCATAAAGACTACACAACTCTTGTTAATACCTTTTGTTTTATCCCGATTTTTGATTCTCCTGTTGGTCCTTCTTATGGAATGCCACCCCTAAAGGTTGGTTGGGCGCTAAATTATGAAATATTTTTCTATTTTATTTTTGCCATCAGCCTCTTTATGAAGCGATTTCGTTGGGTGGCATTGTTTGTTATTTTCTTCGGCTTAGTTATACTGCTTCCTTTGATTTTAAAAGGATTTGTTTCTTTTAACCCGGCATTCAATTACCAGTACGATTTACTTTATTTATCATTGATGACGAATCCGATGATGATTTATTTTGCCATTGGGGTGGTACTTGGACTCCTGTACAAATCAAATTTTTCGATAAAACCTAAATGGATCCAAACAAGTTTACTTATCCTTTCAATTGGTTTATTTTTGATGATTTATTTCAGGGTTTCGCCATTTATTGAAAACTTTTTCATCAACTTGTCTATTTGTTGTTTTCTGATTTTCGCTCTATTGTTTTTCAATAAAGACAAAGGTATTCGTGTGCCATCACTATTTGTTTATCTGGGCGATATGTCTTATTCGCTTTTTCTGATTCACCCTATTATTGTGATTGTGCTTCCAATATTTATCAGATTCATCGGATATGGCGGGAAGCTGGGTGGGACAGCTTACTTTTTTGTTCTAATGATCTGCATTCTTGGGTTGTCAATACTGAGTTATGAACTCTTTGAAAAAAGGTTACTGAAAAAGCTGACAAGTGTTTTAACTTCCTCCGGAATAAAAAAAGATTCAGGAAAACTACAACCTGGTATATAAAAAAATAACCCTGTCTTATATAGCAGGGTTATTTTCTTTAATAAAGAAGATGTTATACGATTTTTTTATTCAATAAAGCCTAAAACCAGTTGTTTCCAATTAGTATCCGAATCTTTAGTTTTAAGGCTGGCAATGGCTTTTAAATATTCGGGATGATTAAACTTTTTCGATGCCAGATAAATTACCGGAATTGAACCTGTGAAATTAACCGGTTCTATCTGTTTGCCTGTCCAGGTCTTTTCCTTGGAAAAATAAGGAACCAGACTTTCTATCCCCTTACGAAGGCTCTTTCCGGATGGAGTGACCATATTCCATAGATCAATGTCTGTTTTCTCTGCAAGGATTGCGATCTGGAAGAAAGCATCCGTGACAAATAAAGTATATCCCAACGATTTGGTCCTTGCCAATTCCTGAGGAAAATTACCGTTATCATCCATTTGTGTATCCAGACGTTTAATGGCGTTTTTACAGATTTCATCAGCAAGATCACGTTTCCCTAAAAATAGAGCATATGAGAGCCGTTGTGCGTCAAACCATGTACCATGATTGTTCTTTGCATTCATTTCGGCTTTACCAAGTGTGCTGGTTTGGATCCAGTTTAAGAATTCAGTGATCCATGCTTTCATGTTTTTCTGATCCTGTGCGGTCCATGCTTTCGATCCTTCCAATAAACCAATCGCATCTACTACTTTGGCAAACCCTCTGGTTTCAAGTACTCCTTCTTTGCGTCCTTCACTTTCACCTTTTACGGCCTGGCCAAATTTAACATTGGGATTCATTTTGGTATCAGGCAACAGGAACCATGTCTGTATCAATAGTGTGCAGCGTTCAGCATATTTCTCATCACCTGAAAAATAATAAGCCAGGGATAATATCTCAACGGCATTTTCCATTTTGATGATATCATCTTTATCCCTGAAATCTTTTGTTTCAGGAGTATGCTCTCCATCTTTCCTGATGTAGGGTAAGCCATTTGGCGTATTGGGATTGGGCCAGAAATAAGGCGCTATACTCATGTAATCATGTTTATCTCCACTGGGGGGAACCTGAGTTTTGTTCATTACAGTATAAGGCCCTTCGGATAATGATTTATCAGCTACAAGGATCAGGTTTTGATAAGCTGCCAGTGTTTGCTGATCACCGGTTTTAATTTTAAGCTTTGCATTAACCAGGTTTTTAATATCAATCGAAAAGACTTTAGGAGATTGTCCTTTCCCTGAAATGCTAAAAGAAATAATTAATAATAAGCAGGCTGTTAAAGTTTTCAGATTGGTATTCATTGATTGGTTTTAGATCGAGGTCAATACATTAAACCTCTGGTTGAAAAATATATTATTTTAAAAAATCTTCACGAACAGGACTAAAGGCATCTAGTAATACCCCTTCTTCAATACACACAACCCCATGTTTTATATCAGGTGCGGCAAAAAATCCATCACCGGGTTTAATTATTCTGGTTTCATCACCAATGGTCAGTTCAAAAATTCCACTGACTACATAAGTTGACTGTGAATGAGGATGATGATGCAAGGCTCCAACTGCATCCTGTTTAAACTCAATCTTCGCCATCATTATGTTATTGTTATATCCCATAATCTGGCGACGTACACCATTACCAAGATCAGTCCAGGGAGTAAATTGGGCGTATAGAAATTTAAGACTTTGTGTCATTGCTAAAAAGTTTATAAGTGTTTATAAATATCATGCAAGTTGATAAAAAAAGCTTATCCCGAATTGGATTAAATTGGATAAAAAAGGTTTAAGAACAAATTGAATTTAAAGGAATCTTTAACATTTCATTTATTTTTTGATCCACTCATTCAATGAAGGAAAGGACGTACCGGTTTTAATATTTGCATCATCAGATATCAATAATTATTAACCCAGCAGCGGAAGTAAAGACAAAAGTGGCAAATCCCTGAATATTTGAATTTTTCTATTTAATATCCCCTATGAATTATTCATATCGAAGCGCATCGATCGGATTTAAACTTGCAGCTTTTCGGGCCGGGTACCAGCCAAAAAATACTCCAATAATTGTGCATACCAAAAAGGAAAGCACCACTGATGCAGGCAATACCACAACCGGCCATTTCATGAGTATCCCGATAAGTTGAGATGCTCCGATACCAACAAATATTCCAATTATTCCTCCGATAACACTCAGTAAAATCGATTCAATCAGGAATTGCATCAGAATATCTTTTCCTCTGCCTCCAACTGACATACGCAAACCAATTTCTCTGGTTCTTTCTGTCACAGATACATACATAATGTTCATAATGCCTATTCCTCCAACAAGTAGCGAAATCCCTGCAATTGCCCCCAGCAAAATTGTTAAAACATTACTGACTGAACTTGAAGTTGTAACCAGATCCTCCTGTGTTCGGATCCGGAAGTTGTTATCGGTTCCTTCTTTCAGTTTATGTGAGCGTCTAAGTGCCACTTCCATCTCAGCTGCGGCAGTTTTTGTAGCCCCTTCATTGATCGCTGAAGATTGGATGCTTCCAATAGACGTGCTGGCAAGTACTCTTTTTTGAACTGTTGTGTAGGGGGCCAGTAACAGGTCGTCCTGATCCTGACCAAATGTGTTTGTACCTTTAGATTTTAAAATACCAATTATTGTAAATGGGATTTTTTTGTAACGAATGGAGAGTCCAATCGGATTAGTCCCTTTGCCAAAGAGATTTTCTATTACTGTTTCTCCTATCAGACATACTTTTGCAGCACCTTTTACCTCCTGTTCTGTGAAGATCCTTCCTTCAGATACATCTATTAATTTAATTTTAAAATATTCTGTATTGCTTCCAAACAGACTTGTTGGCCAGTTTTTGTTACTGTAAACAGCTTGTCCGTTTGCTCTTACTTCAGGAGAGATATCACTAATCGAGGGGCTTTCTGCCCTGATTGCGTCCAAATCTTTAATGGTCAAATTGACTGCACCTGAATTTCCCAACTGTATTCCGCCCCGTTGTTGTGAACTGGGTTGTACCGAAACAAGATTTGTTCCCATACTGGAAATCTGGTCAGTAATACTTTTTTTTGAGCCTTCGCCAATGGCTAACATTGCAATGACTGATGCTACACCAATGATGATCCCCAACATGGTTAACAGTGCCCTCATTTTGTTTCGCTTCAAAGCATAAACAGCTAATTTCAAAAGGTTTGAGATTTTCATAGTTTTTAACTTTTGGCGGTTTCAGTTTTATCAGTGACAGCTTCTTCAGGAACGGCATCATCTGTCACGGGCAGATTTTTGAGCATTTCTATTGCATCATATCTCTCCGTGACATCTTCAGTCCGAAGGATCAGGCCATCACGAAACACAATATTGCGTGACGTGAAACGGGCAATATCTGCTTCATGGGTGACAAAAACGATTGTTTTACCCTGGCTGTTCAATTCCTGAAACAAAGCCATTATTTCAAATGATGTTCTGGTATCAAGGTTTCCGGTTGCCTCATCGGCCAGTATTACTACCGGGTCGTTTACCAAAGATCGGGCTATGGCCACTCTTTGTTGCTGCCCGCCTGATAATTGATTAGGCATGTGTCCCATCCTATCTTTCAATCCGACTGCAACAAGTGCTTTTTCTGCTCTTTCTTTTCTCTCTTTTGCATCTACTTTGTTGTTATAGAAAAGAGGGAGCTCAACATTTTCCAAGGCAGAAGTTCTGGGTAAAAGGTTGTATGACTGAAAAACAAAACCTAGTTTCTGATTCCGGAGTCGGGCCAGTTCGTCTTTATTGAGTTTTGACATATCAACCCCATCCAGAATATAAGTTCCTGCATTTGGTTTTTCCAGGCAACCAAGAATATTAAGCATGGTTGACTTTCCGGAACCGCTGGCACCCATTATTGCAATAAATTCTCCTTCAGTAATCGACAGGTTAACCCCTTTCAAAGCCTTGACGATTACATCGCCGACAATAAATTCTTTCTTCAGATTTTTAACCTCTATAATTGTTTTACTCATGGCTTTTTTATCTTCCACCCCGCCCACCCGGACGTGTGGGTGTAAATGGACTTTTAACAGCTGCTTTTTTAACAGTATCAGACTTTGTGGTCAGTTTCATAGCGTAAATCACTTCGTCTCCATTTAAAACTCCTGATACAATTTCTATATTGGTTCCATCACTAAGCCCGGTAACGACTTTCACGGGATTGATTTCGTCTCCTTTTTTCACCCAAAGTACTCCACGTTTACTGTTTTCTCTGGGGCCTCGTTTGGCGCTTTTGTTTAATTGCTGATCAATAGCGGCCTTTGCAGCTTGTGGAAATTTCTTTTCATAATCTGTCATTAGTTTAAGATCAGGTGTAAAACGCAATGCTTTACTCTCGACAATCAACAGGTCTTTGGCCTCGGTGACAAATATGCTTGCATTGGCAGTCATACCCGGCATCAGTTTTTTATCCGGATTTGGAGCTTCAATAATAACTGTGTAAGTCACTACATTTGAAGTAACCACCGGTTGCAATCTGACCTGGGTCACTGTCCCTGCAAATTTCTGATCAGGAAAAGCATCAACATTAAATTCTGCCCGCTGTCCAAGTTTCACCTGTCCGATATCGGCTTCATCAACATTGGCCTGTACCTGCATTTGAGTGAGGTCATTGGCAATTGAAAACAGGGTAGGAGTGTTGAAACTTGAAGCAACAGTTTGTCCTTCATCAACTGATCTGTTTAAAACAACTCCATCAATGGGTGAAAAAATAGAAGCATAATCCAGATTAATTTTGCTTTTGGTGTAGTTAGAGTTGGCCCCCGTAAGACTTGCTTTCGACTGATCATAATTCATTTGTGCCTGATCGAAATCGGCTTTGGCAATCAGTTGTTTTTCAAACAGCGCCTTGTTACGGTCATAGGTAATTTTTTTGAATTGAAGATCTGCAGTAGCCGAGACAACAGTCGATCTGCTTTGTGCAAGCAGCACCCGGAGAGGTGTTTCATCAAGTTTAGCCAGCAATTGACCCTTCTTGACTGTTGAGTTAAAATCGACATATATCTTTTGGATTACTCCGGAAACCTGGGTTCCAACAGCAACCGTTTTCACTGCCTGAATTGTTCCCGATGCTGTAATTGCATTTGTTATGTCTCCTTTTGTAATCACAGTCGTGTCAAAAGTGATCTCTCCTTTTGCATTCTGGCATGCCTTTAAAACAAAAAAAGCAACTACTAGGACTACTACACCTGATACAATCTGAATTATTGTTTTTCTTTTCATTGTGAATTCTTTTAATCCGTTTTTTAGAAATTAAATGGGATACCCAGATAAAAATCAAGTGTTTTATAGCTGAATATTAAATTGTATTTCGCCTGCAAGTAATTGCTTTCAGCGATGTTTGTGTTTGTCTTTTGAATGAGCAGATCCACCGCATTCATGATTTCCTGCGTGTATTTTTCTGATGCGACAGAATAGGATTCTTGTGCTGCCTGTAATTGTTCAATGCTGGCTTCGAATTCATTTTGTGCGGTAAATACATTCGTACAGGCAGTCTCAATTGACTTTCTCAATTGATTTTTAGTGTTCTGTTCATCAAACAGAGCGTTTCGACTATTGATTTTGGCTATTTCAACTGTCGAACTGATGAGTTGGTTATGATAAATAGGAACAGACAGACTTAAACCAATCGAAGGATTAAATCCATGAGTGAACTGGGAAGTATAAGATGAACTATTCATCGAATTAAAACCAGTACTGACGCCTGCATCTAAAGAAATCCGGGGCATATAGGAAGATCTTGCAATATCAACGCCCATCGAAATGCTCTCACTGCGCAAAGCAGCTCCTTTGATCTGAGGTTTAATTGCCAGCGCAATCTGATATACACTATCGGGTAATGAGTTTCTCGATTTGTTGATCAGGTTGTTCAGATCGGGTTGTTCGATTTCAAAATCATTGGTAACAGGCAATTCCATGAGTTGCATCAACGTAACTTTGTTGGTTGTCAAAAGTCCCTGCGCGCTGGCAATATTCTGTTTTTCAATGGCCACTTGCGATTTAACCTGCAGGTAATCGGATTTTGAAATAACACCGAGTTTCAATCGTTCATTGGCAAGATCTAATTGCTTGATTGTGAGTTCCATCTGATTCTGGTTGTTTTTCACCAGTTCTTCTGCATACAAAATCTGAAGAAACACATCCATAATATTTAAACTGATGGCTTCCTTCATCGTTTCAGAATCAAATTCACCTGCCTTGTAGTTGAGTTCGGATTGTTTTATACTTTTTTGCAGTCGTAAGCCAGCATAGATTGTGACACTCGAACTTACGGCAAACGATGTATTGTTTGAGCCATTAAAAGAATAGGTGTTCGAGCCGGCTGAATATTCATCTGACCATCCGAAATTCTGTCGGGCAGAACCATCTACAATTGGAAAACGACTTGCTTTTATTGCTTCGAAATTAACTTTATTCGCTTCAGTTGTCAAAAGCGTTTTTTGGATCTGAATATTCTTCTGAAGTGCATAATCGATGCACTTTTGAACTGTCCATTTGTTGTTTTGACCGAAGGTTGGAGTAACGAACGTCCATTGAAGAATGAAAAAAAGTGAAGTTGTTAAGATTTTGATTGTCATGTCTTCATAAAATTTTTATGGTTATAATATATATGGATATAGATTTTAATATTCAGGGATTACAAAAATGTTTTTCCATGAAATGACATAACCACTGACACTTTTTAAAAATGCTCAGTTATTCTTTACAAAGGTGAAGCGTTTGATTTTTAAAAGTGTTACACAACTTTGCCAAAAAGTTACATTATTCACACATTTGGTTCTGACCTTGAATTTTTTAGAAATTTCAAAAACGGGGATGATTTTAAGTTTTATTTTTTAAGAAACTGTTTTAATTTGCCCGTAGGGCATAAATGTCAATAGAAAAATCAGGAATATAAATCTTTTCCCCGTAGGGGATTAACCTTTAATGTTAATGCCCTACGGGGAAAAATGGAGAGGGCGATTTATTTCTATTGACATTTATGCCCTACGGGCAAAAGAAAATAAGAAATTTAAACAGTTTCTAAATTTTTTCTAATAATTCTTCAAAAAAGCTTTGATGATTTTTTAAATATTCTTTGAAATTGAAGTAAACCACCATCGGTTCTTGGTATTTCCTCCGTATCTGACAGGTGTTTTCTCCGTGTTTGTTTCGTATATAGGACACCAAACAAACACCAAGTAAATACGGCTTAGATACGGGTTAGCTACCTAACTGCCCTGGTCGTTTTCTTCTGTTTCAAAGAATATTTAAATCCTATTCAAAAAATTATTGAACGGTTTTTTGGAAAATTGGAAAAAGATTTTATTTTGGGGCTTATAAATTCATCTTTAGCAATTTATATCACATAAAATTATTTTATTATACATCAAAAAGTATTACTTTTGTGTATGAAAATTTAAAGATGATCTGTGATGAAAGATTGCTTGCATCTGTTTTTTTATCCTCAAAAAACGATATTCCGTTTTGGTATTTTCATGCCCTCTCACCACTCAATTCTTACAATTAAAATCAGTTATATCGAAGGCTAGTGTTGCTGTAATCTAAATACAGCAAACGATAGAAAAAGGATTAACATCCCTGACCCGGTAAGGAATTTCAGAAGAAGGGCTTTTCCGGGCATGATTTTACACTTTAATTCAGAAACTGTTTAAATTTCTTTTTTTCTTTTGCCCGTAGGGCATTAATGTCAATAGAAATCAATTCATCACCATCTTTTTGCCCGTAGGGCATTAACTTTAGAGGTTAGTCCCCTACGGGGAAAAGATATAATATTCAGATTATTCTATTGAAATTGATGCCCTACGGGCAAATTTAAACAGTTTCTCAATTTTTTATTCATTTTTAATACTATTATTATGGCAATTCTTGTCGGAGTTATCAGATTTGTTGGCAGTATAAAGGGGATCAGGAATTTTAAAAAGCTTCATGATCCAAATATTTATGCCAGCGAAAAAGGATTCATCAGTAAAAATCTTTACAAGACGAGTCCAAAATTTAAAAACAATCGTTTAAGCAACAACGAATTCGGTGGATGTGCATTGGCTGTTAAAGGGATCCGGAAGGGTCTTATTCATGTAATACATGAAATGGTTGATGCTGCATTTACCGCCCGGCTTATGAAATTCACAAGAGCACTGTCGCTTAAAGATATTGAAAACGAAAAAGGTAAGCGATCGCTTCCATTTTCTGCAAATCGTTCATGGATGAGATCGATTGTGTTTAATACTAAACATAAGGCCATCGATTCAGCAATGCATGATTTAAGATGTTCTCATGCCGATTCAAGGACAGCATCGACAATCGAAGTGAATGGGCTTAATATGAAGATGACCAGTTCACCCAGCGGAGCGACGCATTACAGATTAATGAGCCATATGAGTATTGTTTCGGACTATTTTTACTCTGAAACCCTGCAAAAATATGCACCAACCAATCCGCTCGATGAATTAAGCGCTTTTGCATACTCCGATCTTGCAGAATTCGGCAAGGAGTTTACTGCACAAATCCATGTAGCTTTTCCGGAAGAAACTGTATTGGGAGAAGATTGTACTGTCATTCATTGCGTCGCCATTGAGTTTATGGAGCCGAATGGTTCGGGTAGATTCAGAACTATTTATGGTTCCCAGTTGGCAATGATGGATGTGTTTTGAGGATACTTAATCAGATTTCTCTAAAATCAGGAACGAAAGTTTCAGAAGTAGTTTGAATTTGGTTTTTTCTTTTGCCCGTAGGGCATAAATGACAATAGAAAAGCAATTCCCCCTTTGATTTTGCCCGTAGGGCATCAATATTAAAGGTTAATCCCCTACGGGGAAAAGCTTAATTTTTTAGGCCTTTCTATTGTCATTTATGCCCTACAGGCAAAAGAAAACAGTTCCTCGGTTTATTCTTTCTTCCTTTTCATTTCGGGGAGGTATTTCCAATAACGACGGGGCATCAATCTGAGTTGTTGTTTCAGGTTGAGGCGTTCACGGATTGTGACGGCCTGTACATATTGTTGCCAGTAGGCCTGATAGCCTGCTTCGCCTTCTTCCATTACATGGTCGTTGATTTCTCCGGTTAGCAGACTAAATTGTTTGGTGTCGAGGGTGATTTCTTTGACGTCGTTGAGGTCGTAATAGATGCCATAATCGCGTTTCAGATCATAGACGATCCATTGCTGATCTTTATACCGATCCAAAAAGTGTTGTGTGGCAAGTGGCAGGACATCAAAATCGGGACTGAGCGCTGCAAAGTAAATTTCGTCGGCTGTTTTTTGAAACCTTACAAACTGAATGGTCCGCATGGCTTCTATCGTTACTTTTCTTTTGATCTGTTTGATTCTTAAAACTTCCGGATTGGCATAATCGCGATCGACATCATGTGGTGTATCGAATACCAACCGTATGAATTTGAAAATGGTTTGATCGATTTCTTCCTTGCCATACAGGAAAGCATGAAAGGGCAGTTGTTTATTGCGGGGAGAGAGTTTGTTCTGCAGACTCTTCCATACGCGTGAAGCTTTCTTGGGTTCAGTGGTAATGGTTATTTCCGTATCGAACAGGCCATGACTCAATAACTGTGTTGAGACCACTTTTTCAGGAATCATTTTTCGATCAAAAGATTCGAAAACACAACAGAGCAGCCCTTCGAAGGTTCCGTCGTATACAAAGACATTCATTGTGAAGATATGTAGATTGGATTTTTGGGCGAATGCAATTCGCCCCTACCAAGATGACATTTGCCGTAGGGGCGAATTGAATTCGCCCATTTATTGATAAAGACATTCATTGTGGAAGAAGAAGGGGTTGAGTAAATAAATCAAGTTGATTCGTTGGCGCTTTCAGGCGTTTTTTAACACTGCCTGCCAACAATCGGTACCTGAGTGTTTCGGCCATCAGATCCTGCCTGTGAGGCATCAGTTCGTTGCAGGAGATAAAATATTTGGCGCGTTTCATGACGACACCGATCTTCTTCAGGTTTTCGTAGTTCAGACGGTTGTGGCGACGCGCCTGAATGATCATTCTTGCCGATTGAACACCAATGCCCGGAACCCGGAGAATCATTTCATAATCGGCTTTATTGACGTCGATAGGGTAGAGGTGCAGGTTGCGCAACGCATAACTGAGTTTGGGATCTATTTCCAGGTCGAGATCAGGGTGCTGGGTATTCACGATCTCATCGGCTTTGAAGAAGTAAAAACGCATCAGCCAGTCGGATTGATACAGCCGGTTCTCGCGCACCAGTGGAGGTCCGTTCAGTGCAGGCAATCGCTTGTCGTATGCATTTACTGGGAGAAAGCCTGAATAATAGACTCTTTTTAGTTGTTGATCATTATATAGACCAGATGCCAGACTCAGGATCTGATGGTCACTTTCGGGTGAAGCGCCTATAATCAGCTGAGTGCTTTGTCCCCCGGGAGCAAATTTTGGGGCTGACCTGAATTTCTTGCGTTCTGCTTTGCTTTCGGTGATGGCATTGCGGATCTGGAACATCGGCGTGTAGGTATCTTTGAAGCTTTTATCGGGGGCCAGCAATTTTAAGTGAGTTTCGGTTGGAATCTCAATATTCACACTCAACCGGTCAGCGTAAAGACCGGCATCGGCGATCAGTTCTTCACTCGAACCAGGGATGGCTTTCAGGTGAATGTATCCATTAAATTTGTGAACAAGGCGGAGGTCTTTTGCAACGCGGACCAAACGTTCCATGGTATAATCGGGATTACGGACGACTCCGGAACTGAGGAAGAGTCCTTCGATGTAGTTGCGTCGGTAAAAATTAATGGTGAGATCAACAATTTCGGTTACAGTAAAAGTTGCACGGGGTATATCATTGGTCTTTCGGTTGATGCAATAGGCGCAATCGTAAACACAGTTATTGGTGAGCAGGATCTTCAACAACGAAATACACCGGCCATCCTCTGTGAAGCTATGACAGATGCCACAACTGAAGGCATTACCAAGTCCTTTGCCGGTATTGGCCCTGTTACTTCCGCTCGAAGAACAGGAAACGTCATATTTGGCTGCGCTGCCTAAAACATTGAGCTTTTCAAGGAGTTGATCGTTCATATATTGTAACTTTTTCTTTGTACTTTTATTATTGTTACTGCCTTGGATGGCCACAAGGGCCATCCCTACATTTTCTTCAATTCACGTAAAAATTAATTCTAACAAAAATACTAATTAAAACAGAATTCTTATTAAATTAGCAAAAAAATAATACAATGAATTATCTGGCTTCGAATATCCGTTATCTGAGAAAACAAAAAGAGATGACGCAAGACGCACTGGCGTTGGAGGTTGATGTCAACCGTTCGATGATTGGCACGTATGAAGAGGGGAGAGCAGTTCCAAGGATTGGCATACTGCAGACGCTTTCTGTTTTCTTTGGGATGAAAATTGATGATCTCATCAACCGAGATCTGAGTCGTGGTTTTCCAAAAGAGGTCGATATCAAAGGAGCAGGTTTAAGGGTGCTGACAACAATTGTTGATCGCAATGATCAGGAGATGATTACTATCGTTCCTGTTAAAGCCTCAGCCGGATATATGAGTGGCTATGGCGACAGGGAATACATCGGTCAGCTTCCACGCTTTTCATTTCCTGTTCCTGAGTTGGGCCATGAGCGCACGCGAAGGGTTTTTCAGATCAGGGGTGACAGTATGTTGCCGGTTCTGCCCGGTTCATATGTTTTGAGTGAGTATTTACAGGACTGGACAGAACTGGATGACGGAGCAACATATGTGTTGCTCACCCTGAATGATGGTATCGTTTATAAACGCGTGTATAACCAGATGTCACAAAACAATGAATTGATGCTGAAGTCAGATAACTCCGATTACAGACCATACAATATCAGGATTGAAGAGGTAAGCGAAATCTGGAAAGCAATCGGGGTGATCAGTTTTGATCTTAACAACACCCCGTCTGTTCCAAAACCAGCTTCCAAATACAATCAATATGATCAAACGGGGAATCTGATCAATGAGGATTCGGGGAGTATGGAAAATCCCGGACTTCATCAGATTGCTTCGATCGTGATGGAGATGCGTAAGGAACTGGATGAATTAAAAAACGCCAAAAAATTATAGTTGCTTTTGGTTGTGAAAATTAGTATAATTGTAATTGAAATTGCGTAGAATAATTATTGATAAACGGAATCAATTAATTAATCCTGAACAAATAAATATTTTTCCAGTTTCTAATAAAAGTGTAATTTTAGTAACATAAAAATATTAACCATGAATCAGTTAGATATACTTAAGAATGCAATTTTGATGGAGCTACGGGGCAAGGCTTTTTATGAGCATGTTGCTAAAATGACACAAAGTGATGCAGTACGGAATATTTTTGCATTCATGGCAAAAGAAGAACAATTACACATTGAACAACTTTCGGATCAATATACTCATTTCGTGCATGATAATTCTTTTAAGGTGACAGAATTTCCCATGGGGGATAACGGATTTGTTGCCAAGATTATGACCAAAGGGATTTGTAATCAAATCGATGCTGCAAGTTTTGAAGCAGCCGCTATCTCAGCCGCTATCGATTTTGAAAGCAAAGCGATCGAGGTCTATTCTCAATCTGCACTAGCTGCTACTGATATAGCCCAACAAGCTGTTTTTACCTGGTTGGCAGAATGGGAGAAAGGGCATCACAAGATTTTGAATCAGTTGAATGATGAACTGAAAGAAGCCGTGTGGTATGATAATAAATTCTGGCCATTCTGATTTTGTTATTTTTATACTACTCTAAAGCATTTAAAAAATTAATAATATGATCGAAAATGATTTCAGAATCTGTTTTCAAGCTATTGAGAGCAGTAAATTAGTTGAATTGAGCAATAGTTTATTTCGTTCTGCCGTAAGATATGCACATATCAGGGCCGAATGGCATTTTATATCGCCTGAAGAAAAACTGGAAGAAGATGAAGAACGCACACGCGCGCATAATGCTTTTATAGATAAATGCAATATAATGAGCCGGAATCAACAATCATTTGGCGAAGATGGTGCATGGCGTCAACTTCTGGGTAATGACCGGTTAATTATTGGTGATTTTGCCTGTTATATCCACTGTTGGCTTGGGATCCAGGCCCGATAACTGAAAATTATAATAACTTATGCAAAAGATATTTGCCCCCGGATGTGCGCTGATGCTATATAAGCCCTTGTTAGCCGAAAAGTTACATATCATTTTGAATGAAAACATTGGTAAAACAACTATTTTATCCACCTGTTGCAGACATGAACCTCAACTTTCTGAAAAAACCGAAGTGATAAATATTTGTCCGGGTTGTGATAAACGGTTCAGAAACAATTACGAAAACACCACAACAATTTCGTTATGGGAAATACTTGCCGGGAGCGATTTCTTTCCTTTTCCTGATTATAAAGAGCAAAAAATGTCGATTATTGATGCCTGCCCGACCCGTGATCAGGAAAGAGTGCATACTGCAATCCGTAAATTGTTGGAAAAGATGAACATTCGTCTTATTGAACCAAAACACACGAAAACCAAAAGTACTTGTTGTGGAGATAGTTTCTATGGAGAAATCTCAACAGAGAAGGTTAAAAAGCAAATGATAAAAAGGACAGCAGAAATGCCGGTGGAAGATGTTGTTGTTTATTGTGTATCGTGCAGTAAATCAGTTTATATTGGAGGCAAAAAACCACATTATATGATTGATCTTTTGTTTGGTGAGACGACAATTCCCGGAATTTTTGAACCCGACATATGGCATAAGGAGATTGATGAATATATTGAGAAACATTAATTTTCAAATGATAAATTGTGGAGGGTAGTTTCTTTTGAAGCGACCCTTTTTTGTTTTTTCATTGTAATATTATTTAAATATTGTAAAATGAATAATTTCCTCTTTTTATGACTATATTTGGGAGTGTAGAAAGGTGAAAGCTATTATCAGACATGTCTTGATTCTGGCTGATCCTGTGGTTATTCATTATTGAAATAATGAATAATCGGGAGTGAAAAAGTCGCCAATGATTGATGAATTTTTCTCTTCCGATAATTGTGATGATAAAATTTGGTTCAACATAAATACTTATCATTTAAAATTAACCATTTATGAAATCACTTCTACGTCAAATTTTCTTTTCTTTTTTTCTTTTAGGATTATTGTGTCCATTACTGACTGACGCTCAGATACCCAAAGAGTATATCTTATGGAAATTTAAAGCATCGGGTTCAGTTCATTGCCTTCCGGTTGTCAGGGCAAATGTTGCGTATTTTGGTGACATGAATGGAAATTTCTATGCTGTTGATTGCAAAAACGGGATTGAAGCATGGAGTTGCAAAGTAATGCATCCTATAAATTCACGTGCGGCAATAAAAGGGAATGTTGTTTGTTTTGAAGCCGGTAATGCACTCTACGGGATTGATACAAAGG
>Ga0209748_1000416_pt1 | contig 22798 bp, 15 predicted proteins | sample BarGraIncu00421A_FD_185490 | JGI IMG/M metagenome (GOLD analysis project Ga0209748, IMG submission 185490) | Arctic peat soil microbial communities from Barrow, Alaska - Barrow Graham LP Incubations 004-21A (SPAdes) (version 2) | ecosystem: Environmental > Terrestrial > Soil > Wetlands > Peat... | reverse complement strand
GCTGTATGCGAGCCACTCCGACACCGACCACGCTCTGAGCAAGAGCGTCTACCGCGCGCGCACAGTGAAGTAGAGCGTCGGGAGATCCGCGAAGCGACAGGGCCCCGACCGGATGCGGTCGGGGCCCTGTCTGCGCCCGCACGCGGACCGTCGGCGCCTCACTTGTCGCGAAGCGACGGCTCCGAGCCCTCGACGTCGTCCTCGAACGCCTCGATCACGTCGGCGATGGAGAACACGGGCACGGCATCGAACACCGCGCCGGTGGGGCTTTCCCATTGCGCGCCGTCGCCGTCACCGGAGACCCAGGTCGACCGCGACGGGCGAAGCGGGTCGAACGCGGCCTGCGACGTCGCCCAGTTCAGGGCGCTGCTTCCTCCCGGTCCCATCCCGGCACCTCCTCGTACGCTCCTGAGCGAGTGCTGCATAGGTGTTTTCGGCTGACCTCGTGCGAAGGTTGAGCGGTTGGAGCGCAACACCACCCGAACGGCACGACCGGACTGCACGCTAGAATGGACGAGCAGAGACGTCCGACGACTTCGACGGGAAACGCGTGGACGAGGCTCTCATCCTGGGACGGTACCGGCTCCTCGCGGAACTCGGCGAGGGCGGTCACGGTGCCGTCGACCTGGCCTTCGACACCAAGATGGCACGTCGCGTCGCGATCAAGCGCATCCCCGTCACCAGGCGCGGCATCCAGATCCTGTCGCGCACCACAGGGCTTCGCGAAGCGCGCACCGCCGCGCTGCTCAACCATCCCAACATCGTCACCGTCTACGAGTGGGACACGGACGACGACGAGGCGTTCCTCATCATGGAGCACGTGGACGGGGCATCTCTGGCCGAACTGCTGGACCTCTACGCCCCGCTCGACGTCGACGAGGCGGCGGCCGTGCTGGCGCCGATCGCAGAAGCGGTGGCCTTCGCGCACGACAACGGCGTGCTTCATCTCGACCTGAAGCCCGAGAACGTGCTGATCACCCGCGACGGGCTCGTGAAAGTGGCCGACTTCGGCGTCGCGGCGCTGACCAACGCCGCCGGCCAAGCGCTGTCGGCAGGCGGCACACTGGGCTACATGCCCCCGGAGCAGCTCCGCGGCGAGCAGGTCGACGCCCGTACCGACGTGTGGGCCTTCGCCGCTCTCGCCTTCACGGTGCTGACCGGAGCTGTCCCCTTCGCCTCCGACTCGATCGAAGGCTCGCTCTTCAAGACGGAACGGACCGGGATACCGGTCCCGGGCGAGTTCGAGCCCTCGGTGCCGGACGCCGTCGACGCCGCCGTCATGCGCGCGCTCTCCCCCGACCCGACCGACCGGCAACCCGGCCTGCGCTCGCTCGCCTCCGAGCTGCTGGTCGAGCTCGGCGACCCGGTGGCGGGCCGCGAAAGCCTCCGCGCTCTCGCTGCAGAGATGACCTTCGACGAGGTACCCGCCGAGGAGCCCTCACTGGTGCGACTCGGTCTGTGGGACCGCCTCGCTGCGCGCTCCGGCCTCGCGGAGCGGGTCGTCGTCGCCGTGGCGTCGGGATGGTTGGCGTTGGCCGGGATGGCGCCGCTCGGATTCCCTTGGCTGGCTTCCGTCGCCGCCGCGTTGATCGCCGCGGCGGCCGGCTACTTCGCGCCCTCCCTCGGCCTCGGCGCAGGACTCGTCGTCCTCGCCGCCGGGGCATTCCGGGTCGGCCTGCCGCTCGGTATCGCGGCCGCTCTCGCCGGAGCGCTGTGGTGGTTCGCTGTCGGCCGTACGCGCGCGGGCGCCGGGGCACTCCCCGTGTTCGCTCCCCTCGCCGGCGTGCTGCGGGCCTCTCCGGCGCTCCCGGTGCTCGCGGGCTTCTTCATCGAGGGCGTTTGGACCGCGGGCGCCGCGGCTGCGGCAACGGGACTCGTGATGGTGGTCACCTCGATCGTGAGCCGCGCCGGCGTGATGGCCGAGGTCGCCTGGCCCGCGCTGGTCGCCCCCCTTTCTGCGCCGTGGCCGGCGGGCGCCGTCACCGGCGCCGTACTGCTGCGCGGCGCGGTCATCGTCCTGGCTTGGGGCCTTGCGGGTGTCATCTCGGCGCTCGGCGCACGCCGAGGAACGCGTCTCGGCGCGCTCACGGGCGCTCTCGCCGCGCTCGCCTTGTGCGCCGCCGCGCTCGGTCCCTGGATGACGGTCGGTTCACGGATGGCCCCCGGCGCTCTGCTGCAGATGGGCATCGCCTCTATACTCGTCATAGCCGTGGTGGCTCTCGGACCGCCGGTCCAGTCGGGCGACGCGGCAGATCAGGACGTGAAAACCTAGGTGAGCATCCTCTCGGATTTCGAAGACCGCGTCGGCGGCGCGCTCGAGGGCGCATTCGCGGGCATGTTCCGCTCCCCGGTGCAGCCCGTCGAGATCGCCAAGACGCTGGGCCGCGCCATGGACGACGGCCGCACCATCGGCGTGGGGCGCGTCTACGCCCCGCTCGGCTACACCGTCGCGCTCTCCCCCGAGGACGACGAGAAGTTCGGGCCGTTCAAGGCGACGCTCTCAGGCGAGTTGGCGACCTTCCTGACCGGACGGGCGCGCGAGCGCAACTACCACCTCACGGGAACGCCGAAGGTGTCGTTCATCGTGCACGACGACCTGCGGCTCGGCCGTTTCCGCGTCAGCGCTGAGCTGGCGGCCCCCGAAGCCGCCGCGATCGAGTCCCCCGCCGAGCCCGTCGGTTCGTGGACGGAAGACATCGGCAATCCCGCCGACGAGCTGGCGACCGTCACCGTGGGCGACCACGACCACGACGTCCTTCTTCAGGGCGATCGCGTTCTGGTCGGACGCGTGGCGGCCTGCGCGATCCGCCTCTCGGACGCCAACGCCTCCCGGGAGCATGCGGCCTTCATCCACGTCGGAGAGGGCTGGGCGATCGAGGACCTCGACTCGACCAACGGGACGCTGCTGAATGGCGAGCCCGTGGCCCGCGCATCGCTGCACGACGGTGACGTGATCGAAGTCGGGCTCACCCGCCTCACCTTCCACGAGCCGAGGCGATAGGGCGATGGTCGATGTCGCGCTGCTGTTCGGGCGCATCCTGCTGCTGGCGCTCCTCTACCTGTTCCTGTTCGCTTCGGTGCGCGCGGGGCTCGGGCTGATCAGGCGCGGCGACCAGGCGCAACCCGAGCGGCCCCTGACCCTCGTGGTCGTCTCGGGTCCGCCCGAGCTCACCGGAGTGCGCATCCCTCTCGACGCGCGCGTCCGCATCGGCCGTTCGCCCGATCTCGAGCTCGTCATCGCCGACGACTTCGTGTCCACGACGCATGCGCAGATCGTGCCGGCTGCGGGTGGCCCCGTCCTCGAGGACCTCGGCTCGACCAACGGCACGCTCGTCGGCGGCCGCCGTGTCTCGCAGGCCGTCCCGTTGAGAGCCGGCGACGAGATCGAGGTCGGCCCCGTGAAGCTGAAGGTGTCGCGCACATGACCGCCCCCCACATTCCCGGCGTCGGAGCTCTCAGCGACCCCGGGCTGACGCGCCCTCAGAACGAGGACTCGATCCTCGTCGAGCCGCCGCTCTATGCGGTGGCCGACGGCATGGGCGGGCATCGCGCCGGCGAGGTCGCGAGCCGCGTCGCGCTCGAGGAGCTGATCGCGAACGCTCCGCGCTCGGCCGATTCCAAGGCGCTCGCTCGCGCCGTGCGCGCGGCCAATCGCGCCGTGATCGAGTCCGCGGACAAGACCCGCACCCGCTCGGGCATGGGCACGACGCTGACGGCCGCGATGGTCGACGGCACGCACATCGCCATCGCCCATGTCGGCGACTCGCGCGCCTACCTTCTGCACGAGGGGCGTCTCACGCGGATCACCGACGACCACTCGATGGTCGCCGACCTCGTGCGCCAGGGCGCCCTCACCGAGGAGGACGCCCGCTTCCACCCGCAGCGCAGCGTGATCACCCGTGCGCTGGGATCCGATCACAACATGCTGGCCGACCTCTACGACGTCGAAGCGGCCGCGGGGGACCGCCTCCTCCTGTGCACCGACGGTCTGACCGGGATGATCCCGGACGACTACATCGCCGACCTGCTCGCCGCCGAACGCGAGCCCGAAGCGGCAGCGGCCAAGCTCGTCGAAGCCGCGAACCGCGCGGGAGGGTACGACAACATCACCGTGATCGTCGTCGATATCGGCACCGTGCGAGCGGTCGACGTCGCCCCGGCCCGCGGGTCGAAGGAGGCGCGCCGGCGCGGAGCCGCACCGCTGCTGTGGATCGTCGCCGCTCTCGCGCTGGTGATCGCGGCCGGGGGAGGCGCGTGGTCCTACGCCCGCTCGGGCGCCTACCTCATCGACCAGGGCGGCTATGTCACCGTCTACTCCGGGACCCCGGGTTCCTTCGCCGGCATCTCGCTCAACTCCCTCGTGCAGACGACCGAGGTCCCGGTCCGCGCACTCGACCCGCAGGTCGAGACGCGGCTGAAGACAGGCATCCCGTTCGGCAAGCTGACCGATGCGCTCGAGCGCGTGGACGAGCTGCGCGCCACGCTACCCTCGACGGGGACGCTGAGCCCGAGCCTCACAACCACCACGACCACGGAACCGTAGGGTGGCGGGCGCGATGAGGTCCAGGCGCACCATCGAGCTCATGCTGCTGCTCGCCGCGGCCGTCCCGATCCTGGTTATCTTCGCGCTGACGGCCGGCGCCGCGCGCGGGACGCTCGCACTCTCCGACTTCTTCGCGCCGGCGGGACTGCTGCTCGCGTTCGCGGCCGCGCATCTCGCTGTGCGGCGCTTCGCCCCGGGAGCCGACCCCGTGCTCCTGCCCGTGACCGCGGTCCTGTCGGGCGTCGGCCTGGCGATGGTCGGCCGGCTCGATCCCGCGCTCGCCGGCCCCCAGACGATGTGGCTGTTCGCCGGTGTGGCGGTGCTCGCGCTGACGCTCGCCTTCGTCCCGCCCCTCGAACGCCTCGCCCGCTACAAGTACACGATCATGCTTGCGGCCCTCGTGCTGTTGCTCGCTCCGGCGCTCATCGGGAGCGAGATCAACGGCGCGAAGCTGTGGCTCCGTTTCGGTGGAATGAGCTTCCAGCCCGCGGAACTTGCGAAGATCATGCTCGTGGTGTTCCTCGCCGCCTACCTAGCCGAGTTCCGCGAGGTGCTCTCCGTCTCCACGCGGAAGTTCGCAGGGATGCACATGCCGCGGGCCCGCCACCTGGGGCCTCTTCTGCTGATGTGGGCGGTCTCGCTCGTCGTCCTCGTCGCGGAGAAGGACCTGGGCTCGTCGCTGCTGTTCTTCGGGATCTTCCTCGTCATGGTCACGGTCGGCACCGGCAGATGGTCGTACGCTGCCGTGGGTACCGTCCTGTTCGCGTTGGGCGCGACCGCGGCCTTCTTCATGTTCGCGCACGTGCGTCTGCGCATCGACATCTGGCTGCACCCGTTCGCCGATGCGGCGGGCAAGGGCTACCAGGTGGTGCAGTCGCTCTTCGCGTTCGCCGCCGGCGGCATGACCGGTGTGGGGCCGGGACGCGGGCTTCCGACGCGCATCCCGTTCGTCGCCACCGACTTCGTCTTCGCCGCCATCGGCGAGGAGCTCGGGCTTCTGGGCGGTGCGGCGATCGTGATCGCCTACCTGGTCCTGTGCCTCCGGGGGCTGGCCACCGCCGTGCGCGCGCGCTCGGACATGGCGGCGCTCACCTCCGCCGGGCTTGTCGCGGCGCTCGGACTGCAGACCTTCGTCATCGTGGGCGGGGTCACGCGACTGATCCCGCTGACCGGCATCACGCTCCCCTTCATCTCCTACGGCGGGTCGTCGATCGTCTCGAACTTCCTGCTGCTGGCGTTGCTGATGCGGGCGGGTGACGACACGCCGGAGGAGGGCTCCGACGTGGTGGCGAGCGGTCAGACCGGCGTGTTGGGCCGTCTCGCGTTGTCGCGCCGGCTCGTCGGCGTGGCGTGGCTGGTCGCGGTGCTTGCGGCCGCCCTCGTGGTGAACCTGACGTGGCTCCAGGTCGTCGACGCGCGAACGCTGAACAACATGACGGCCAACTCGCGCAACCTCGACAAGGAGGCGCGCGCCGAGCGGGGCGCGATCACGACCTCCGACGGCGTCGTGCTGGCGCGCTCCATGAAGCAACCGAACGGCTTCTTCAAGCGGCAGTACCCGGCCGGTACGCTCGCTGCGCACGTGACCGGCTACTACTCGGTGCGCTACGGACGCTCCGGCATCGAGTCCGCCAGCAACGACGTCCTGGCCGGGCATCGAAGCTACGCCAGCTTCCGGGACGTCATGGACGACGCACTCGGCCGTCCCGTCCCGGGTAACGACGTCGTGCTCACCATCGACAGTCGCATCCAGAAGGCGGCCGAGAAGGCGTTGGCCGGCCATCGAGGTGCGGTCGTGGCGATCGACCCGACGACGGGCGCCGTCCTCGCGATGGCCTCCTCGCCGTCCTTCACGCCTCAGACCGTCGACCGCGACTGGGCGACGTTGTCGAAGGACCCGGCGTCGCCGCTCATCGACCGTGCCATCTCGAGCGTCTACCCGCCGGGTTCGACGTTCAAGGTCGTCACCCTCACGAAGACGCTCTCGAGCGGCATCGCGGCCCCCGACACGGTGCTGCCGGCCCCCAGTGTGCTGACGATCGGCGGCGGCAAGGTCACCAACTTCGAGGGAGCGGGCTACGGCTCGGCCACCCTGCGCAAGGCCCTGCAATCGTCGATCAACACGGTGTTCGCGTACCTCGGCGACAAGCTGGGTCCTGCCGCGCTGGTCGACCAGGCGCGGGCGTTCGGTTTCGACGCCTCCCCCGCACTGGAGCTGCCCGTCGCCCCCTCGCTGATGGCCGACCCCGGCGCGATGACGAAGTGGGAGACCGCGTGGGCCGCCGTCGGCCAGCCGGTCGGATCTCACGCGGTCAACGGGCCGGTCGCGACGGCACTGCAGATGGCGCTCGTCGCCTCGGGCATCGCCAACGAGGGCGTGGTCATGCAGCCGTATCTGATCGACCACACGGCCGATGCTGCGGGCGGCGCGATCACGATCACACGTCCTCGCGCCCTGGGCACGGCGACCGACCCGGCGACAGCCGCCACCGTTCGCCAGCTCATGCTCAGCGTCGTCGAGTCGGGCTCGGGCGCGCGGGCGCGCATCTCCGGATTGAAGATCGCGGGCAAGACGGGTACGGCCGAGGTCGGCAAGGGCAAGGCCTCCGACGCGTGGTTCATCGCGTTCGGACCGGCGTCCGCCGGCGCGAGGCCGCGCATCGCAGTAGCGATCATCCTCGAGAACGCCGGAGTGGGCGGCCGCGTCGCAGCACCCGCGGCGCGGATCGTGCTCGAGGCGGCGCTGAAGCACTAGGGCAACGGGTTCGGGCGGGGTTCGGCAGCATGCTGGTGCGGTAGAATCTATCGGATGACCGGTTGCCGTTTCGCAGGCCGGTAGCAACGAGCGGGAGCATCCACAGTGGAAGACATGGTCTTCGGTCGCAGATACCGGGTCACCGAGCGCATCGGCACCGGAGGCATGGCGGACGTCTACAAGGCGGTCGACGAGACCCTCGGCCGCACCGTCGCTGTCAAGGTCATGCACGCGCGCTTCGCCGACGACCCCGAGTTCGTGCAGCGCTTCCGGCACGAGGCCTCCGCAGCGGCGAACCTCTCGCACCCTTCCATCGTCAACATCTACGACTACGGTGTCGAAGGCGGCACCTACTACATCGTCATGGAGCTGGTGCGCGGCACCGACCTGAAGGCGGTCGTGAAGCAGCGCGGCGCCCTCGACCCGATCAAGGTCGCCGAGTACGGCGTGCAGGTGTGCGCCGCTCTCACCGTGGCGCACGGGTACGGGATCATCCACCGCGACATCAAGCCGCAGAACATCGTCCTCACGCCCGACGGCGCGATCACGGTCATGGACTTCGGCATCGCTCGGGCCGTCGACTCGGACTCCACGCAGACCGGCTCGGTCCTCGGCACGGCGCAATACGTGTCGCCCGAGCAGGCGCAGGGGCGCAGGCTGGGACCGGAGAGCGATCTCTACTCGCTCGGCGTCGTGCTCTACGAGCTTTCCACCGGACGTCTGCCCTTCGACGGAGACACGCCCGTCTCCGTCGCCCTCAAGCACGTGAACGACGCTCCCGTGCCGCCGCGCACCATCAACCCGCAGATCCCGCCTGCACTCGAGGCGGTCATCCTCAAGGCCATGGACAAGGACCCGACGCGGCGCTACCGCTCGGCGGACGACATGCGGGACGACCTGCAGCGGGTCGTCGCAGGACGCGCCGTTGTGGCCCAGCCGCGCGTGGACGACACCACCGTGATGCCGATCATCGACCGGGCCGCGGCAGCGCCGCAGATCACCCGCCAGCCGGCCAAGCAGCGCGAGACGAACCCGTGGGTCTGGGTCGGGGTCGGGGCGATCGTCCTGCTCCTCGGCATCTTGGCCGCGTGGGGCATCGGAATGATCGGTAGCGGGCTGCGGGTTCCCGACACGACGGGGATGAGCTCGATCGACGCCAAGAAGGCGCTGGTCGACGTCGGCCTGACGGTCGGCACGGAGACCCCCATCTCGGACCCGACGGTGCCCAAGGACGCGGTCATCTCCACGGACCCGCCCGCGAACGCGCAGGTCAAGAAGGGTGACACCGTCGATCTCGTCATCAGTTCGGGGCCCAAGATGGTCACCATCCCACCCGTCGTCGGATCGGGTGAGGCCAGCGCGGTCACCGCGCTGCAAGCGGCCGGATTCGCGGTCGACCCGATGATCACGCGCGAATACAACTCGAAGTACGCCGCCGGCGAGGTCTTCAAAACCGCCCCCGCCGAGGGGACCGATGCGCCGAAGGGCGCGAAGGTCAGCCTCTGGGTCTCGCAGGGCGCCGAGATGGTGCCGGTCCCTTTCGTGGGCGATCTGACGCAGGCGGACGCGACAACCCAGCTGAACGCCGCCGGGTTCAGCGTTAAGGTGAGCGCCAAGCCATCCAGCACGGTCGCCAAGGGGACGGTCATCGACCAGAAGCCGACGGGCGGCAGCCAGGCTGCCAAGGGCAGCAGCGTGACGATCTACGTCTCGAGCGGATTCGAGCAGGTGAAGGTCCCGGATCTGATCGGTCTCACGCAGGCGGAGGCCGTCGCGAAACTGGACGCGCTCGGGCTCGTCCCGAGCGTCCTCGCCGTCGACAACGCCGATCCCGCCACGACCTTCAAGGTGCAGGACCAGGACCCTGGCAAGAACACGAAGGTCAACAAGGGCGCGACCGTGACGATCTGGGTCGCGAAGCTCCCCGGGTAGCCTCAACCGATCGCGAGCAGCCGCGTGACCTCGTCGTCGCTGAGTTGCGGGAAGACGCCGTAGAAGGCGCCGACCGCTGCGAAGCCGGCCGGTGTCGAGAGCGCTACGACCTCGTCGGCGTCCGCGGACAGCTTCCGGGCCGAGTCCGGCGCCATCACGGGAGCCGCGATCACCGTTCGCGCGGCCCCGCGTCCGGCCAGCCAGCGCAGCGCGGCGACAGCCGTGAGCCCCGTCGCGATCCCGTCGTCGACCACGATCGCGGTGCGCCCGGCCACCTCCAGCGGGCCGCGTCCCCCCCGATACAGGTCAGCTCTCCGCACGGCCTCCGCGTGCTCCGCGACCGCGGCGGCCTCGAGCCAGGACCGGGAGACGCCGGCCTCGGGGTTCGCGTGGACGACGCCGTCAAGGTCCACCGCACCGGCCGCGAACTCGGGATACCCGGGCGCGCCGATCTTCCGGACGACCACGACATCGAGCGGCGCGCCCAGCCGGTCGGCCACCTGACGCGCCACCTCCACGCCACCGCGAGGTACACCCAAGACGATCACGTCGGCGCGTTCCGCGTACCCGCGGCGCTCCAGCTCCGCCCCCAGTTCGCGTCCCGCCTCGACACGGTCACGCCACACGCCGTCCACCCCCTAGAGCGCGGTCAACTCCGCAGCGACGCGAGCGAGTGCCTCCCGCTCGAGCCGGTAGTACACCCACAGCCCGCGCTTGGTCGCGGTCACGAGTCCCGCGCGCACGAGCGCCGACATGTGGTGCGAGATCGTCGACGGCGCCAACCCCAGCGCGTCAGCGAGCGTACAGGCGCAGACCTCGGTGGGACAGCACTCCCCGTCGGGAGAGGAACTCGTCGCGACGATGCGCAGCAGCGCGCGGCGGGGTCCCGAGGCGAGCGCCTTGAACGCGGCGTCGATGGCGGCCGAGTCGGTCGGAGCCGGCGCTGACGACGCCGTCGCGATGGCGCGCGGCTCGCGGGCGCTCTCGCAGCCGCATGCTTGCCGATCGCTCACGCGCGCTCCTTCAACGGCACGCCCACGCTGTACGCGTCAGCGATCTTCGGGCCGAGCCCGCGGTACTCGCGCGTTCCCGGGATGTAGACCAGCGGGTCGAGCAGCCCGACATCGACCGCTTTGCCGTCGGACGTGACGATCCGCTCCTCGGCATGGGTCTCGACGATCTCCCCCATCACGAATCGGTACTCGCCCATCTCGAGGATCCGGACCACCCGGCACTCGATGTTGAAGGGGCACTCGGCCACGAGCGGGGCCCCGACGATGGCGGCAGGCGCCGCAGTAAGCCCCGCACCCGCGAACTTGTCCGCGTCGCGCCCCGAGACGATGCCGCAGAAGTCGACGGCGGCCTCCATGCCCACGCACGGCACGTTGACCGTGAAGTCCCCGCTCGCCTCGATGAGGCGCAGGGTGTTGCGGGTGGCGCGGATGGCGATACCGAGCGTGGGCGGCGTGCCGGAGACCATCCCGATCCACGCGGCGGTGAACAGGCCGCGCTCACCGTCGTGCTCCGCGGCTATCAGCGGCGTGGGCATCGGGTAGAGCAGTGGCTTGGCCGAGAGTCGTTTCTTCATCACTGCATCCTTGCGCGCGTCGTCACCGTGTCGGTCGACTCACAGTATAGTTCGACGGGTATCGAACCAGCGAGACGCCCGTGCGACCGAGCACCCCGGGCCGCGGGCCGGCTACTCGCCCGGGGAACCCAGCACATCGGCAAGCGCCTTCGGATCGAAGTCGACGATACAGGTGTCGCCGATCTCGAACGTGGGCGTGATGACCTTGCCGGCCAGCTTCACACAGCGGCTTCGCGCCTCTTCGTCCTCGTCGATGTCGATCATCGTGTATTCGTAACCCTTTTCGTCGAGCCAGCGCAGCGCGCGGCGGCAATCGCCGCACCAGGAGCGGCAGTAGACGATGCAGGCGGGCTTCGCGGCCATGGCTGTACCCGGCTCTCTCGGCCGATGCCGCGCTCCCGCGCGGCCGTTGTCCGTGAGTGTACCCGCAGCCTGCGAAACGCACGCGCGGGTGCAGCGTGGTGGTGCTAGCCTACGTGCAGCAGGCGACGCAACGGGGGGCGCATGGTCGACGCACCGGTCACGATCGAGGGGTTCGGGCTCGGAGACTCGCGCATGCGGGAGTTCGCGATGCTGCCGTGGCGTCTGTACCGCGGAGATCCCCACTGGACCCCGCCGCTGACGATGGACCTGCTCGGCAATCCCATCCTCCTGGCGAAGGGCCTGCTCACCGCAGAGCACCCCTACCACCGGAGCGCCGAGGTCACGCACTTCATCGCGCGGCGTGACGGCCGCGCCGTCGGGCGGGTGTCCGCGGCGGTCAACCGAAGGTTCAACGACCACTACGGCTCGAAGATCGGCTTCTTCGGGTTCTTCGAGGTCGAGGACGACCCGGAGGCGGTCACCGCCCTGCTCGATGCCGCGCGGGCGTGGCTGACCGAGCGCGGGATGACCGCCATGCGCGGCCCGGGCGAGTACTCCAACGCGACCCACGAGCGCCAGGGTGTGCTGGTCGAGGGCTTCGAGTACGACCCGACCGTCGAACTCACGCACAACCCGCCCTACTACGGCACCCTGCTCGAGGGCTACGGCCTGGCCAAGGTGAAGGACTACGTCGCCTACCTGATCGACTTCGACGACGTGCCGCGAGAGCGCATCGAGCGACTCGCGGCAGCCGTCCGCAAGCGCGCGAACATCACGACGCGCCCCGCGGACATGAAGCACTTCGCGGACGAGGTGAAGCTCATCCTCAAGATCTACAACGAGGCGTGGGCCGAGAACTGGGGCTTCCTGCCGCAGACCGACGAGGAGGGCGAGACGCTCGCCGAGACCCTCAAGCCGATCGTGGATCCCGGGCTGGTGCGCTTCGCATACGTCGACGACGAGCCTGTCGCCGTGTTCGGCGCCATCCCCGATCCCAACTGGGCGCTTCGCCCGCGCTGGAAGTGGTACGGCGACTCGGACCTCGTCCGGATCGCGCGCCTGATGCGCATGCGCCGGCACATCCCGCGCGTCAGGCTCATGTTCTTCGGCATCCGACCGCAGTGGCGATGCCTCGGCGTGGATGCGGTGCTGTTCCAGGAGCTCTACGAGTACGGCATCCCGCGCGGCTACAAGCAGGGGGAGCCGTCGTTGCTGCTCGAAGACAACGAGATGGTGATCCGGCCATCGGTGGCGATGGGCGGCCGCGAGTACAAGCGGTGGCGCATCTACGAGATGCCGCTCGCCTGAACGGCCGACAGGGAGACCGCGTGCTCAACGTGATCGTGTTCGTCTGCGGTGCCGCACTGATGGCGCTCGAGATGGTGGCCGCGCGCGTCCTCGCCCCCGCGCTCGGCAACTCGATCTTCGTATGGGGCAGCGTCATCTCCTCGGTGATGGTCGCACTCAGCCTCGGCTACTGGCTCGGAGGCCATCTCGCCGACCGGTTCGGCGCGTCCAAGACCCTCGCCCCGGTGATCGCGGCGGGCGGGTTGCTCACCTGCCTCGCTCCGATGGTGGCCGGAGCGGCGCTTCCCTGGGCGGCCGACCTCGGTCCCCGCGCCGGGTCGCTCGCGGCCTCGGCACTCATCTTCTTCGCGCCCTCGCTGCTGATGGCCATGGTCACTCCCCTCGGCCTGCGTCTGGCGGCCTCCAAAGGCATGGCGCACATCGGGCGATCGGCGGGTTCGCTGTCGTCGATCTCGACCGCGGGCAGCATCGTCGGCACGCTTGCGACGTCGTTCTGGCTGATCCCGCTGCTCTCGCTCGAGCCGCTCGTGGTGGCGATCGGCTTCACCTTGCTGGCGACGTCCCTGATCGCGCTGACGCTCCCGCTGCTGTACGGAGCGCACGTCCACCCCGAGGACGCGAGCGAGAAGCGCTTGCGCATGGCCGCCCACATCGACCGCTTCTCGACCGCGACCGTACTCGTGCTGGTCTGCGCTGGACTCGTCGTCGGCGGCTGGGTGCTGTGGAAGATAGCGCCCCCGCCCGCGGTGAACGCCTTCGGCGAGACGGTGCTCTTCCGCCAGGACACGCAGTACCACCGCATCAGCGTCACGGAGATCGGCACCACCCGGAACCTGCGTTTCGATGCGACGCGCCAGTCGGGCATGGACATGTCCGACGGGCTGACGAGCCGGGTGCGCTACCCCGACTACATGCAGCTCTCGCTGGCGCTCAAGCCCGACGCGAAGCGGGTGCTGGTCCTCGGCCTCGGCGGAGGCGCGATCACGAAGCGCTTCTGGCACGACTATCCCGAGATGTCCGTCGACAGCGTCGAGATCGACCCGGTGGTCGTGGACGTCGCTAAGAAGTACTTCGGATTGCCCGTGGACTCCCGCTCGCGAGTGTTCACCCAGGACGCGCGGCGCTTCGTGCAGACGTCGAAGGACACCTACGACATCGTCATCATGGACGCCTACTACGCCGACGCCCTCCCCTTCCACCTCACCACGCAGGAGTTCTTCCGGGAGACCAAGGCGCACATGGCTCCGGACGGCGTCGTCGCCTACAACGTCATCAGCGCGCTCGAAGGAGATGCCAGCAAGCTGTTCCGCAGCATGTACAAGACCGCGGGTTCGGTGTGGACCCACCTGTGGGTGTTCCGGGTCGACGTAGGCCAGGGCGACGTGCCCTTGGGCCGGCAGAACCTCATCGTGCTGGCGACCGACTCCGACGTGACCGGCGCCGAGCTGCTCGCACGCGTACGGGCGCGCGTGGACGGGCGCGTGCAGGCGGACGGCTTCGCGGGGATGGCCGACGACATCTACACGAAAGCCGTTGACACCTCGGATGTCCCGATGATGTCCGACAGCTACGCGCCGACCGACTCGCTCATCTCGGTGAAGTAGGCCGCCGCTCTCCCCCGGCGCGGCCCTAGGCCCCGAGCGCCTCGAGTGCGACGCTGACGCGGTCACGGCCCGCGGACTTGGACACGTAGACCGCCCGGTCCGCGGCACTGACGAGCTCGTCGATCGTCGACCCGTGGCTCGGGAACGTGGCGACGCCCAAGGACACCGTCACGTGCACGCGCTGGTCCCCGACATTCGCCATGACTTGGGCCATCCGTGCCCGCCATCCCTCGGCCCGAGCCAAGGCGACCTCGCCTGCGGTGTCAGGCAGCACCACGACGAACTCATCGCCGCCGTACCGGCAGGCGATATCGCCCCTCCGTGTCCCGACGAGCAGCTCGACCGCGATCGCCCGAAGCATCGCGTCCCCCGCGGAGTGCCCATAGACGTCATTGACCTCTTTGAAGTGGTCGACGTCGAACATGATGACGCTCACGGGGCACTGGTCCCGGGCCGCGCGGCTGAGCTCTCGGTCCAGCTGCTCGGCAAGATAGCGCCGGTTGTGAAGCCCGGTCAGCGGATCGCGGGTCGCCTGCTCCTGAAGCTCCGCATGCAGCTTCTCGATCTCATCCATGCGGGCCTGAAGGTCGGTGTACGCGACCGTGAGCGCCTGCTCCGCCTCGGCCTGCCCGGTGATGTCGCTCAGGATGAACAGGTCGCGCACCTGCCCGTCGCCGCCGCCCTCGAGCCGAGAACGCTCGACTCGCAGGAGAGCTCCGGCCGGCGACGTGAGGGTGGAGGCCCGCTGCTCGTACACCGCCGTAACGGCGTCCTTGCCCGCCTGCGACCAGTCCGAGAACACATCCAGGGCAGGCGTTCCCGGCGCGGGTATCCCCGCGAGGTCGAGAAGCCGGACGGCCGCCGGGTTGATCTCGAGGATGCGCGCGTGGCTGTCGAGCACGATCAGCCCGTCAGCCATCTGTTCGACGATCATCTCGCGTGGGACCAGGACCAGATCGAGCAACCGCAGGCGCCAGATCGCCCAAGCCAGGAGGGCGCCGGTGACCGTGAACGTCAGCGCCGGATCGAGCCCGACGAACCACGCGGGAACGACGCTGTAGACGACGCCACCGACCCACGGGAGGACCGCCGCGGCGACGATGACCGCCGCCTGTGCGCGGTAGATGCCGTGCGCCTTGACCGCCGTGTCCACGAGCAGCAGCGTCGCCGCCAGCGCGAGCGCCAGCGAGTACACCGTCACCACCCAGTACACGGGTCCGTGCTGGTAGACGATGATGGTCGGCTGCCCGGCGAGCGCAGCGAACCCCGGCCACAGAAGGTGGTGGAACCCGTTCGTGAACGCGGCAACGATGCTGATGAACGGCACAACGAACAGCGGTGTCGCGCGCCAGCCGATCGACCCCCGCACGCGGCCCGAGTACTGGAGAGCGAACAGCAGGAACAGCACGGGCGCGGCGGAGCCGAAGTAGGCGAACTGCGCGGCCGTCACGTGTGCCGCCAGCGTCAGCGCCGAGTAGTCGAAGACGTCGGCGAGCGACCACACGGCGGTGGCGATCATCATGAGGAAGAGCCACCAGCCGCCCGGTGCGCGCCGTATCCGGAACGCAAAGAACGCAGCCAGGGCGGACACACCGGTGGCCAAGAGGTAGAGAAGCGCGTATCCGGAAGACTGGAAGGTCACGAGCGATCACGACCCGATGCCACTGGGAGTTCCATTCGTGAGCCCACTGTATCGGAAGGGGCACAAGGCGGATAGCGAGCGGCCTCTCGCGGCCGCCGGAACGTCGGCAGAGGGCCCCTGAGCGGCAAGACCGTCGCTCGGGGACCCTCTGCCGACGTGTTTCCCAGCGGCGCTACGGGGTCACGGGCAGGGTCTCGGCGTACACGAGCCGCTTGACCTTGGTCGTCTCGCCGAAGCGCAGGTGCCATTCGTATTCGCGTATGACCACACGGTATTCGTCTCCCGCGACCTGGATCGGCATGGCGACGGTCTTGCCCCAGTGGACGGTCGTGATGCCATGAAGCACCTCGTAGATCGTTCGGGGGAGCCTGTTCAGGTCGACCTCGGTGGTCGTTGCGGTCCACCCGATGACGTCCTCGCCCACGATCCGCTTCTCGACCTGGGCGGTGACCGTGGCGATCTTGGCCGCGTAGTCACTGGTGTAGGTGTTGCCGGAGACCGTCAGCGTGAACGACGACTTGTCGGGCGCCCACGTGATGGATGCGTTGCGCTCCGGCGTCAGCTGCGCGAAGTCGGCGATGACGACCGGCGACAGCTCCAGGCCCGTCAGCGCGTACGGCTGGAAACGCGCGAGCGAGAGTTTGATGAAGGGGAAGTACGCGCTTCCCTGATCGATGGAGATGTCCGCATACCACCGGTCGCTCTCGGCGTCGTAGTCGACGGGGTAGGCAGCGGCCATCACGGCGCGCAGAGATCCGGTCGTTGCTTCCGCCAGCTTCAGGTTCATGCGCTTCCACGCCGTCTGCTTGAAATGCGACAGCTGGGGCCAGTTGACCGGGAGGTGACCCGCGGTCGCGAACATCGGGTCGTGGCCCCACTGGGTGACGAAAGGTTCCGCCGCCCCCGTGGCGGTGTTCGACGAGCTGACCTGCCAAAGGACCACGCCGAGGCATTCATCGGCACCCGTTGAGAACCACGGGCGCTTGAGGTAGACGCGCAGCCCGCCGCCTGAGCGCTTGCTGGAGGTCGCGGTGCGGGTCCACCCGAACGTCGGGATGATGTAGTCGACCTGAGGAGGCGCGGGACGTGCGGAACTCGGGACGTGGAGCGTCTTGACGGGCGACGTGGCGGTGAAGGTCAGGCCCCTCTTGTCCACGAAGTAACTCTCGAAGCGAGACGCGGCCGTCGCGGTGTAGTCGACCTTCCGGTGCTTGGTGTCCCCGAAGAAGTGACGCTGAGCCGCCATGTTGCGCGTGGCGATCAGCATCCCGGTACTGGGGATCACGCCCCAGTAGGTGCTCGACATCGTCGCCGGCTTCGCTGCGCCCCCGTTGAGTACGGTCGTATCGCCAGTCTGCGGAGAGAGCGTGAACGCGTGACCGGACGACGCCACAGCCGTGTCGCCCCACTTCGGTGTTCCGGAGCCCGTGTCATGGGTCTCCTTCCACGACGCCTTCACGTCGAGCTTGCTGGTGCTCTTCCCGCTGATCGGCATCCAGTCGACGATCGCGGCATGGACGTCGCCCTGCTTGCGCTCGGCGTGGGCGCGCGAGCTGAACTGCGGCGTGATCAACGGGGTGTCCACGGCATGCACGAGCTTGAGCTTCGTGGAGGGCGTGATCATCCAGTTGCTGCCGATGACGCTCGTCGAGATGAGCGCATTCACCGCCGCGGTGTACGCGGTGCTGGGTGCGTAGGGCGTCTTCACCGCAGTGAGTGCGGCGGTACTCACGGCGGCCGCGCCGACCGCACCCGTCGTGTCGGCCGCCTCGGCGGCGCCGGCCGTGGCGGCCGCGACCTTCACCGCAAGCGTCCGCGGCATCGCCAGCGCCGGGATGTGCTTCTCAAGGCCCCAGTTGTACACGCCCATCTTGGCGATGTCGCTGGGACTCATGTAGGAGCTCAGGTCGACGGTGATCTGCTCGGCCTTGGGAAGCTGCACGGTGAGCAGCCGCCGCGTGGCGTCCCAGACCGGGTTGGCCGGAGAGGCATGCGGCGTGACGCGGGTGTCCGTCGCCGGGATCCCGTTGACGACGATTTGGAACGGCTTCTTCTCGTACCACTTCGAGCCGGGGTCGTTGAAGTCGATCTGCAGGTTCGCCTTGGTTATGGATGTGGTCGCCGTCTTGGGGACCCTGACGCCCCGGTAGCGCACCCCTGTGCTGACCGTCCTGGTCGTCGCCGACACGGGTGCGCCCGGAAGGCCGTTGAGCGCCGCGCCCTTCGAGTAGGGCTCCGGAAGGTAGAGCACCGGCGACGGCATCTCCGCGGGGGGCGCCCAGTCGGAAACGGGGAGCTGCGTCCCGTTCGGCTTCTGGGGGAAGTCCCACTTGTCGCGGGCGACCAGCATCGACCACAGCGACTTGTCCATCGGCTTGCCCGAGACGGTCGCGTCGTCCAGCCCGCCGGCGGTCTCGGCCATCTGCACGGAGGTTCGCGGAGGAGCGATGTGACGCTTCGTGGCCTCGGTGATCGCCGAGCTCGTCGGCGGCGTGTAGCTGCGCACGACCAGCACCTCGGGAGCCTCTCCCGGTCTGGTCGGCTCGTCGAGCACGACGGTCGGAGGCTTCACGGGGTCGAAGCGCCGGTGCACGAGCGCGCGGGTCACGGTGGTGACGGTGTCGTAGGTACCACCGGGGTCAGCCGTGGTGCTGCCCGCGGCGAACGGTACGCTCACGCCGGCCAGGTCGACGGCGCGCGCCCGGAAGCGGTAGGTGACGCCCATCCGCAGCCTCGGCAGCGAGCCCGGCGGGACCGTGAACCTGGTATCCAGAGGCAGGTCGGGATGGAGGTAGTGGCCCACGTCGCGCACCTCGCCGTCCGGGTCGACGAACGTCTTCGACGCCGATGTGTTGCCGTCCGCGTCGGGCTCGCTGAGCGGCGCGCCCGGCCGGCCGACCGACAGGCTCCATCCGGCCCAGTCGAAGACCGACTCGTGGATGCGCAGGGAACTCGGAGCGTCGTCCGAGAGCACGGTCTCGGGAGCGGACACGGCGCCGAACTGCACCCATCCCTCGTCGGTCAGGGTCGGCTGTCCGTCCCACGTGATCGGATCGGTGCCGATCGCGTAGGTCCCGGTGCGTTCGCACAGGCGGTGCCAGTGCCGTGTCTGGCTGTCCCAGACGTCGACCCGGTAGCCGCGGACGAGCTCCTCGGCGTAGTGGACGATTGATTCGTCCTGCCCCGCTGCCAGGAGCACGTTCTTCGCCGCGGCAGCGGTGAAGTGCTTGCCGAGCTGCGTCGCGAGGCCGGGCACGGCCATGCTGATGACGGGCTGACCGAGTGCCGGCAGCCCCATCGGCTCCGCCGCGCGCGCCGCAAGGACGGACTTCTCGACCGTCGTCAGGGCAGCGGCCTGCACTGTCGTCCCCGCGGCGCTCACCTGCGTCGCGACCGGCGGGTTGACCTTGGCGGCGGCCGCAGCGGTCGCCATCAGACGCGATGCCGCGATGTCGATGTTGTAGTTGTAGAGCTGGACGGGGTCGGAGGACGTGGTGGTCGTGCTCGTGGTCCGCGCGACCAGGTACCCGTCCTTGATCGTTCCGTCCTTGGAGGCGGCCCGGAAGCTCGAGGCCAGGGTGACCGTCTTGGACAGGATCGTGGTCGTGCGGGTGCCGAGGCTGCAGGCCGTCCACGGGGACGCGCTCTTACGGGCGATCAGGGCCTCGTCGGTCGAGCGATAGGGCGTGCTCAGGAAGCCGGCCGGCCAGACCGGCAGCACACGCACGCGGTTCGAGCTCTTGAACGAGGTCGAGAACGGCACCTCCAGAGTCACCACGATGCCAAGCCGCTGGATCAGGAGCGGGTAGTTCCCCAGAGCAGTCAGCGCCCGGTGGAAGTCCATCGGCGGGATCGGAGGAGGCGTGAACCGGGGAGGCACGACGAAGGGCGTGTGGAACGCCTCGAACGCCTTGAAGTTGGAGTCCTGTACAGGCGTGGAGGCGGTTGCCGCCGTGCCGACCTGCGTCGAGGTCGGCAGCACGCGGACCAGGGGCGGGTTGACGACCCCGGGCAGCTTGACCAGCTTGGAAAGCGTCGGCACCGAGTAGACGAGCAGAGGGGTGGCCGCGATCGCCTTGTACTGTTGCTTGACGACCCCGCTCACGCCTTTGACCGCGAACGTGTTGATCGATGCCGTCGACAGATTGAGGAACTTGAAGGTCTTGTACGGCATGGTGTCCGGGAAGAACTTGTCCCACAGCACAGGATCGGGATCGACCGAGGTGATGCGTACCGTCGAGCTGTCGACGGTACGGCGCACCGGCGCCAGACCCGTGGTCATGAACTCGACGTCGAACTTCACGTCGCCCATGAGCGACGCCCAGTTGGCGCCCGCGGTGGCGCCCGAGAAGTCGGGGAACTCGCCGATCACGCCGGACAGCGCGGTCGTCTCAAGGCGCGGCGAGAGAAGGACGGACAACCGCAGGTACTGCATTCCATGCGAGTCCCTCGCCCCGACGCCGCACGGAAGGGCCGTCCACATCAGCGTCTCGGTACGGGAAATGGCCATCGGATGTCACGCTCCCAGGTTGGCGGGCGCGAACGCCTCGCAGTATGCGTCCCAGTCGGCTTGCACCGGCAACATGTCACCGAATCTCGGATCCTTGCCGGCGAGTTCCTTGGTGACCGATAGATGCACCGGGATCGAGAAGAACACGATCTTGATCTCGATGGTCAGAGTCGCCGTGCCCGTGAGCTTGTCGCCCGGCTCGGGCAGCTTCGGGATGGTCTCGTACTTGAGCTCCAGGTAGAACGTGAGCGATATGGTGATCAGCCCGAGGATGTCGAGCGCGCCGTGGATCCGGATGAAGACGGTGAAGCTCAGCTTGTCGCCTTCGGGCAGGCGATCCCACCGGATGATCATGCCGCCCTTGACCTCGACCATCCCCGTGGCCAGACTGCCGATCGAGAACGAGGTCCCCACCCCGAACTCGAGGCTGATCTCCAGCATCACGACGCCCTTGGCGTCGAAGGACAGCAGCACGTAGCCGCCGCCGCCGTAGATCATCACGGTCAGCGTGAACGGGTTCTCGCGCCCGCAGAAGTTGAAGTCCAGAGTGACGGGTCCGCCGGTGAAGGGCAGCTTGAAGGCGGCGCCGAAACTCATGTTCATCATGCTGAAGACGCCGATGGTCAGGTCGGGGATGCCGATGTTGAGCGCGGCGGTGATCCCGCTGGCGTCGACGTCGACCTTGAACGGACCGGAATCGACGACGGTGGTCAGCGCGTGCACGTCGCCGTGGCCGGTCGTGGCCAGCGCCGTGGCGGAGGACCCGCCACCGAGGGCCCCGACGTACTTCGCAAGCTCGGCCAGGTAGCTGAGCGCACCCACGAACTGGACGTCGATGATCTTCGGAGTGACGTCGGGGGAGCCGCCGTCCACGGACTCGAACTTGAGCGTCTCGAAGACGAGGTTCACGCACTCGAAGACATCCTTGACCATGGAGAGCGTGAAGTTCGTCAACTCCGCCGTCACGGTGAAGGTCGGTGGATCCGGGGGCACCTTGGTGGACTGCCGCACGTCGGCATGGAGCTTGAGCTGACACCCCTTCCCCGTGTCCGGCACGAAGATCAGGACCGGAGTCGTGAGGGTGGTGCTCCAGTCGTATTGGATCGAGATCTGGTCCGGTATGTCGGGGACCGGGAACTGCTTGAAGGTGGGCATGTCGGTCAGGTCGAGGACCTCGTCGAGCAGGACCTTGAGCGTGATGCCTCCGAGGAGCTGGGTGTCGAGCACCGACGAGAAGTAGTCCGCAGGTTTGAAGCTGCCGCCGCCGACCTGATCGAGATTGCCGCCGATGGCGCCCATCTTCGCGCCCACGCCCGAGAACAGAGGTATCGGCGTCGCGAGGCCGCCGGCCAGCGCTCCCGGGAACGTGGGGCTGGAGGGCGTCCGGATCTTCGCGAAGACCATGCCTTGTGCGTTCGGGCCTCCGAAGGCGCTGTTCTTGTAGAGGTCGGAGATCTCGATGCTCGTCCCGGTCGACGAGCCTGTCAGTCTCTCCACGGTCTCGAGACCGACGGTGGACTTGAGCATGCGCGGGTAGAACCGGATCTCGCCGCTCGCCGGCGGGGTGCGACGCTCGACGTCGAAGTACATCGTCGTCGTCGGGAGGGTCCGTTCGTCGCCCTTGGACGCGTCAACGAGCGGCTCCGCATAGGCGATCCTCTGACCTGCCATGTCGATGCCGACGATCTGGTACGCCACATTCGCGAAGATCGTGGCGGCATCGCCTGTGGCCTCGGGGCCCGCTCCCCCCACGGCCGCCTTCGTGTCCATGTAGATGAGCGGCGCGTTGAACTTGGTCACGTTCCCGTCCCAGTCCGTACCTTCGATCTGGAACAAGGTCCTGCTGCCGGTGGACAGCGTGAGGGGCCAGTACGCCGTGCTCGGCGACACCGGACCTATGTGCGACGCGGCGGTCTCCGGAGGCATGAGAGGAGGCGTCGTCAGGGTCTTCAACTCGACCTTCTTGAAGGGGAAGCTCCGGTTGCGGACACCGTTGCTCGGGAAGTTGTAGGTCTTGATCGGCTCCCTGACCTTGATGAACTGCTTCTGCATCAGGTACGCGTAGCGGCGACCGTTCGTCGTCTTGAACTTGCGCTCGGTGATCACGATCAGCGACGCGGCATGACCGAACGGGAAGTGGCGCCCGGAGAACACGAGCTTCACGTAGTGGTCGCGCCCCATGGTCGCCCGGTGGTCCCACTCCATGAGGGAGGCGGCGATATTGCCACCATGCGCGGGCAGCAGCGCGTCGATGTCCCACTCACCACGGCCGTCGAACCACGCGCCGAGCGGGCTCAGCATCATGTTCCGCATGGTCATGGGGTTGTCGTGGTAGCGGGCCGTCAGGTCGACGACCGCCCAGCGGTTGACCACCCCGGACCTGTTCAACGCGCTGTCCGCGACCTTGGTGAAGTCGTTGCGCTGGATGGTCAGGCCCGGCATCGAGGTGCCGCTCAGATACGACTGGTAGTAGCGGGCCCAGACAGCTCGCAGGGTCGGCGCGCCCTCCACGAACACGATCGGGCCCGGCAGGCCCGGGTCGCCCGGTCCCGC
>Ga0209748_1000415_pt1 | contig 22809 bp, 20 predicted proteins | sample BarGraIncu00421A_FD_185490 | JGI IMG/M metagenome (GOLD analysis project Ga0209748, IMG submission 185490) | Arctic peat soil microbial communities from Barrow, Alaska - Barrow Graham LP Incubations 004-21A (SPAdes) (version 2) | ecosystem: Environmental > Terrestrial > Soil > Wetlands > Peat... | reverse complement strand
GACAGCTTCGGTAAATACTTCCTTCTTACCAATTATATGTACTATGTAGATCTTTTTGCAAAATGGAACAATGTAAAGGTTGAAGGGAGAGATAAAAACATGCCAAGTGCCACAGCCGATGGCATAACTATCATAAATTTTGGTATGGGTAGTCCAAATGCAGCGACAATTATGGATCTGCTGAGTGCAATTAACCCAAATGCAGTTCTTTTCCTGGGAAAATGCGGAGGGCTCAAAAAGAAGAATACACTTGGTGATCTTATACTTCCGATAGCTGCAATAAGAAGTGATGGTACATCGAACGACTACCTACCGATTGAGGTTCCGGCTCTTCCTGCATTTAAGTTGCAGAGTGCTATCTCTGCTACAATAACAAGATATAACAGAGAATACTGGACAGGCACCGTATATACAACAAACAGAAGAGTTTGGGAATATGACGACAGGTTCAAGAAATACCTGGTTAAGACACGGGCTATGGCAATTGATATGGAGACTGCAACTATATTTACAGTTGGATTTGCCAACGAGATACCCACAGGCGCTCTTCTTCTTGTCTCCGACCAGCCAATGATTTCAACAGGCATTAAAACTGAAGCCAGCGATATTAAAGTAACCAATGATTATGTTGAAATACACCTTAAAATAGGAATTGATTCACTCCGTGAGATAATTGAAAACGGAGTATCAGTAAAACATCTAAAATTCTGATAATGGCTGTCACCTACGAGGAGATAATCTCAGATCTGAAAAACCGGATTTTTAAACCTGTTTATTTTCTGGCAGGCGAGGAACCTTATTATATTGATCTGATTACTGAATATATACAAGACAAGGTATTGGCTGAAGATGAAAAAGCTTTTAATCAGATAATCCTTTATGGTGATGATACAAATATAGCGTCAATAATAGATACTGCCAGAAGGTTTCCCATGATGGCAAGTCATCAGGTACTTATTATTAAGGAGGCTCAGTCGTTGAAAAAGCTGGATGAACTTATGATATATCTTGAAAATCCGCTGTTATCAACAATACTGGTGTTCAGTTATAAGTATAAAACCATTGATAAAAGAACGAAACTGTATAAAGAACTCGAGAGTCATGGTGTCTATTTTGAATCAGCCAGGATACGTGATTATCTGATTCCAGCATGGATTGAAAGGTACCTGATGGTAAAGGGTATAAAAGCTGATCCGAGTGCCAGCGCAATGCTTACCGAGTATCTTGGGACCGATTTACATAAGATTGTGAATGAGCTTGATAAACTTATTATTACTCTTCCGGCCGGGAAACCTGTTATTACAACAACATTAGTTGAAAAGAATATAGGGATAAGTAAGGATTATAACAACTTTGAGTTACAGAAGGCAATCAGTGAAAAGGACGTCCAGAAAGCCAATATGATTATTTACCATTTTGCCAACAATCCGAAAGACAATCCCATAACTCTCTCGATTGCGTTACTTTTCGGATTCTTCAGCAAGCTTCTGACGTTCCATTACCTCACAGACAAATCAAAAAACAATGTTGCGGCAGTTCTAAAGATTAATCCTTTTTTCGTTAAAGATTATGAGACTTCCTCTACAAAGTACAGTGTCGCAAAGACAGTACAGATAATCGGTCTTTTGCGCACATACGACATGAAATCAAAAGGTTATGGAGATCCCGGCACTGAAGCCGGAGATCTGTTGAAGGAGCTGGTATTCAGGATACTGCATCTTTAATTCATTTCCGGAGAATCGGGGAAATCGGCCCACATCCTGTACTTATTTTTAAAGCTCCTTAAAACTCTTTTCCAGATATCATCACCTTTGTTACTCAGAACAATATTGGAATTAACCTTGGCAATAATCCATGAGTTTTCTTTAAGTTCACGTTCAAGCTGACCTGCTGACCAGCCGGAATAGCCCAGGAAGAACCTGATTTGCGATTGCTTTATTTTTCCTGATTTTATGAGTTCCCTGATGCTGTCAATGTCTCCGCCCCAGAAAATATCACCCTCCACAAGTATGCTATTTGGAATTATATCTCCCAGCTTATGCAGATAATGAAGAGTATCCGGGGCAACAGGCCCACCCATGCTCAGGTATTCATCCCAATGTTCAAAACCTTCGATTGCTGCACTGACCTGTAAATCAAGTTTTTTATTTAGAATGAACCCAACAGATCCATCGGATGTGTGATCCGTGAGATATATAATGCTTCTGTTAAAAAAGGTATCAGGAAGAAATGGTTCGGAAATAAGAATCTTACCTTTCTCCGGAATTTTATCTTCCGGTAATATCGTAAACAAATCAAGTTCCGGTTTCATAAATGGAATTAATAATTAGATAATATCTAATTTACAAAAATAATTAAGTAAAAACTTATCTTCAATTAAATATTGTCATATTTTTGCCACGATCGTTAAATATTCTTTATGCCCAGAAGTACATTAAATATAATTGGTAATAAAGCTGTTCTGAATATACGCGAAAGAATGTGCGAAACAGCAGAAGAGCTGCTGGCAAGTGACAAATTCCGTTTAGTCCTTGACCATTGCCTTAACAATCTCAGGTCCAAGAACTCACCGTTACTGGAATTTTTCGGGAGTTGCGATGCTGATGAAGAGTGTGTGGACCATCTTGTTAAAACACTTTCATTGCTGGTCAAGTATGAATGCAGTGTTGTACCTCATATTTTTGATAAATCCAAAATCTTCCTCAGCAACACAGATAAGCTTACAGGTTTTGTTGAATATCTGTATGACTACTGGCGTCATTTTGACCGTTTTATAATAAATGATTCTGAAGGTGACCGTCTGGATAAAAGACCTTATCGTACTTTCAATGAGACTATTGAACAACTTACACATCTTGTACGGATGGTTTACAGACATATTCAGGAAAACATTACTGGCAGCCATCCCAGTGTTTACAGACAGGTTCCGGCAGGTGCAGAAATGGCAGTGATCTCTCTGCCAAAAGATTTAGCCTACAAAGGTGAAAAATATAAGAGACTGAATACTGTTCCGGTAATCAGGCAAATGCTTATTTATCCTCCGCTTGTTATTCAGCAACCAATGAATAAGCGGACCGGGCATTTTAAAAAGATCCAGCAGAATCCACTTGATCTGATTGATTTAAAAGCCGGTGAGTGGCTTTGTTACCCGGCCAAAGTTGGAAAGTTGCTTATTATGGTCTATTTCCATCTTGATTTTTATGAATTGGGCTTTTCAATGTGCAACCTTTTCCAGCTTGCTGATGATTCAGATCTTGAGAAAAAACCTGATGCCCTCTTTATATATGGAGCGCAGGGGAATGTGATTGACGGATTAGCCAAATTCTCAACGGTATTTTACGATGATGAAGAAAACGGGATATTCGTAGGTGCAATCCCTGACCGTCCTGAATTCGGATATTTCGGTTATCTGAAAAAGATGATACTTACTCTTCACAATTCCATTGTGATGAAATCGGGTAATATGCCTTTTCATGGCGCAATGGTGAAAATAATGCTTCAGGGGAATAAAGAAGCCACCATTCTTATGATGGGCGACACTGGTGCCGGAAAGTCAGAAACTCTTGAAGCATTCAGAGTGCTCGCTGAGAAACATATTCGGGAACTGACTATTATTGCAGATGATATGGGCTCAATTGAACTTGACTCAAAAGGATGCCCTATAGGATATGGTACTGAGATAGGGGCATTTCTTCGCCTTGATGACTTGCAGCCAGGTTATGCTTTTGGACATCTCGACCGGTCAATTATTATGAATCCCAGTCAGGTAAATGCACGGATTGTTTTTCCGGTGACCAAATTTGAGACTGTAGTACAGGGCCATAAAATCGATTATATCCTATATGCCAACAATTACGAGGAGATTGACATTGAACATCCTGTTATTGAGAAATTCACATCTGCGGAATGGGCCCTGGATATCTTCCGGGAAGGTGCTGTTATGAGTAAAGGGACCACAACATCAAGTGGTCTTGTACATTCATATTTCGCCAATATTTTTGGTCCTCCTGAGTATAAAGCCGATCATGAAACAATTGCTACAAAATACTTCGCATCCTTCTTTAAGAATAATGTCTTTGTTGGTCAGATGAGGACCCGACTTGGCATACCCGGTTATGAAACCAGCGGACCAAAGGAAGCAGCGACAGAATTACTAAGGATAATCGGAGTTGCAATATAATAATATGTAGGGACGTTGCATGCAACGTCCCTACATATATTTCAATATCTCTGTAATCCTAGTATTTCTCGGGAACTGCCTCCTTCATCATCCCATAAACCTTATCGAAAACGTCTTCCGCACTTGGTTTGGAGAAATAATCACCATCAGTTGTATAAGCTGGTCTGTGTTCTTTTGCAGTAAGAGTTTTAGGAGGACTGTCAAGAAATTGCCATCCACCTTGTTTTTCAATTACTTCCTGCATCATATAAGCAGTTGTTCCGCCAGGTAAGTCTTCATCGAGAAAAAGAATCCTGTTTGTTTTTTTAAGGGACTCAAGTATCATTTTGTTCCGATCGAATGGTACAAGAGTCTGAACATCAATTAATTCTACAGAAATATCGTGTAAAGCCAGTTGTTTAACTGCTTCCAGGGCAATTTTAACCGTTGATCCATAGGTGACAATTGTCAGATCTGTTCCATTATTCAGTACTTCAGGAATTCCAAGTTGAAGGCGAAACTCACCGATATTATCCGGCAACTTTTCTTTCAGTCTGTAGCCATTGAGTGGTTCTATCACTACTGCAGGATCGTTTCCCTCAAGTAAGGCATTATAGAAACCTGCAGCTCTGGTCATATCTCTTGGGGCACAAACATATACTCCTCTCACTGAATTTATCAGCATACTCATTGGTGATCCGGAGTGCCAAATTCCTTCCAATCTGTGCCCCCGTGTACTGATAATCAAAGGAGCAACCATTTTACCGACAGTCCTGTAATGTGTTGTTGCAAGATCATCGCTTAAAACCTGCAACGCATACATCAGGTAGTCGAGATACTGGATTTCTGCTATCGGTCTCATACCTCTCAATGCCAATCCGAGTCCCTGACCAAGAATAGTTGCCTCCCTGATGCCTGTATCTGTAATCCTAAGTTCACCGAATTTCTTCTGTAATCCCTCAAGTGATTGATTAACACCTCCGATACGACCAACGTCTTCTCCAAATGTTAATAGAAGAGGGTATTTTGAAAAAAGTTTATCATAGTTGTCTCTTAATATCTGACGTCCAGGAACTTCCTGTGAATCAGCAGAATATACAGGAGAAACAGGCTTCACATTAAGTACGGATGTTGGTGTTTCATTATAAAGAAATGAATCATAACTCCTTCGGGCATCCTCATAATTGCGTTTGAGCCAGCCCTGTAGCTCTTCATTCAGGTTATCCGACTTGAGACATGATCCGCATATATTTCTTAATATCTTACGGGCTGCAACAAAATTATCTTTTCTTATAGGAGCAGGAACTTTTTTCAGATCTTCAGCATAACCATCAACAGATTCCTCTTTTGCCTTTTCCGTACATCTGCATGACCGATCATTAATGATCTTGACGAGGGCATCCCTTTCGATCCTGATCGGACTCTGAAATGATTCCCAGCCTTTCCTTCTTGATTCCTTAACTTCCTCTTCAGCTTCACCCACAAGCTTATCTAGCTCTTCTGCCGTGGCTATTTGAGAACTGAGTATCCATTCCCTCATTTTTTTTATAGGGTCAAACTCTTCTTCCCATTTTAATCGTTCCTCACTTTTATATCGCTCATGCGAACCGGAGGTAGAATGCCCCTGAGGTTGTGTAACTTCTTCTATATGAAATATAACTGGTGTATGTTGTTCCCGGCATATTGCAATACCTTCTTCATAAAGCTTTATCAATCCTGCATAATCCCACCCTTTTCCCTTGAAAATTCTTATTCCAGGTTTATCTTTTTCTGACTCAAATCCCATAAGGATTTCAGAAATACTCCCTTTTGTGGTCTGATATTTCTTGGGTACTGATATACCATAACCATCATCATAAACAGAAACTGCCATAGGCACCTGTAGTACACCGGCAGCATTGACCGTTTCCCAGAAATAACCCTCGGATGTGCTCGCGTCACCAATTGCGCCGAAAGCCACTTCATTCCCTTTAAGAGAAAGAGTTGTAAATTTTTGCAGATCCTTATTTAGTCTGAATAGCTTTGATGCATATGCCAGTCCAAGTAACCGCGGCATCTGGCCTGCGGTAGGAGAGATATCAGCAGAGGAGTTTTTTTGTTTTGTCAAATCCCTCCACGAACCATCGGGATTTATATTTGGTACGGAAAAGTGATTATTGAAAACCCTTCCACTACTTCCTGTATCAAACTGGTTATCGGTATTTCCATACAACTGATGGAAGAATTCGAGTGAGTTATATAGCCCCATTGCCATCATCCAGGTCTGATCCCTGTAGTATCCCGATCTCCAGTCACCATTTTTAAATTGTTTTGCCATCGCCAACTGGATTATCTCTTTTCCATCTCCGAAAATCCCAAACTTGGCTTTACCGGTAAGCACTTCACGACGACCTATTATACTTAGGTTCCTGCTTAGAGTTGCAAGCCTGAAGTCAGCCAGAATGCTCTCTTTATTCAAATATTGTCCTGATTGATTGCTTTTTTGTTTCATCCCTGATAAATAGTTTAAAGGTTGCCCTGAAAATAGAAACAAATTAATACTGATGTTGTTTAAGTCACCCTGAATTAGCAAATATCCTGAAATAAAAAATGAATCTGACCGGAGTGAATTAATTCTCTTTAAAGTTAAGAATTTCGGATGACTTAATCCGGCTCTGAAAGAGCCAAAGATGAACCAGAGTTTTCCTACTGATTATTTTCAGTTTTAGACAGATTTTTCTTTAATTTTTCCGATGTCCAGGTCTTAAAGTTCCCCTTATCATCAGAATAGACCATAAAGGCCTCAAACTCAGGATGTAAACCAAGAAAATCTATTGCTTTCTCTTTGCCCATTACAAGGCAGCCAGTTGCCACACCATCGGCCATGGCACATTCGTCAGCAATAATTGAGATACTAAGCAATGTGTTTTTTGTTGTATATCCGGTTCGCGGATCAACATGATGGGAATATTTAACACCATTTTCAATATAAAATTTCCTGTAGTTACCAGAGGTGGCAAGAGCTTTATCACTAATCTTAACAATTGCCTCGAGAGTCTGCCCGGGCGTCATATTATTATCCACCGGTTTATCAATGCCAATTCTCCAGAGATTGCCTTTCTTCTTTCCTTTTGCCCTGACTTCTCCACCTATCTCAACCAAATAGTTTTTAATTCCAAGTTTATCAAAGAAACGGCATATTACATCAACTGAAAATCCTTGAGCTATAGCATTTACATCCAGACATATATGTGGATCAGATTTAATCAGTCGGCCATTTATCAGCGAAACTTTATTCATACCGACCAGTCGTAAAAGGCTGTCACGTTTCGATTCCGTAAAATTCTTATGTGCGTCAGGGCCAAATCCCCAGGCTTTTACCAGTGGACCCACTGTTATATCAAAAGCTCCATCGGTCAATTCAGATATTAAAACTGACTTCCTGAACACTTCTGTAAAAAACGAATCAGGAACCGCATCCTCGTTCCGGTTTATCTTCGAAATGATTGAAGAATCCTTGTACACTGACAGCGACATATCAAAATCAGAAAGGATCTTTTCAACCCTTTTTCTCAGTTCTCCGGGATCTATATTCTTCTTATTATCGTAAACAATACTATAAGTTGATCCCTGTGCAAAACCGGTGAAATTTGCAAAGACAGGTTTATTTTCCTTACAGGATAAGATTGAAAGGGTAAGTAATAATATTATTGGAAATAAGGCTCTTCTCATCATTTAATATTTTACTGCGAAAATAGAATATTTATTCGAAGTTTGTTTTTTTCAATCCAGTTAGAGTTAATCTCCAATTCTGTTCAAAAATTCCTTAGTGAACCTTGGAGAAAACCTTAGTGCCCCTTTGTTGTAAAATTTAAACGACATTAACCACAAAGGAACACGAAGTCTAACACTAAGTAACACGAAGGATTAAAGAACACCCTCATTCAATTTCACCAAAAAATTTAAAATAGTTCTGTTGCTACAATTTTGCACTATTTTTGCAGGGACTCTGTTATAATCTTATTCTATGATCCGGTTAATAGTTTTTTCTTATTTTTTGTTATTATCTGTGACTATCGCTCACGCTGACGAACCGGATTCTGTTTTGTACTCAAATCATATTTTTGATCCGAGAATAAAAACCGTCCAGATTTTTAAGGAAGGATGGAACCTATCCTATCCTATAATAAAACTTAACAGCGACGAGAAACTGGCTTTTAATTTCGATCTGCTGGCTGATCAGCCTGAATCATATTATTATACTTTTATCCATTGCGATAAAGACTGGAAAAAATCTGATATATTCCAAAATGATTACCTGCAAGGATACTCTGAAAATCCTGTTGAAAATTATGTTAACTCTTTCAACACCACAGTAAGTTATATACACTATAAACTCAGTTTCCCGAATGATAGAATAAGCATAAACCTGTCAGGTAATTATATCCTTGTTATCTATGCTGCTGACAAACCGGAAAACCCTGCAATAACCCAAAGGTTTATTGTCACCGAAAATGCTGCAGTAATTAATGTAACTGCTCACCGACCCCAGATGACAAAAGAAAACAATACTCATCAACAGGTTGATTTCACTGTGAATTATACCGGACTCAATATAAATGATCCATACAGGAATGTGTATGCTTTTGTACTGCAGAACGGAAGGTGGGATAATGCCAAGCGAAATCTGAAACCTGATTTTTACGGAAATAATGAACTCAAATACAATTCATTATCTGATAAAAATATTTTCGAAGGTGGAAATGAATACCGGTATTTTGATATTAAAAGTATTAGATATCAGACTGAATATGTAAAGAGAATAGATTATGCAGTACCTAACTACAATGTCTACCTCTATCCTTCGGAAAACAGGGAATTTAAACCCTACTTCTACTGGAAGGACTTCAATGGAAAATATTACATTGCAGTTCAGGAAAGTCAGAAACCTGATATCGATGCAGACTATGTTAATGTGTATTTCACTCTTCCGTGTGATCAGATGATTTCAGGAGGAAAGATGTATGTCTCAGGCAGTTTGAATAACTGGACTTTTGACAAAAACAACGTTATGACTTACAATCCTGCAAGAAAAGAATATGAATGTACGATGCTTTTGAAACAGGGATGGTATAATTATGAATATGTGTTTATGAAAGATGGGGCTACCAATGGCACTGCAACTATATTCGAGGGTAGTCATTATGAAACTGAGAACGATTATTTTGTCTTGATATATTACAGAAATCCCCGTGACCGATACGACAGGGTGATCGGTAATGCTATCGCAAATACCCTGAATAAACTAACCAATTAGTCTGAGAAACTGCATAAAAAAGTTTCCCCCCGCCAAAAGCGGGGCAGGCTCTCCTTTTGAAGGAGGGGAAATGTATCAGACATATATTCAATACTTTACATTCTGTTTTGTACTAAACTCTCTCACTATTTTACTATATTTAACTCCTTAAGCTGTCGGTTCAGTGTTCTTTGATTTATTGATGTATGACATGAATTCAGGCAACTCAAAAAGCCTGAACCAGCTTTCCATTGAAGCAAGGTCAGAGCATGATATTGGAGTTACCAAGCAAGGGATCGACAAAAAGTTTAACGAACACACTCTTGGGTTCTTAAAGAGTTTGATCGAAAAGCAGCTATCGGTTGAATTAGGCCTTCAGATTGACTCAGGGTGGCTGAGTTCATTTAACAGGGTTACTATTAAGGATGGAACACGTTTTAACCTTCCGGAAGAATACAAATATTATCTTCCGGGTTCGGGTGGCAGTGGATCTAAAGCAGGAGCTTGTCTTCAATTTGAGTTTGATTTAAAAAGTGGTCATGTGACAGATCTGAATCTTACAGCTTCCAACAGACCAGATGTCAAAGATGCTTTGGAGTTACTGAACAATGTTTCCAAAGGCGATCTGGTGATAAGAGACCTAGGGTATTATGCTTTTAAATCCTTCAGCAATATCTTAGAAAAAGATGCCTTCTTTATCTCCAGGCTTGGAGCCAAAACAAATGTTTTTAAGATGAAAAGCGGAAACCATAAAAAAGTTGATTTTAGAACCATATATCATCAGATGAAGAGACGTCAGCTATCGCGGATTTACAAGGATGTATTTATTGGAACCAAAGAAAAGATACCAGTGCGGTTGATAATAGAACTAATGCCTGATGATGTTTATGAGCAGCGTATGCGAAAAATAAGCAAGCTCCATAAGAAAAAGGGATATCAAACCAGTGAAAAGTATAAGTTTTTGGCCCGGTTCAATCTATTCATTACAAACGTGACCAAGGAGGTGCTACCGGATGAGGTTATATCTTCCCTTTACAGAATGCGCTGGCAGATCGAGTTAATCTTTAAGATATGGAAATCAGTATTTGGCATACATCACACTCGCAAAATGAAGTACCAACGATGGCTATGTCTGTTGCACTTCAAGTTACTTATGATGATAGTAAACTGAAATATAATCATGGAACAACGTAATTATCTATATAGATGGAAAGGAAAGTTGTTAAGCCTTAATAAGTGCTTTAAGACTTTGTTTGATAATACCTATCGGTTACGCGAAACACTCAGACTTGGACAGAAGGGGATAAGAAAGTTTATTAAATGGACAGATAGAATATTAAAAGAAAATCATTGGTTGGAAAAAAAGAAAAATAAACTGGGATTAGAAAATATATTTTACATAATGTTTTGCAAATCAAATAAATATGCTTACATTTAATAAGAAAAACGGGATAAACCCACACAGTTATATCCCGTTAGAAATCCTAAAAACGTTCTTTAATATGAGTAAAATTACAACATTCAATCCCGTTCTCCAAAGGATCGGGCAAAAAAATAGCCATGTCATTTATTACCAGAAATTTATAAATTTTTATAAACCCTTAAGCTGTCGGCTATAGGGTGTACCCCCTCTCCCCTTCTCCCATTCTCAGTAGCCGTTGCACCATTGAATTATTAAACATGCTTGTCAATTCCATATTGCATATAAATAGTATGCTTTAAAGTTTTTACTATTTCGGTCATATACTCTTCGACAGCTCTCACAGAACCGGGAAGAGTATATATAAGCGATTTACCGATAATGCCGGCAACGCTCCTGCTTAACAGTGCATTAGGTTTTTCACTACCATATTTGAATCTTATGAATTCCATAATCCCGGGGATCTCTTTTACCAGGAGAGGAGTGACAGTATCTACTGTAATATCCCTTGGACCAATACCTGTACCACCTGTTGTAATGATGATATTGTAATCACCTTGGGAGGTTTTTAACAATTTCCTAAGAATGGTGGCTTCGTCAGGGATGAGTTTTATATTAATATTATACAACCAGCCTGAATCAGAAAAGAATTCTTTTAGCTTATCACATATTTTTGGTCCGCTGACATCCTCATACTCCCCTCTGTGAGCCCTGTCGCTAAGAGTAATTATCAGTACTTCAAATTTTTCAGGAAGATTCATCTTTTGATTTTTTCTGTGAGACTGATATTATTTATAATCATATTCTTATCAACCGCCTTACACATATCATAAACTGTAAGAAGAGTAACACTTACGGCTGTTAATACCTCCATTTCCACACCGGTTTTCCCCGAGCATTTCACCTCGCTCACAACTTTTACTCCTGTTTTATCAACTACTGCATCAACCTTAATACTATCAAGAACAATATTGTGGCACAACGGGATAATTTCAGATGTTTTTTTAGCTGCACTGATCCCTGCAATCTGGGACACGGTCAGCACATCGCCTTTTTTAAGCAGATTGTCTTTAATAAGTCTGATAGTTTCCGGTGCAAGCATAATATGCCCGCTGGCTTTTGCGATTCTGATTTGATTTGCTTTAGCTCCGACATCGACCATAACCGCTTTACCTTTGTCGTCAGTATGTGTCAGTTTGTCCATTAGTTATTAACCTCCTATATTATAAAATGCATCTGTTTCGTTTGTTGATCCGCATTCAGGTTTTAATTCTGCCGCAAGCATAATTGCTTTTTCAAAACCAAGTTCTCTTATATCAAATTCTAAATTACTAAAAAGACATGGTTTGAGTTTACCGTTTGAAGTAAGCCGTAACCTGTTGCACAATGAACAGTTACCACCGGTACCGCCATCGACTGTTGAAAAATGTCCCTTGACAAGATCCATTTGAAGTATATATCTTATCTCCAAATTATTATCTATGCAAAACCTGGTTACAGCTCTTGCTTCTTCTTCTTCTTTGGATTCTTTTATCACACAGTTTATTTTGACAGGAAAAAGTCCTGCACTTTTTGCAGCTTCAATACCTTCTAACACTTCACTGACATTTCCATTACGTGTGATAGTTTTAAATTTCCCTGCATCGATTGTATCAAGACTTATGTTTATTCTTTGAAGACCCGCTGCACTGAGTTCGTTTGCATACTGTTTTAGTAGTATTCCATTTGTCGTCATTGAAAGATCTTTGATCCCTTTAATATCTGAGATCATTCTGACCAATGCTGTAATTCCCTTTCTGACAAGCGGTTCTCCTCCTGTTATTCTGACTTTCGTCACACCTTTCGACACAGCTACTTTCGTAAATCCTTGAATCTCATTGAAGGTCAGAATCTCCTCGTGACGGAAAAGCTTTATCCCCTCTTCAGGCATACAATATATGCATCGTAAATTACATCTGTCAGTAACAGATATACGCAGATAATTCAGGTTCCGGTCAAATCTGTCGAACATTTACTATTTCTCCTTTCTCTAAAGATTTTGTTCCCGGTTTCATTGCAATTATGCCATCAGAATAAGAAAGTGCCATAATATGAGCTGATCCATGAAAAGGGACTGGAATAACCTCCTTGTTTTTATTAATAGCAACAGGTATAAATCCCAGTCTGACAGATGATTTCCTTTTATAATCAACAGCCATAGGCAGCTTACACTCGTCGGGTATCCAGTGATGACCCATCATACTGCTTATCAAAGGTCTTACAAGTAATTCGAACTGAATAAATGAAGAAACAGGATTTCCCGGTAAACCAAAGATAATTGATTTTTGATGTATTCCGAATGTTGTTGGTTTTCCCGGCTGAACATTTACCTGATCAAATAAGATCTTTACCCCGGCCTGTTCCAAAACCAATGGTACAAAATCAAAATCTCCCATTGATACACCACCGGTAATAATTACTATATCACTTTCATTAATAGCGTGTTCTGTCATTTTAAGTGTGATGGCTTCATTATCAGGAGCTATACCATAATCAATACCCACTCCTCCTGCTCTGGTAACCTGAGTTATCAACTGATATGCATTACTATTGCGTATTTGTGAAATACCAGGCTGAACTGAAGGTTCAACAAGTTCATCACCAGTACTTATTATACCAATCTTCGGCCTTTTTTTCACCAGTATTTTTGTTCTTCCAACAGATGCCATTACTGCAATATCCTGAGGTTGAATGAATTTTCCTTTCCTGAGAACAATTTCTCCGATCCTTATATCTTCACCCTTAAATGATATATTCAATTTTGGATCATTTCCTGTATATCTGATTTTACCATTTATGAGATTTGCTGTTTCCTCGATCATAATAACTGTATCACAACCATCAGGGACAATTGCTCCTGTCATTACCTTAGAACATTGATCTTTCCCTACCATTTTAGCAGGTTCCTTACCTGCCGCAATCACCTCCACGATTTCCAGATCGCTGGTCAGATCTATCCTGTGACATGCGTAGCCGTCCATTGCTGACCTGTTAAACGGAGGCATATCGATATCGCTGGCTATATCTTCATCAAGTATCCGACCATAGGAATCGCGAAATGAGATAGTCTCTGATTCAGTCTCAAAGCCTGATTTCATCACAATTCCGAATGCTTTATCAAATTCTATCATTAGTTGCTGGTTACTGGTTGCGGGTTGCTGGTTTTGCGTTTATCGTTTCTTGTTATTCTTTACTTTTGTCTTTAGTCTTTAAGAAGTACCACTTAATACGACTATCGCTTTTGAAGGGAAACTTACCCATACCTCTTTTTCTTCAAAAAGATTTAGTTTTCCGATGTGTGAAGAATGCACGTTTACAAAGAACAGATCACCTGCGTCTATTGTTACCTCAATCCCGAATTCTGATGGTATGATTTCAGTTATCTTTCCTTTAATTGCGTTTTGTTCGTTATCCGTTGGTATCTCGTTTGAAAGGATAATTGCATCACTCTTGAGAAGCAGAAGACTATCATTCTCCGCTCTGACACCATTAAGTTTAAATCTTACATTATGTTCTGTAACGCCGGTTAAAATGCCGTCTTCCCTTAAAATGTTAACCCTGAAGAAATTCTTTATTCCTGCATAACGCGCGACGAAACGGTTAGAAGGATTCTTAAATACCTCATCCACAGAACCTTCCTGAATAATTCTTCCGTTATGAATGACTCCCACTCTTTTTGCCAGACCTATTGCATCACTGTAATCATGGGTCACATGAATGATTGTCTGACCCGACCTGTTCAGGTTTCTCAAAAGACGTTTCAGGTCGTCCTTGAGTGAAGTATCAAGTGAAGATAGTGGTTCATCAAGGAGGAGAAGTCTGGGTGAGGTAATGAGCGTCCTGACCAGGGCCACTCTTTGAAGTTCACCCCCTGAAAGCTTTTCCGTACTGCGATCGAGCAGATGTTTAATATTCATTGCTGTTGCAGCTTTTTCGACCTTTTCAGCAATAATTTCCTTATTCTCTTTCCTTACTTTGAGAGGATATGCAATATTTCCAAAGACAGTCATATGCGGAAAAACAGCATAATCCTGAAAAACAATCCCCACTTTTCTATCCTGAATTCTTTGTCTTGTGATATCTTTCTCATCGAGAACAATTGTTCCTGTATCGGGATGTTCCAATCCTGCAATCAGTTCCAGAAGCTGAGTCTTGCCGGATCCTGATCTGCCAAGCAGCACATAGTACTGCCCGTCGGTCACTTCCAGATTTATTTCCTTCAGTGCAAAATCCCCTAATCGTCGGCTTATATTAGTCAGTCTGAGCATCGGTGTTTATATATTTCTCTTTTCTCTTTAAAGAAAGAAGCCTGAGTGCTATGAGGAATAGCAGGGCTACCAGGATAAAAAAGACTGAGGCGGGCCGTGCATAATTGAGCCCATATGAGCTAAACCGTTCATATATCAGAACTGGTGCAATCATAGGATGATAAGCGATAATAACTACTGCGCCGAATTCGCTCATTCCCCTTGCGAACATCATGACAAATCCTGTTATAATGCTCCGCCACGCAAGAGGCAGTGAGATCGTGAAAAATACTTTAGTCTGGCTGGCACCCAGGTTAAGTGCCGCTTTCTCTAGCCTTTCCGGTACAGCAGCAAATCCGTCGCGGGCCGCATTAATAAGAAAAGGCAGACTGACAAAGGCCATTGCAAGTGCAATTCCCGAAGGATGATTTACAAGATTAAGACCTACCAGTGAAGCTGCTTTTCCGAGAAATCCATCACGTGAAATGAATCCCAGAAGTGCAATGCCGGCAGCTGTATGAGGAAGTACGATGGGAAGGTCAATTATACCCTGAATGATATTCTTAGCCGGAAACTTCTTCCGTGCAAGGAGCCATGCAAAGGGGATAGCTCCAATTGAGAATATAAAGGTTGCCGCAAATGAGACCCAAAGTGTCAGCCATATACTCTGATGAACCTCTTTATCTTTAATAGTTTCCAGGAACTGAACACCACCTGTATGAATAAACATTCCAGCAAGAGGTGCAATAATAAATAACAGCACCATCGCTGATAATATCATTACAATCCAGGTAAATATGCTGTTCCTGTTCATTACAGATCAGTTCTTTTCGGGCATTTTCAAATATTTCAACAATTTTGATGGTAACTTTCCTGGTTGCCCGGTACTAAAAGGAATTATCGGCTCCTGTCCGTTTTTTTTGAATATTTCCACACCTTCTGGGCCAACGAGGAATTCAACGAAATTAACAGCTTCCTCCTTCTGTGGTGCATTGTCAAGTACTGTAATACTGTAATTAATATAATCTCCTGAAACCTTCATTTTTATTCCCGGCTTGCTGCCGGCGACAAAGGTACTGACAGAAGAATAAATATTATTTTTTGAAGAATCTGAAAGGTTAATCTCTTTTGGCAGTTCAATGTATTTTAATCCATGCTGAATTGCAACTGATTTGTACTGGAACATATAATCAATTGCGTTTGATTCGAGAAGGGCAACAAGGTCAACCTCCTTGGGCCTTATATATTCTTTGTTTTTCGATGTCATCTTATCAGTCAGACCAGGTTTACCATAAAACTTTTCTGCAAGCATAAAAGTAAATATGGTTCTGTAGCCACAGGGGTCAGAATCGGGGTCTGATCTGGAATAAATTACATCAGGCTTCTGAAGGAGATCCATCCAGTTATTGGAATTGATATCTTTTGAGTACTTTGATTTTTCCATGAAGGCAATAACTATTTCGTTGGTGGCAAACCTGATACTCCAGCTGGCATAATCAGGAATAAGAAGTTCATTAATGACAAAATAATCGGAAGAAGCTACAATATCACAAGGCTTCTTAAGCTCAGTGACCTTTCTAGCACAGACAAGGCTTCCGGCCGATTCAAGATATATTTTAGTGTTTGGATTTCGCTTTTCATATTCATTGGCAATTTGCTTCATAGGCACAGAAAGTGAGCCGGCATGGAAGATAATTAATTCCTTTTTATCAGTCTGGGTTTTACCTGATGCGCCAGAAGGGCGGATCACAATTGCTAATAGCAGAATAATTAGAATTCTCATCGAATGTCTATTTTGATTTAATGCGACAGCTGCAAATTTAAACCTTTTTTTCAGCGATAGTTAATATTGTGGTTATTGTCTTCCAGTTTCGTGCAGTTCCCATGACACCCATTTTCTTTTCGAAAAAATTCGTATAGAGTTTGGTCCTTCCAAAACCGTTGGGACAATAAATGAATATTTCCTTTCCTATGATCCTGAATTTATCAGGTGGATGATTTTACTGATAATCCTTAACCACTTCAATAACTTCAGGAAAGTCCATTCCTATTTTTTTCAGGAATTCGATAGTCGGTACCCCGTTCTTATTCCATCCTCTTCTCTTGTAGACTGCATCAATGAGAGATTCGTACTGAGCTTCACGATATTTTCTGAGGACCTTCATTTTCTCCGGAGTAGACTTTCCTGTAGGGTCGAAACCTACCTTTTCCTTAAGCTGTTTGTCGTAGCGTTCAGAACGTGATTCGTACTCCTCTACAGTAACAGGACCTGCAGCACGATATGGTTGCCTGTCGTGAACGCGGGTTCCGTATCCCCGCCGGAGATTAAATACTCTTTGAAAATTATAAACCCTCTCTGAGTCTTCTACCAGACGTTTCTTATCAAATTCGCGACCTGTAACCGCTTTATAAATTGTAACATAATTTTCGACATGCTCAGGAACCTTAGCAGGTTCATCGGACTGAGCATTTGACTCTGGTTCAACATCGTTCCACGGAAGTTTACATAAACCTACAAGACCGAACCAGGTCCGGAACATAGGAAAATAATGAAGAGCTTCTGCTTTATTTTCAAATGTTGGTATCTGGTTATTGATCATATCCATAAAGATAAGCCACGCCTCATCGTGCTGGGGCCCTTTATTTGTAAGAGCGAATCCACCCTGCTGTGCCAGCGATTCTTTCGGCATATACTGCGAATACTCCAGTCCTTTGTTTTCCATTCCTATATCATTCAGGAATGCAGGATCGCCCCATTCGTTTTTAATAAATAGCTCTTTCATCTTTCGAACACCAGTCCCGGCAATCTTTCCGAATCCTTCGCCACGGGCCAGCTGATGTAACATTTCGAGAGCTGCTGCGGAGTTGCCAAAGTTAAGTTCCAGACCACCAGTCCTTTCTTTATTAAGAATACCATTCTGAAAACACTCCATAATAAATGCGGTAAGTGTACTCCACGTAATGGTACATATACCATAGGTATCGCAATAAAAATTAGTTTCGATAATATATTCAGGGTCGAAAATTCCGCAGTTTGATCCGAGTCCTGCTGCATTCTCATATTCCGGACCGTCGACAATAACTTTTTGTCCCTTATATGGACCTGTCTTTAAAACAAAATCATCAATACCTTTGCTGCACGACATGTTACAACCTATCCAGCATCCGTCAGGTATATTCTGAGTGAAATTTCTTTTCCAGACAGAAGAGTCGATCTTGTAAGAATCGGGATGACTTCCAAATTTATAATTCATTACAGGCAGCAGATCATGATCATTCATTATCTCCATAAGATGAGCTGTTCCGATTTCTCTCATCTGGCATTGTTTGGCGTCTAATTCACGCATCTCACGGTTGAACCTTTTGCCTCGTTCCATTATAGCCTCAAGATCAACAACATTATTGAGGTTTCCTTTTACCCCTGGAATTTTACAAACCAGAGCTTTAATTTTTTTGTTGCGAAATACTGACCCGATACCACCCCTTCCAGCTTGTTTCAATCGTACTTTTTTCCGCTTGGAATCGTAAAAGCTGAAGTTTAGCATCCCGATTAATGAGTGCTGTGCTGCAGAACCTGTAGAGACAACTCCGATGTTTTTCTTCTCATTATCGTTATCGGCGAATATTTCAGTCAGCTGTTCAGCCAGTAAATGGCTGTCAGTAGCATCAGCCGGGGCTTCGAATATTTCGACCTTATGATTTATACCATCAATAAAAACAATTACATCTTTTCCAGCCTTTCCCTGAATTTCAATAGCATCGAATCCTGAAAACTTAAGGAATGGCCCGAAAAATCCACCCACATTACTATCCATTACTGAGTTTGTCTGAGGAGATATGCTTACTACCAACGACTTACCAGTTCCTGAATACTGGGTTATCCCTCCGATCGGCCCTGATGATATAATGATCTCATTTTCCTGATCATCCCATTTTGTATCTGGTTTTGTTGCATCCCAGAGAAGTCTGAGTCCGTATCCTTTTCCACCTATGAATTTTTCTTTCATAACAACGGGGACATCCTTCTCTCTTATTTCTGTGGTACCCACATTAATATAAAGTATCTTATCGGTATAACCTCTATTCAGCGGAGTCCAGATATAATCCCAGGCTTTCAAAAGTTTATGCTGCTCTTTAATCGACTTTATGTCCATAAATAAAAATATTAAAGTCTTGTAAGTCCACTATTTATAAAGTCAAAAGTAAAACATTAATATCTGATTTTGCATGATATTGATCAGTATGTTATGGATATCATACTTGTAAAAGCATTAAAAGGTTCCTATCTTTATAGTCGGCTAAAGAAATTAGTCAACAAATGATATTCTCTGAAATTAAAGCTCATCTTTCAAAATTCAGGGTCGGAATTGCCGGAGCAGGAGGACTTGGCTCAAACTGTGCTGTTGCACTCGCCAGAAGTGGTGTTGGTACTCTTGTGATTTCAGATTTTGATATCATTGAAGAACCAAATTTAAACAGGCAATATTATTTTTCTGATCAAGTCGGTTTGATGAAAACAGTTGCATTGAAAGATAACATTGCCCGTATCAATTCCGACGTTTCTGTAATTATTTACCAGAAAAGACTCAATAGAACAAATATTACAGAAATCTTCTCAGGCTGCAATATAATTGTTGAAGCATTTGACAGTTCTGATATGAAGGAGTTGCTGATCGAAACCATTCAGATAAAAATGCCAGGTACCCCTGTTATTGTAGGATCCGGTGTGGCAGGGTGGGGAAAAACCGGTGATATAAGTTGCAGAAAAATCGATGATTCTCTTTACATCTGTGGTGACGAAACATCAGAGGTATCTGATAATCTGCCGGCTATTGCTCCACGTGTCGGAATAGTTGCAAATATGCAGGCAAATTTGGTGATAGAAATCCTCATGAATATTAATTGATGATTCTGAAACTATGAAGATTTTACTAAATAACAGGGAGGAAGAATTCAGAAATGCAGAAATCAGTGTAAATGAAATGCTTGCCCTGAAAAAATTTTCATTTAAAATGAGAATAATAAAGATAAATGGTCTTTTGATATCAAAAGAAAAATACGATTCCACAATTATTCATGATGGTGATACTGTACAGATGCTATATCTGATGAGTGGCGGTTAAAAAAAAAATTGTAGGTTTGTACCATGATGATCAGGTTTAATTTTACAGACAAAATTCCCACTATTTTCCGGAATAAATACATCCTGACTATCATTATTTTTTTCGTCTGGATTTTACTTTTAGACTCTAACAATCTTATCGCCAGATATAAGGATATGAAAGAGTTACATAAACTTAAAATTGACAGGGAGTACTATTTTAAACGTATCGAGGTTGACAGGCAGAAGCTTCATGAATTAAAAACCGATAACCACAATCTCGAAAAATTTGCAAGGGAACAATACCGCATGAAAAAAGCTGATGAAGATCTCTATATTATTCTCACTCCTTCAGAAGACAGGAAGATCACAAGAAGGAATAAATAACAGATCCCTTTCTTTTTTACCTCCGACTCCCTAAAAGACTCATTTTCTACATGCTTTTGCCCCCCTGCCCCCCTAAAGGCGGGATGGAGGGCAGATCACAGATGGACTTATGCGTTTTTTTCCATCTCCCTGTAAAAGAGTAGCAGATCAGTAGGATCTTTCGATTTTAAAATGATACCTCTGGTTTCAAGTAATTCTGAGGCAGCCAAATCAACAGGTTTCTTTTCAAAAAAATCAGAATGGACGAAATTCAGATATTTTACAATTCTGAACATGTTGAACCATCCGAAAAACCGTTTTTTAAAAGAGAGTATCCCTGATGTATTATTTTTTATCTCCATTATTTTTTCAATCCATTCTTTTTCATCTAAAAACAACCTCAGACCTTTCGGAATCAGACTGAAACAGTCATACAGTTTTTCAGGGCTTGAATCAAAAAAAACATCGGTAAGTCCAAAAAACGCACGTAGTTCCTTAAATGTCAGTATATTATATGTAACGAGTGTTGAGCTTTTATCGGCATCAAGCTTTCCTATTGAAGCGCCCGTCCCGAATGGAGCCCTGGACGAAGATCTTGGTGATGGGTATACTGTTGTGGAGTTTAAGTTGAAATACCCTCCTGCAGGAACCAGTTTCTGTATAAAATAAAAGTCTTCCCCTGCCTGTCTCCTGTTCATACCTCCGGCTTTTACATAGTTTAACGCCTTAACGGCAAATGCTGAACCCACTGTATGAAAAACATAGGGAAAACCTGAAAATGCAAGTCCCTGAAGATAGTAACGCAGGTGCAACTCATAAAATGTAATGTATTTATAGATGCTCTCAGGGTAATCGGTGCCTGAAAGCGGATGTTCAAAATAAATTGAACAGGCCGACCTGTCATTTCTTTTTATAAGCTCAGAGTATATGGCAAGAAGATAATTATTTTCAACTCTACAGTCTGCATCAATATTAAGGATAACGCCATCAGGATTATTTATGCTGCTAAAACGACGAATAGCTTCATCCATGCCTGTCTTTCTGGCAATTCCCACACCCCACCCTGTTAGAGATGATTGTGCGATTATAAATGCAAAAAGCCGGAAGAAACAGTTATTATTTTCTTTCTTCCAGGCTTCAATATTAAATAAAGTCTTTTTATTATTACTTATGCTCTCGGGAGTTGCGTTTTCAGGAGCATTTATGACAACAATAACTTCGACTTTACATTCCGGTACCTGGCATTCTACGAGTGAATCAAGCAATTCAGTTATTCCTGGTTCATCATAAGCCGGTACTACTATTATTATACCGGTCTCCCGATCAGGTGCCTCTTTAATTTTTTCAGGGAACAGAGTTCTTTCTTCCAGATAGGTTGAGGCGAAACCCATTATCAACTACTTTTTCTCAGCCTTATACTTTTTGTTAATAGCATCAAGTACCTTTGGTGTTATATCCAATGTATTATCACCATAGAGAACAACACTTCCAAAACTCTTCCCTAATATAAACTGATAGTTGTAATCTGTTTTGTTTTCCTCTAGGAATTTTGTAATGTATTCGAGTATCTGACGATTCATTACCTGCTCTTCTTCCATGAGATTGGATTGAAGTTTATCGCGCAAAGATACAAGTTCCTGCTGCTGTTGTCCCAGTGATTGCTCAATCTGTGCCGCTGAGGCCCTAGTAATAAGACCTTTATTTGCTTTATCCTTATAATCATTTACATCTTTCTGATATTGAGTTCCTTTAGAATTCAGTTCTGCTTCGGCGCTTTTTTGTTTTGCCATCAAATCGTTTCTTCTGTCGAAAAACATGTCAAATTTAAATATGACAGAATCTATATTTACATAAGCAATACCTTGTGCCGTGGATCCGGTAATACTCGCGGTTGTTTCGCTTTTCTTATTTTTCTTATTTCCTGAAAAATGCAGACAATAAAGGCCTGCCACAGCCAAAAACAGCACAACATACAGAATTACAGAAAGTTTCTTCATCTCAAATATAATATTTGTTAAACATTAGTCAGACGCAAATATAAACAAATTAATAAATCAGAGTAACTCAAAGATATTATTTTAAGCTAGTTCTGTTTGATAAAAGGCACAATGGCGCAAAGGCAGAAAATGTATTATGTATTATAGGCGATAGGCGATGTTTAGAATGAAAGGAATATTATTTCACGATTACAAATTTTCACTT
>Ga0209748_1000413_pt1 | contig 22812 bp, 19 predicted proteins | sample BarGraIncu00421A_FD_185490 | JGI IMG/M metagenome (GOLD analysis project Ga0209748, IMG submission 185490) | Arctic peat soil microbial communities from Barrow, Alaska - Barrow Graham LP Incubations 004-21A (SPAdes) (version 2) | ecosystem: Environmental > Terrestrial > Soil > Wetlands > Peat... | reverse complement strand
GCCGGGCGCAATGAACGAAGGGATGATCCGCTGGGTCATCAGCAGGCCCACCCGGTTGATGATCGACTGGTTGCTCTCGTGTGCCCAGCAGGTGGCCATCACAGCAAGCAGGTGCCGCGGGTCGATCTCCGCCAGGGCGACCCCGTCGATCAGGGCCGTCCAGACGACCGCCCGGGCCTGAGCCTGCGGCACCGCCGACAGCTCAGCTGGAGCAGCGGCGACGGTGGCCGGGTCGAGCTTGATGGTGGCCCAGGTCAGATCCGTCGCGTTGGGGACCAGCATGTTCGCGGCCGGCCTGCCTACCAGCTCCGGCAGGTCGGTCTCGTCCTCTTCCACCGTGGTGAGCACCCGGAATACCTCTGCCCCGGTCGTGAACCCGGCAACATCAATGCTGTGCGGACGGGCTGCCGGATAGGCCTGCGGCGGTGTCCTGCGCACCGTGGCCGAGGCGATCGAACCCTGGTCGGAGACCGTTTCCACCGAGACCGCATCGAGGCCCGCCGTCCGCAGCCACGCATCGGCCCAGCCTTGCAGGTCCTGCCCGCTCGCACGCTCCATCGCCCCGAGGAAATCCACCAGTGCCGCGTTGCCGTATGCGTGGGAGCGCAGGTACTGCGCCACGCCCGAGATGAATGCGGCATCGCCGATGTGGGCGATCAGCTGACGAAGTGTCGCAGCCCCCTTCGCGTAGGAGATGCCGTCGAAGTTCTGCAGCGCCGACTGAGCGTCCGGCGCAGGCGAGCCGGCCACCGGGTGCGTCGACGGCATCCGCTCGGCGGCATAGCCCCACGGCTTGCGGGCCATCGAGGAGTCGACCCACGCATCGGTGAACTCCGTTGCCTCGCTGAGGGTTCGGTGAGACATGTACTCGGCGAAGGACTCGTTCAGCCACAGGTCGTCCCACCACTGCATGGTCACCAGGTCGCCGAACCACATGTGAGCCATCTCATGCGTGATGGTGCTGGAGCGGGTCAGCACCTCGTCGTGCGTCATCGCCCCGCGGAAGACGTACTGGTCGCGCAGCGTCACGCAACCCGGGTTCTCCATCGCACCGGCGTTGAACTCGGGGACGAAGACCTGGTGGTACTCCCCGAAGGGATATCGGATGCCGAACAGCCGGTGGTAGTAGTCGAAGGACTGGGCGGTGATGGTGAGCATCTGCTCGGCCTGACGTTCCAGCGGCTCGCGCAGCGAGGCCCTGGCGTGGATACCCAGCGGGATACCGTCATGCACTGTCGTGACGGAGACATAGGGCCCGGCGCAGACGGTGAAGAAGTAGGTGGCCAACGGCTTGGTCGTCGCGAGCACCCAGGTCCCCGCGCCGGTGCGCGTCGCGGCACCGTTGCCCAGGACGATCCACTCGGGGGGTGCGGTCACCCTGACGTCGTACGGAGCCTTGAGGTCAGGCTGGTCGAAGCAGCCGAAGACCCGCGGCGCGGCATCCAGGAACGAGTGCCCGTAGACGTAGTGCTGCTCGTCCGCCGAGTCGACCGCCCGGTGCAAGCCCTGCCCGTCGTTGCTGTAGCGCATGGTCGCGGTCGCCACGACCTCGTTCCCGGCGGCTAGCCCCGTGAGCTCGATCCGCTCGCCGTCGAAGCTGGTGAGGTCCAGGTCCACCCCGTTGAGGGTGACCCGGTGAAGCTGATTCGGCTTGACGTCAAGGAACGTGGACGCCCCGGGTTCGGTGCAGGTGAAGCGCACCGTGCTCGAAGACTCGAAAGTCGTGGCGCCCTGGGCCAGATCGAGCTCCACTCGATATCCGGTGACATTGATGAGGGCGGATCGCGCCTCCGCTTCCAGACGCGTCAGGTTGGTCATGCTCGCACTATCCCAGAGGCACCCGGAGGCGGCCGCTGCAGGTCCGGTTCAGGCTGGTCCTGTCAGCACCTCAGGGCCCTGCCGTGCCGGTCAGTACCCGCGGTACCCCGAGGCCATGGTCTCCAGACGGGCAATGCGGTCCGCCATCGGAGGGTGGGTCGCAAACAGCCGCGAGACATCCTGGGCGCGGAACGGGTTGGCGATCATCATGTGGCTGGCGTTGACGAGATCACGCTCAGGCGCCAGCGGCGCGGCCGCCGTCCCGCGCTCGAGCTTGCGTAGCGCCGACGCCAGAGCCAGCGGGTCGCCGGTGAGCTTGGCACCGTCCTCGTCAGCGTCATACTCACGCGTCCGGGTGATCGCCAGCTGGATCGTCGTGGCGGCCAGCGGGGCAAGCAGCGCCATGGCCATCATGGCAACCGGGTTGGCACTGTTGTCGTCCTCACCGCCGCCACCGCCGAAGAAGCTCATCCACATGAACATCTGGGCGACGCTGGTGATGACGCCGGCGACGGCGGCCGCCACCGAAGCCGTCAGGATATCGCGGTTGTAGACGTGCATCAGCTCGTGGCCGAGTACCCCGCGCAGCTCTCGCTCATCGAGTAGCTCCAGGATCCCCTCGGTGCAGCAGACCGCCGCGTGGGACGGGCTCCGGCCCGTCGCGAAGGCATTGGGCGCCTCGGTCTGTGAGATGAACAACCGCGGCATCGGCTTGGTCGCAGCCGTGGAGAGCTCGCGCACGATGCGGTACATCGCCGGCGCCTCGGCCTCGGTGACCGGCCGGGCGCGCATCGCCTTGATCGCGATCTTGTCGCTGTTCCAGTAGCCATAGGCCGTCATGGCGACTCCGAACAGGGCGAAGGCCCAGATGTAGCTACCCCCTGCGACCACTGATCCCAGCGCCAGCAGGACGGCGAAGATGCCGCTGAAGAGCAGCGTCGTCTTCAACCCGTTGTAGTGGTTGTGCATGTTCTTCCCAACGTGGCTAACGGGCATGATGTTCCGACGATCCGAACATGCTGACCTCCGCTGCGACTACCCCCCGAGCAGCCCCAGCAGCAGCTGTGGGCTCAGGCTGGTCAACACCAGTGCCACCCCCGTGAAACCGACAGCGGCCAGCGTCGCGGGATGTGCCCGAACAACTAGTGCCGCCCCGTGGACAACCGGTTCCGGCACCCCGTCCGGGGATCCCTGCACTGAGGTATCAGGTGTGGAGACGACCATGAGCAGCCAACGCAGGTAGACAGCCACGCCGAGGACCGCGTTGACGGCCGCGATGACGGCCAGCAACCAGAGCTGGCTGTTGACCACGGGCCCCAGGGCGGCAACCTTGGCCACCAAGCCAAGGAAGCCCGGCGGGAGCCCTGCCAGCGACAGCAGGCCCAGCCCGAGGGCACTGGCCAGAACAGGGTGATCAGCCAAGAGACCGCGGTACTCCTGGAGGTCACGCGCGCGTGCCGCTCCCCTGATCTGGACCAGGGCAGCTACCACGGCGAAGACCAGGAGCGTGGCCAGGACGTACGCCAACAGGTAAGCGCCGGAAGCATGTACAGCACCCGTGGAGACGGCTGCCAGCGGCAGGACCACCCACCCGGCCTGCGCCACGGTCGACCATGCGAGCAGCCGGACCACGCCGTCCTGCCGCAACGCCATGATGTTGCCCAGCGTCATGCTGACCGCCGAGACGATCGCGATAGCGGCCAGTGACGGTTCACCAGGCGGGATGGCCCGGATCACCACGAGCAGAGCGGCCAGGGCTGCGATCTTGGAGACGCCGGCCAGGAAGGCGGCGATCGGCAGGGGGGCTCCGTCGTAAGCCTCAGGAGTCCACGCATGGAACGGCACGAGAGAGAGCTTGAAGCCGATCCCGGCGATGACAACAACCACGGCCAGGACCAGGATCGGGCGTCTGGCCGGATCGTTGATCGCTGTTATCGCAGCTGCCGGAGTAAAGAATCCACTTCCGGTGGCCGTGAACCACAGCGCGGCCGAGAGCGCCAGCAGGCCGAAAGAGACCAACGCGGTGGTCAGCAGGGCGATCGCCCCGGAGATCGCCGAGCGCGCACCCCGCAGGGCGACCAGCGCCACCGTGGGCAGGGTTGCGAGCTCGAGGGCGACCAGCCATGAGCCTAGGTCGCGAGCACCGGCCACGGCCGTGGCCCCAGCGGTCGCTGCCAGAACGAGACTCACAATGACTGCGGTGCCGCCGGTCGACTGCTTCTTGTCGTCTGGCCAGGTCAGCAGCAAGGTCAGGGCTGCGGCCAACAGCGCGGCCAGCTGCAGGGTCGAGGCCACTGAGTCGGCGACATACATGCACTGGCCGCTGCCGGGCAGACAAAGCGTGCGTCGAGCACCTCCGGCAACCATGCTCAAGCCGGCGATAGTGGCCAGGGCGCCGACAACGAGGCTCGCCAAGGCAATCACATAGTGCGCGCGACGCAGCTGCTGGACCGCAACGTCGGCGACCAGAACCACGGCCGCTCCGACGGCCGGTGCGAGCACGGGCAGCAGAATCCCAGCGTTCACGCTGACGATGGCCTGGCTCATCGGGGCACCTGCATTGTGATGGCTGCGGCTTCCTTGAAGGTCGAGTTCAACAACAGTCCCGGGGCAACGCCCAGGACAAGGACAGCGGCAACCAGGACCGCCAGCACGGACCATTCGCCGCCGCGGGCGTCCTCATGTGCTGGTGTCGTCCTGTCGCCGGACCAGATCAGCTTCAGCACGCGCAAGGAGTATGCCGCGGCCACTCCGGCCCCTAGCACGGCCATGACGACCAGCACCCGCATCAGGCCCTGGGGACGGTCGGGCGCCGGGCTCCAGGCGGAGTACATCGCCAGGAACTCACCCCAGAAGCCGACCAGACCAGGCAGTCCGAGCGACGCGGCGAAGCCGACGACGAGGGCGATGCCGAGGCGCGGCGAGATCTCACGCAACGCAGCGCGTGCGGTCGCGAGGTCGGCCGATCCCCAGCGTTCCTTGAGACCGCCGACGAGGAAGAAGAGCAGGGCGGAGACCACGCCGTGGGCGATGTTGGCGAACAACGCTGCCTGCAGCCCCACGGTCGTCCCGCTCGAGAGCCCCAGAACCACGAAGCCCATGTGCGCAACCGAGGAGTAGGCGATGAGCCGTTTGAGATCGTTCTCGACCAGACAGGCCAGGCCTCCCCAGATGATGCCGATGACGCCGACGACCGCGAACGCCGGCGACAGAGCACCGAATCCGATCGGCAGCGGCGCGACCACCAACCGCACGATCCCGTACGTGCCCATCTTCAGCAGAATGGCCGCCAGCATCACCGACCCGGCTGTCGGCGCGATGGTGTGTGCGGGAGGCAGCCAGGTGTGCAGTGGCCACACCGGGACCTTGATTCCCATCCCGACCAGGAGCAGCGCCGCGATGATGATCTGGGTACTGCGGGAGAGGCCCGCGCCGTGCAGGACCGCGAGGGCGTCCATGTCGGCGGTGCCCGAAGCCTGCACGAGGGCGAGGATGCCGATCAGCATGAGCGTGGAGCCGAGCACCGTATACAACACGAAGCGACCAGAAGCGTCGCGGCGTGCGGCGAGATCGTGGGAGTCGCCGTAACGGGCGATCAGCACCCACATGGGGATGAGCACGATTTCGAAGGAGACGTAGAAGATCACCGCGTCACGGGCGTAGAACGTCGCCAGCGCGCCGAGCTCGACCAGCTGGAGACATCCGTAGAACGTCGAGGGCGAGGCGCCGTGGGAAGGGCGCGACCGGGCGTGGACCACCACCGCGACGCTGAGCGCGGCGGTGAGAATCAACAAGGGTGCGCTGATGCCGTCGACCGCGAAGTGCAACCTGACCCCGAGCGAGGTCAACCACGGCTGGTTCAGGACGGGTCGGGCAATCACCGTTGCGATGACGAGTGCCGCGGTGACCACGCTCGCGACCAGGCTGAGCATATTGGCGGCGCCTTCGGGCACTGCCCTGAAGCCACGCCCAGAGAGGATCAGATAGGTGCCCGTCACGGCTGGGATCACCATGGCGCCGATCAGGAGGATTACCACAACGTCACGCCCGATACGCCGACAGCCAGGAGCCCGAGCAGCAACCACACGAGGTAAGAGGACGGCTTGCGGGTGTGCACCCGCTCGCCGGCTATGCCGATCCAGCGCGTCGCCACCACAGTGCCTCGGACCGTGGCGTCAATGACCTGGCGGTCTGCTGTCACCACGATCTGAGCCAGCTTGACCACCGGGGACACCACTGCGACATAGATACCGTCAACTCCAAAACCTTTGTCAAACAAAACCATTCGGTCGGCACCCAGCAGGTCGGCCGCATCACCACTGACATTCATCGAAGCCATCCGCCCGACCACTAGCCAGGCCGCCAGGATCAGGAGCAACGAAGATGTTGCCAGGTACCAGACGATGTGTGGTTCGACCGGAAGAAGTGGGGTGAAGATGATCAACCCTCCGACTACGGTCAGGAAGGCGAGGACGCCGATCGACAAGCGGGCACCGGTGAATATCTCGGCATGACCATGACCATGATCATGCTCGGCTTCGACGACGGGCGACGGTGGCGACGTGTACTCGGCAGTGGCGCGAGATGCCGCTTCCGTGAAGATCTCGACGAGGGTGACGTCCACGACCTGCCGCGACGCCTCGACAGTAGCCCGGCGAACGGCCTCCTCCTCGGGCTGCAGGTGGGTGAGGACCAGCCATGCACGCGTGCAGTAACCAGCGGTGAGCACCACTGTCACCCCGAACGAGACAAGGACGATCCACCCCGCAGCCTGACCCAGCTCGGTGACGTTGTCGAAGGCCGCGCCCAGGACATACTCCTTGGAGACGAAGCCGACCATCGGCGGGACGCCGGCAAGCGACAGAAGTCCAATGCCGATGGGCCATTTCAGCTGCGGGTGATAGCGCACTCCGCCCGACATCTTTACCGCCGCCGTACCCGCCACCAGGACACTGAGCCACCCGATCGCGAGGAACAACAATGCCTTGAACATCGCGTGGGACAACAGATGGAATATCGCGGGGCCAGCTCCCACGGACGCGGGCGCAACGGCCAGGGCTGAGAGCATGATCGCGATCTGGCTGAGGGTGGAGTAGGCCAGCATGCGTTTGAGGTCCGACTGACCGAACGCAATGACCGCTGCGCCCATCATCGTGATGGCGGTGATCACGGCGAGCGCCAGGCGAGCCGGGTCCGACAGGACGAAGATCGGGAAGATCCGCGCCAGGACAAAGGTTCCTGCGGCGACCATTGTCGCGGCGTGGATGAGCGCCGAGGCGGGGGTCGGGCCTTCCATGGCATCGGGGAGCCAGTCGTGGAAGGGGAACTGGGCCGACTTGCCCGCGACACCGACCAGCAGACAGAGGAGCGCGGCCGTCAGGGTCGAAGCCGACAGGTGCTGCCAGCGGTCGACCACGACCGGGATGGACGTGGTTGCCACCCCGGACGCCAGGATGATCAGGCCGATGACGAATGCCAGGTCGGCGATACGGGTCACCAGGAACGCCTTGGTGGCAGCCCGACGCGCGGACTCGAGCCGGCTGTTGTGGCCGATGAGCAGGTAGGAGCACCAGCCCATGACCTCCCAGCCGATGAGGGTCAGCACCAGGTCACCGGACAGGACCACCAGGAACATGGCCGACAGGAACAGGGACACCGATGCGACGAAGACCCCGAAGCGGTCGTCCTCATGCAGGTACCAGGTCGAGAAGAGCTGGACCGCCAGTCCCACGATGGCCACGGCGACCACCACGATCGCGCTGAGGTCGTCCACCAGGAGGTTCAGCGGCATTCGCAGCTGCCCCAGCGGGAGCGCTCCAACAGTGGAGACCTCTTGGGTGTACGGGCGGTGAATCGCGAACAGGATGTACAAGCCGGCGAGCAGGCTCACCGCGGCACCGGCGGAGGCGATGAACGCACTGGCCCGCCGATGACTCCGGGCAACCCACAAACCCACGATGGATGCTACGAAGGGGACAAGGACAACCAGCCGGGCGGCCAGCGAAACAGAATCTCTCATAAACCGGGCTCACTCAGGTCGATGTGGCCACGGTCGCGGAACAGCGCCAGGATCACGGCCAGCGCGACCCCCATCTCGGCAGCGGCGATGGTAATGAGGAAAAGGGCCAGGACGTGCCCCGTGCGCAGCTTGTCGTCGAGCACCGAGCCCATCGTGACAAAAAGCAGGTTGGCGGCGTTGAGGAGAAGCTCGACGCCGATCAGGACCAGCACGGCATTGCGTCGGGCCATCACGCCGTAGGCCCCCGCCCCGGCAAGGACGCAGACGAGCGTGAGCGGAAGCCACAGATGGATCATGCTGACTCCACCTCAGCCGACGTCTTCGCCATGGTGGGCATTCGAGAGACGGCCAACGCGGCGATCAGGGCCACTAGCAGCAGCAGCGAGAGCAGCTCGAAGGGCCACACCCACGACCCGAACAACTGGGTCGCAATCCCCTTCGTGTCGCCGGCTCGGGTCGCACGAAGCTGTCCGCCCAAGGCCGGCAACAGCACCGAAGCGAACAGGACGGTGGTGCCGGCCCCGATCAGCGCTGCTGCAATCCGCTGGACGGCAGTGGAACTGTGCTCGGGGCTGCGACCCATCGGCGCACGGGTCAGCATGAGCGCGAAGAGCACGAGCACGACGACCGCACCGACATAGACGAGCACCTGCACCAGGGCCACCAGCTCGGCGCCCAGAATCAAGTAGCAGCCGGCCAGGGTGCCAAGGGTGACGACCAGCCAGAGCGCGGCGTGCACAAGATGCTGGGTGGTGACCGCGAGAATCGCACTCGCAGCCACGATCAGGCCGACAGCACCGAAGAGAATGTCCAGCGTTGTCATGGGCGTCCCTCCGGGGCTGTTCGAGCAGGTTTGTTGGCCGCTGTGATCTCCTGCGGCTCGGCCGAGTTCGGGTCGAGCGCCGGCGGCGGCGGCACGGTAGGCATCCACTGCCCGAGCCTGGACTTCTCGTGCAACAGGTCCAGGACGTTGACCTCCGCGTACTCGAACTCGGGGCTCCAGTGCAAGGCGTCGAACGGGCAGACCTCAATGCAGATGCCGCAGTACATGCACAACGAGAAGTCGATGGCGAACCGGTCGAGCACGTTGCGCTGACGCTCACGGCCGCCTTCGGTGGTTGCCGGCAGCGTCTCCTTGTGGGAGTCGATGTAGATGCACCAGTCCGGACACTCGCGGGCGCACAGCATGCAGTTCGTGCAGTTCTCCTCGAGCAGGGCGATCACCCCCCGGGTGCGCGGCGGCAGGTAAGGCTGCGCGTCCGGGTACTCGGCCGTGTGCGTCGGCCGGCCCAAAGTCCTGGCCGTGGCGGCCAGTCCCTTGAGAAGACCGGGTATCGCGCCACGTTCCTTGGGCGGTTTTCTGTTCGTATGCGCTTGGTCGGTCATGAGCTCAACACCACCCATCCTGCGGTCAGGGCCAGCTGAGCCAGCGCGACGGGAACGAGAACCAGCCAGGCGAGGCGCTGGAGCTGGTCCTCACGTAGACGCGGCCAGGCCACGCGTAGCCAGATGATCAGAATGGCGATGAGGTAGCCCTTGAGGATCGTCCACAACGGCCCCAGGGCGTCGGAGAACGGGCCGCGCCAACCGCCGAGGAAGAGGACGGTGAACAGCAGGGACATCACGACGATGCCGGCGTACTCCGAGAGCAGGAAGAAAGCGAACCGGAGTCCGCTGTACTCGGTGAACGGTCCCATCACGATCTCGGAGTCGGCGATCGGCATATCAAAGGGAGGGCGCTGGAGCTCGGCCACCGCGGCGATCAGGAAGACGAAGGCGCCGGGGAGCTGCCACACCAACCACAGGGGGCTCCATGCCTCAGCGATACCGGTCAGCGACACCGAACCCGCGGCGAGAGCCACAGAAGCCACGGAGAGAACCAGCGGCAGCTCATAGCTGAGCAGCTGTGCAGCCGCACGCATGCCACCAAGCAGGGCGTACTTGTTGGCGCTGGACCAACCCGCCATCAAGAGCCCCAGGATCCCGACCGCGCTGGCCGCCAGGACGAACAGGACGCTGGCGCCGACATCTGCCCCAACCACTGTCGCAGAGAGCGGAATGACGCTGAGAGCAACGAGATACGGCACCAGCGCGACCCCGGGCGCAAGCTTGAACACCCAGCGGTCGGCCGCCCGCGGGACGATGTCTTCCTTCTGGATGAACTTGGCAGCATCGGCCACCAGCTGCGCCCAGCCGTGGAATCCGCCGGCATACATCGGGCCGAGCCGACCCTGCATGTGCGCCATCACCTTGTGCTCGGTCTGACCCACGAGCAACGGCAGCACCAGGAACACGACCAGGACGCTCACCGAGCGAAGGACGACCTCAAGCACAGGATTCAACGCGGTCCCCAGGTGATGTCGGGCACGCCGGGTGCCGTGATCTTGCGCCGGCCGGGCTTGTCAGCCTGCGGACCTGCGTGTGACGGTGCGCCCTCGCCCGGCTCTTTGGCGCCGGGCCAGGCCTTGCTGGCGCGTGCTGCCAGGACGAAGGACTTGCGCAAGGGTGTGCCTTCAAAGCCGTTGGGCAACAGGAGCGGGCGAAGACCTTGGCCGGTCCCGTCGTCGAACCCATCGAAGTCAATGCCGAACATCTCATTGGTCTCGCGTTCGTGCCATGCCGCGCCGGCCCACAGGCCCGTCACGCTGGCCGCTGACTGACCGTTGGGCACCCGGGTGCGCACAAGCAGGCGAGCCAACCCGCTTTGGCTCGAGTGCCCGGTAGAGCTGTTCATGAGGTGGCAGACGAGGTCAAAGCCGGGACTCTCCTCGGCATCCGTCTCGTCGACGGCTGTCATCCAGTCAAAGAAGTCGAACCCTTCGCTGCGGGCCGCGCTCAGCGCAGTCGCCCACTCGTCCAGGGGCACGTCACGGCAGGGCGTCTCGATCACGACTGGTCAACTCCGGAATGGCGATCGGTCGCCTGGGGATTGGTCACTTCGACTGTGTTGCTTGCGGCTGTGTCAGCAGGGGCCGGGTGACTTCCCCTGCCCCGGCCCGCCGCGAACCGGCATACTTCGCACGGATGCTCTTGTTGGACAACGTCTCTGAGGCGATCTTCTCCTGCAGCCGGATGATGCCCTGCAACAGAGCCTCGGGCCGCGGCGGGCAGCCGGGCACATAGACATCGACCGGGATCAACGTGTCAACGCCCTTGGTCACGCAGTACGAGTCCCAGTAGGGGCCGCCGCTGTTGGCACAGGAGCCGAAGGAGATGACGTACTTGGGCTCGGGCATCTGGTCGTACAGCCGCCGGATCGCCGCGGCCATCTTGTCGGAGACGGTGCCGGACACGACCATGAGGTCGGCCTGGCGTGGGCCGGGCGCGAAGGGAATCACGCCCAGGCGGATGAAGTCGTGCCGGGCCATTGACGCGGCGATGAACTCGATCGCGCAGCAGGCCAGCCCGAAGTTGAAGACCCAGAGGCTGTAGCGCCGGCCCCAGTTCAGGACGACTTTGATGGGGCGGGGCGCATCATCGTTCAGCACCCCGATGCCGGGCATGGGCAGCTCGACCTTCACTGAGTCACCACTGTATTCACTGTCTGTGTGTGCACTGGGGGTAACTCCAAAGTCATCAGACCCACCTGAGAAGCCCGCGGCGGGCCGCATGGGCCAAGCCAATCAAGACCACGAGGATGAAGATGGCCATCTCGACCAGCGACGCCAGGCCGAGGTCAGGGCTGCGGATCACGGTGGCCCAGGGAAAGAGGTAGACCGCGTCAACTGCGAAGACGACGTACAGGAAGGCATAGAGGAAGTAGCGGACGTTAGTCTGAGCCCATCCTTCGCCGACGGGGTCAACACCACACTCATAGGTGGTGAGCTTCATGGCAGTGGGCGCACGGGGAGCGAGTATGAGCCGGACTCCCATCGCTGCAACGAAGAGGAGCCCGCCTGCCAAAACGACTCCGGCAACAGTCAGATAGGGGGACACGCGGGACAGCCTAACCAGAGGCCTCAGGGTCGATTCCGGCGGCATGGAAACGGACGCCCCAGAAGTGCCGGCGGCAACCCCGCGCGACAGCCACTCGTCCAACAGGCCCGCGTCCAGATCGCAGACGGCGCCGATACCACCATCTGGGCGCGAGGTAACATCAGGGGAGCCCCAACGTCAATGGGACGTAATGGGACATCCAAGAAATCTGGTGGAAACGCACGCATGAGTATCAAGCGAGTAGAGCGTCTTGACAGTGTAGTCATTCGTTTCGCAGGGGACTCGGGTGATGGTATGCAGCTCACCGGGGACCGTTTCACCTCAGAGACCGCGGCACTCGGCAACGACTTGTCGACCCTGCCCAACTACCCCGCGGAGATCCGGGCGCCTCAGGGCACCCTGCTGGGGGTCTCGAGCTTCCAGCTTCACTTCGCCGACCACAACGTCCTCACCCCTGGCGACGCACCCGACATACTGGTTGCGATGAACCCGGCCGCGCTCAAGGCGAACCTGGGCGACCTGCCGCGCGGGGGGACGATCATCGTCAACACCGATGAGTTCACCAAGCGCAACCTGGGCAAGGTCGACTACGAGGTGTCTCCGGTCGAGGACGGCAGCCTCGACAGCTACCACGTGCACCCGCTCGCCCTGACCTCGCTCACCGTTGACGCGCTGGCCGACTTCCCGCTGTCCCGCAAAGACAAGGAGCGGTCGAAGAACATGTTCGCTCTGGGTCTGCTGTCGTGGCTGTACACCCGCCCGACGACCGGAACCGAGCAGTTCCTGAAGAGCAAGTTCGGGTCCAAGCCCGACATTCTCGAAGCCAACCTCGCGGCTCTGCACGCAGGCTTCAACTACGGCGAGACCACTGAGGACTTCGCCGTCACCTACGAGATCGCCCCGGCCCAGATGCGTGCCGGCACCTACCGCAACATCACCGGAAACACGGCCGTCGCCTACGGCCTGGTTGCCGCGGCTCAGCTCAGCGGCCTGCCGCTGGTCCTGGGCGCCTACCCGATCACCCCGGCGACGGACATCCTGCACGTGCTCTCGAAGCTCAAGCGGTTCGGCGTCACGACCATGCAGGTCGAGGACGAGATCGCCGCCATCGGCGCTGCGATCGGAGCCTCCTACGGCGGGGCCCTCGGTGTCACGCCCACCTCCGGTCCCGGTGTCGCGCTCAAGTCCGAGGCGATTGGCCTCGCAGTGACAATGGAGCTTCCTCTGGTCATCGTCGATGTCCAGCGTGGTGGCCCCTCGACCGGTCTGCCGACCAAGACCGAGCAGTCCGACCTGTTGCAGGCCATGTTCGGCCGCAACGGTGAGTCGCCCGTCGCGGTCGTCGCACCCCAGTCCCCCGGCGACTGCTTCGACGCCGCCCTGGAGGCGGTCCGGATCGCCACGACCTACATGACCCCGGTGTTCCTGCTCTCCGACGGCTACCTCGCCAATGGCTCCGAGCCATGGTGCATCCCCGACGTCGCCAGCCTGCGCCACAGCGAGACCAACTTCGCCACGGAGCCCAACGACGTTGATGCCAATGGCGACTGGGTGTTCCACCCGTTCCTGCGGGACCCCGAGACCCTCGCCCGGCCATGGGCCGTCCCTGGCACTCCGGGCCTGGAGCACCGGATCGGCGGCATCGAGAAGGCCGACGTCACCGGCGACCTCTCCTATGACCCCGACAACCACGACAAGATGACGCGGCTGCGCCAGGCCAAGATCGATGGCATCGCCAAGAGCATCCCGGACCTGGAAGTGGACGACCCATCCGGCAACGCCGACGTCCTGATGCTGGGCTGGGGGTCGACCTACGGCCCGATCGCGGAAGCCACCCGGCTGGCGCGCAACAACGGTGTCAATGTCGCCCGCGTCCATATTCGCCACCTCAACCCCTTCCCCCCCAACCTGGGTGAGGTGCTGCGCAAGTACGAGCAGGTGATCGTGCCCGAGATGAACCTTGGACAGCTCGCCATGATGCTGCGCGCCAAGTACCTCGTGGACGTGCAGTCCTACACGCAGGTGCGCGGACTGCCCTTCACCTCCGTCGAGCTTGCGAACGTCCTGACCGAGGCCAACAAAGCCAACCTGAGCGGAGTCACCCGATGACCAACGTCGACCTCGGTATGCCGGGTGCTGGAACCCTCGGCGTGCCACACCTCCTGGAGGATGCGCCCAAGCAGTCCAAGAAGGACTTCGCCAGCGACATGGAGCCCCGCTGGTGCGCGGGCTGTGGCGACTACTCAATCCTTTCCGCAGTCCAGGGCTTCCTGCCCGAGCTCGGGCTCAAGCGCGAGAACATCGTCTTCGTCTCCGGAATCGGATGCTCGTCGCGTTTCCCCTTCTACATGAACACCTACGGTGTGCACTCGATCCACGGGCGTGCCCCAGCCATCGCAACCGGCCTGGCGACCGCACGAAAGGACCTTTCGGTCTGGGTCGTCACCGGCGATGGGGACGCGCTGTCAATCGGCGGCAACCACCTGATCCATGCCATGCGACGCAACGTCAACCTCAAGATCCTGCTGTTCAACAACAGGATCTACGGCCTGACGAAGGGCCAGTACTCCCCCACCTCCGAGTTCGGCAAGGTCACCAAGTCGTCCCCGTTCGGCTCGGTCGACAGGCCCTTCAACCCGGCGTCGCTGGCCCTCGGGGCAGAGGCCACGTTCGTGGCTCGCACGATGGACACCGACCGCAAGCACCTCACGACGGTGCTTCGCGCGGCTGCCGAGCATCGAGGCACCGCACTGGTGGAGATCTACCAGAACTGCCCCATCTTCAACGACGGTGCGTACGAGCTGATCAAGGACCGCGAGCAGGCCGAGGCCCGGATCGTCCACCTCATCGACGGCGAGCCGGTGCGTGTCGGCAGCGACAAGCTGGTGGCGCGCGGCGACTCCGGCGAGCTGGTGGTTGTTGACGCCCAAGGCGCCGACATGTCACGCGTGGTGATTCACGATGCCGGCGCCGATGACCCGTCGATGGCTTTCCAGCTCTCCCGGCTCGAGGACCCGACGATGGCCCACATGCCGATGGGTATCTTCCGTAACGTCACGCGGCCGAGCTACGACGACCTCGTGCGCACCCAGATTGATGGCGCCGTCACCAAGGCCGGCGGCCCGGCGACCGACACCGACCTGGCCACCTTGCTCCACGGCAAGGACACCTGGAACGTCGGCGATTGACAGGTAGCCCCACCGGCGCCCCCACCCAGGACGCCACGGACACCCCCGAGGACGCACGACACGGCACCCTTTACGGCGCCGGCGCCTATGCGATCTGGGGGGTGTTCCCTCTTTACTTTCACCTGCTGGCACCAGCCGGCGCTTGGGAGATCCTGGCCCACCGCATCCTGTGGACCCTGCTCTTCTGCGGCGCAGTGCTTGCCGTACGCCGCGATTTCGGCTGGTGCCGTTCGGTGTTCGGCAACCCCCGGATGCTGGGGGCAGTCACCCTGGCCGGATTGCTGTTGGCCGTCAACTGGACCATCTACGTGGCGGCAGTGGTGGCTCACCACGTCACCGAGGCGTCCCTGGGCTACTTCCTCAACCCGATCGTGACGGTGGCAATCGGCGTCGTCGTCCTGCGTGAAAGCCTCCGCCGGCTGCAATGGGTGGCTGTCGCGATCGGACTCGCGGCCGGGGCCTACCTCACCATCGACTTCGGACGCCCTCCGTGGATCGCGCTGGGCCTGGCCTTTTCGTTTGCTCTCTACGGCCTGATGAAGAAGCGCCTGGGCACCTCGCTGGGGGCGCTCCAGAGCCTGACCTCAGAGACAGCGATGTTGGTGCCGGTCGCCATAGCCGTCCTCGTGTGGGTTGGCGTCAGCGGTCAGACCACCTTCACCGTGAGCTCTCCGGCCCACCCTCTGCTGCTGGCCTCGGCCGGACTGGTGACCGCCGCGCCACTGCTGCTGTTCGGCGCCGCAGCCCGACGGGTACCACTGGTGACGATCGGCCTCCTGCAGTTCGTCACGCCGGTCCTGCAGCTGCTCTGCGGTGTTCTGCTCCTGGGCGAGACCATGACAACCAGTCGCTGGATCGGCTTCGGCATCGTATGGATCGCGCTGCTCGTGTTGACGTTTGACTCGATCCAGTCGGTTCGCACCCGTCGCCGGCTGGCCGACGCAGCGGAGGCCGCAGCAGTCTGAGGAGCGGCCCGAACTAGCCAGCGCGGTTGACGACGCTCCCGACCAGGTCCGACAGTGCGGTCACAGACTCGAGTGCTGGAGAGTGAGCCGGTAGCGCGCTGGCCAGCGGAGCGAGAAGCTCCTGCGCTTCCAGGGCAACAGTGTTCGTCAGCTCGCGTGCCTCGCCCATGGCAGAGTGCGCTCGCAGCAGGCCGAGCGCCTCGGCGTGCAGCTCGTCAACTCGCAAGTCGGCGTCGACGCTGAGCAGATACTTGAGACGATCATCGGCAGGATCGTTCGACTGGCGCACCAAGAGCACCGGAAGGGTCGCGACGCCCTCACGAAGGTCCGTGCCAGGCTCCTTGCCGGACTCACCTGACCCCGAAGAGATATCGAGCAGGTCGTCGGCGAGCTGAAAAGCGATACCAAGACGCTCGCCATACCGGCTCATGATGTCGACCGTCTCCGGCGGGCAGTCGCTGAACATCGCACCATATCGGGCAGCCGTCGCGATGAGCACTCCGGTCTTGTCCGCGAGCACGCCAAGGTAGTAGTCGATCGGGTCAACACCATCCGGCGCCGGACGGGCGTCGCGGATCTGCCCTGAGCACAGCCGCACGAACGTCTGCGCCTGGATCTTGACAGCTTCCGGCCCCAGCCCCGCAACAAGCTCGGAGGCCTTGCCGAAGAGCAGGTCGCCGACCAGGATCGCGTCCGAGTTGCCGTAGCGCGCGTTGGCGCTCACCACGCCGCGGCGCAGGTCGGCCTCGTCCATCACGTCGTCGTGGTACAGCGAGGCGAGGTGGGTCAGCTCCACGCCGGTCGCCGCCGTGACGACGTCATCATTGACCCCGGTGCCGAGCTCCGCAGCCAGCAGCGTGAGCATCGGCCGGAATCGCTTGCCTCCGGCCTCGGACAGATGCATCGAGGCCTGGGCGATGAAGGGATCCTCGTGGTCAACGACACTGCGCAGCAGCCCATCGACAGCCGCCAGCCCGCTCAGCAACCGTTCGGCCAGCTCCGGCGACGTGTTGGGAAGCCCCAGAGTGGGTGACACGACAGTCACCGAAGGAACAACGACGAGCGGGACGCGAGGTCCAGCAGCGGGCCGGGGACCACGCCGAGCACCAGTGTCATGAGGACGCCGAGCGAGACCGCTGAGGCGGTGAGGATGGACGGCGAGACCACCCGGACCGAGTCGCCTGCCGGCTCGGAGAAGTACATCAGCACGACTACCCGGACGTAGACGAAAGCGGCGATGGCGCTGGACAGCACACCGATGACTGCCAGAGGCGTCGCGCCGTGCCCGATCGCAGCCGAGAACACCGCGAACTTGGCAGTGAAGCCCGACGTCAGCGGGATGCCGGCGAAGGCCAGCAGCAGGAAGGCGAAGGCCCCGGCAACGACGGGGTGGTTCTTGCCCAGCCCGGCCCACTGCGACAGGTGAGTGGCTTCCGAGACACCGTCTCGGACCAGCGACACGATCGCGAACGCGGCGATCGTGCTGAAGCCGTACGCCACGACGTAGAACATCACCGCGGAGATGCCGACCTTGTCGAAAGCCAGCAAACCTGTCATCACGAATCCGGCATGCGCGATCGACGAGTAGGCGAGCAGTCGCTTGATGTCGGTCTGGGTGACCGAGAGGACAGCACCCACGACCATGGTCAGGATGGCGACGGCCCACAGCGCCGGCAACCAGTCCCAGCGACTGTCCGCGACCCCGACATAGATGAAACGCAGGATCGCGCCAAACGCGGCGACCTTGGTGCAGGCGGCCATGAAGCCGGTGACCGCAGTGGGCGCTCCCTGGTAGACGTCCGGCGTCCAGGAGTGGAACGGCACGGCGCCGATCTTGAAGAGCAGTCCGACCAGCACGAGCAGGATTCCGGGGATCAGCAGGCCGTCCATACCGGACTGCGTTCCGATGGCCTTGGAGATGACGCCAAGGTCCATGGAGCCGGCGTAGCCGAACAGCAGCGCCGAGCCGAACAGGAAGAAGGCCGACGAGAAAGCACCAAGCAGGAAGTACTTCAGGGACGCCTCCTGCGAAAGCAGACGGCGGCGGCTGGCCAGCCCGGAGAGGATGTACAGGGGAAGCGAAAGAACCTCCAGCGCCACGAACATCGTCAACAGGTCACCGGCCGCCGGGAAGAGCAACATCCCCCCGATGCACAACATCGTCAGGGGGAAGACCTCGGTGGTGGTCGCACCGGCGCGTACCGCGGCGCTCTCCTGCGCCGAACCAGGTGCCGCTGCGCCCTGCGCGGTGAACGCGTCAGCACCGACCCCGTCGAAACGCTCGGCCATGGCCAGCACGCTGAGGACGGACAGCACCAGGATCGTGCCCTGAAGGAACAGCGCCGGGCCGTCGATGACCACGGCGCCTGCGAGCGTGCTTCCCTGGTGCCCCACACCGAGACCAACCGCCACCAGCGCGGCGAGCAGGCCCACGAGCGCCACGCCCACCTGTGCGGCATACCGCGATGTCCTGGGTGCGAAAGCCTCCACGAGAACACCGATCATGGCGGCACCGAAGACGACCAACATCGGCAGGATCGCACCGTAGTTGATCTTGGTGGCGACGAACACGGTTGTCAGCCCGGACAGGGAGGCAATCACTTGACAGCTCCTTCAGCAGTACCGGCGTTCGTGGGCGCCGGGTCCGTGACCCCGACGTAGCTCAGTGTTCTGGCGACCGCGGGGTTGATCACGTCAAGCACCGGTTTGGGGTAGAACCCCAGGACGAGGAACGCGGCGATCAACGGGGCGACGACCCACTTCTCACGGTGGGACAGGTCGGGGGTGCCGACGGCCGACTCGGGCTTGGCCCCGGTCATCATCCGCTGGTACATGAGCAGCACATAAAGCGCGGCAAGAATGATGCCGACCGTGCCCAGGACCGCAGCGATCCGGTAACGCTGGAACGTACCCTGCAGGACGAGGAACTCCGAGATGAAGGAGTTCAGGCCAGGCAGGGCCAGTGCGGACATGCCGGAGAACAGGAACACGCCGGCGAGCACCGGAGTCACTCGCTGCCAGCCGCCGTAGTCCGGGATGCGCTTGCTGCCGCGACGCCTGATGAGCATCGCCGCCACCAGGAACAACGCCGCCGTGGTGAAACCGTGGTTGACCATGTAGAGCGCTGAGCCGGCGGTGCCGACCGAGGTCATGGCGAAGATGCCGAGCACGATGAAGCCGAAGTGGCTCACCGACGTGTAGGCGATCAGCCGCATGATGTCGGTCTGGCCGATCGCCAGCAACGCTCCGTAGAGGATCGAGATGACCGCCAGCACGATGATCACCGGCGTGGCCCACTTGCTGGCCTCGGGGAACATCTGCAGGCAGAAGCGGATCATCCCGTAGGTCCCGACCTTGTCGAGCACACCTACCAGAAGCACGGCCGTCGCCGGGCGAGCCTCGGTCGCCGCATCCGGGAGCCAGGTGTGAACCGGCCACATCGGCGCTTTGATGGCAAAGGCGAAGAAGAAACCAAGGAACATCAGCCGCCCGGCGGTCTGGCCGAGTGTGAGACCGGTCAGGTTCTTGACGAGGAAGCCCTCTGTGCCACCAGGACCGTAGTTGTAGAGCGCGATGACCGCCACGAGCATGACGAGCCCGCCGAGCAGGGAGTACAGCAAGAACTTGACTGCGGCGTACTGCCGGCGGGGACCGCCGAAGGAGCCGATCAGGAAGTAGACCGGGATAAGCATCGCCTCGAAGAAGACGTAGAACAAGAACACGTCGGTCGCGGCGAAGACACCGATCATGAACGTCTCAAGGACCAGCATGAGGGCGAAGTAGGTCTGCTGGCGCTTCCCGGCCTCGGGCACGTCATGCCAGGCAGCCAGCAGGCAGACGGGAACCAGGATCGCAGACATCACGATCAGGACGAGCGCGATACCGTCCACGCCGACGGCATAGCTCACGCCGAACGGCTTGATCCAGGGGTGCAGCTCCGAGAGCTGGAACTGCTGGGTGGAGCCCAGCTTGAACTGGAAGGCGGCGGCGACGGTGACGAGCAGGGCGACCACGGAGAACCCGAGTGCGATCTGGCGTGCCTTGCTTGCCAGGCTCGCGGGCAGGACGGCGACGACGAGCGCACCAACCAGCGGAATCAGGCCGATCGTGGTCAGCCACGGAAAGTTGGACATCACTGCACCACCCACACGGCACCGAGGATCACGACGACGCCAGCGAGCATCGTCAGGGCATACGTACGCACGAAGCCGTTCTGAATCCGGCGCACTCGCGCCGAGGTACCGCCGATGAGAGCAGCCAGACCGCCGACCGCCCCGTCAACACCCCTGTTGTCAAAGAAGACCAGCGAGCGGGTGAGGTGCAGACCGGGACGCATCAACAAGGCCTCGTTGACATCGTCCTGGTAGAGATCCCTGCGGGCAGCCCGGGTCAGCGGCGAACCCACCGGGGCCACCACCGGAACCTCAGCACGCCAGTACTGCAGCCCGGCCAGAACCACACCCGCAATGACGATCAGCAGCGTCACCATGATCAGCACCGAGGCGGCAATCACCGGCTCACCGCCAGGCGGAGGCCCGAAGACTGGCTCCAGCCAGTTCTGGATGGCATTGGTGGGGCCGAGAATCAGACCCAGGAAGGCCGATCCGATGGCGAGGATGATCATCGGGATGGTCATCCTCTTGGGGGACTCGTGGGGATGGGCATCCTTGGGCCAGCGCTTCCTGCCCTGAAAGGTCATGAAGAAGAGACGCGACATGTAGAAGGCGGTGATCCCCGCGCCGATCAGGGCGGCCGAGCCGAAGACCCATGGCCGCCAGCCCTCGCCGATGAACGCGGCCTCGATGATCTTGTCCTTGGAGAAGTACCCCGAGAACGGCGGGATTCCGAGGATCGACAGCCAGCCGATGCCGAAGGTGATCCAGGTGATCTTCATGGCAAGGGACAGGTGGCCGTAGCGGCGCATGTCGACCTGGTCGTTCATGCCATGCATGACCGAACCAGCGCCCAGGAACATCCCGGCCTTGAAGAACCCGTGGTTGAGCAGGTGGAAGATCGCGAAGACATAGCCAACCGGGCCGAGGCCGGCGGCGAGCATCATGTAGCCGATCTGGCTCATGGTCGAGGCAGCCAGCACCTTCTTGATGTCGTCCTTGGCGCAACCGACGATCGCCCCGAATATCAGGGTGATCGCACCGACGATGACCACGCAGGTCTGCGCTGTGGGGGTGCCCGCGAAGATGGGCTGGCTGCGCACCACGAGATAGACACCTGCGGTGACCATCGTCGCGGCGTGGATCAGCGCGGATACCGGCGTCGGACCGGCCATCGCGTCACCGAGCCAGCTCTGTAGCGGGAACTGCGCCGACTTGCCACAGGCGCCGAGCAGCAACATCAGGCCGATCGCCGTGAGCGCGCCCGTGTTTGCACCGGCGATCCCGGCGCTGACACCGGCGAAGGTGACCGAGCCGAACGTGACGAACATGAGCATGATCGCCACGGTGACGCCGAAGTCGCCGACCCTGTTGGCAAAGAATGCCTTGTTGGCCGCGGAGGCGTTGGCCGGGATCTGGTTCCAGAAACCGATCAGCAGGTATGACGCGAGGCCCACGCCCTCCCAGCCCACGTACAGCAGGAGGTAGGAGTCGGCCAGGACCAGCAGCAGCATGGCGGCAACGAACAGGTTGAGGTAGCCAAAGAACTTGCGCCGGTCCGGGTCGTGCTCCATGTAGCCCAGGGAGTAGACCAGGATCAGCGAGCCGACGAAGGTCACCAGCATCACGAAAGCCATCGACAGCGGGTCGATCAGCATGCCGGCGTCAAGCTGGAAGCTCCCGGCCGGGATCCACTTGTACAGGAACAGGTCCTCGGCACGCTGCCCGTCTGATCGGCCGAGCATCGACAGGAAGACCACCGCACCCAGGGCGAAGCTGGCCCAGGACAGCACCGTCGCCAGCAACGGCCCGAACCGGTTCGTCCGACGGCCGCCGAACAGGAGGATGGCCGAGCCCAGCAGCGGCAGGGCGACGAGCAGCCAAGCCAGCGTCGTCACGCCCGAAGCGGGATGTACGGCTTGCACGCTCGCCACTTGGCCAAGGCGAACAGCCGAAAGTTGCACCAGATGCATGTTTGTGCCCCTTACAGCTTCAACAGGTTGGCGTCGTCGACTGAGGCCGACCGGCGGGCGCGGAAGATGGCCATGATGATGGCCAGTCCGACGACGACCTCAGCCGCAGCAACGACCATGACGAACAGGGCGATCACCTGACCGTCCAGGGAACCGCGCATGCGTGCGAAGGTCACGAAAGCCAGGTTGGTCGCGTTGAGCATCAGCTCGACCCCCATGAAGACCACGATGGCGTTGCGGCGCACCATCACCGTGGCGGCGCCGATCGAGAACAGGACCGTCGACAGGTAGATGTAGTTGACCAGGCTCATCGGTTGGTCCCCTCCTCGATGTCGCGCGCGATAGCTCGCTCGGCCCCGGCGAAGGTCTCCGGGTCGGTGACCTGCTCGCGTGCGGTGAGCACCCGCGATACGGACGCCTCACTGGGCGTCCCGTCCGGCAACAAAGCCGGAGTGTCAACCGCGTTACGGCGGGCATAGACACCGGGAGCAGGCAGCCCGGCCAGGTTCTTGCCCAGCCGGAACCGTCGCTCGGACCACTGACGCTGGGTCGGCCGCGGGGTGAGGCGTTCGCGGTGGGCCAGGACCATGGCACCAAGAGCTGCCGTGATGAGCAGCGCGCTGGTGACCTCGAAGACCCAGACGTACTTGCCGAAGATCAGGTTTGCCACCCCGGTGATGTTGCCGTCCGCATTGGCCGCCTTGAGGCCGACGGGACCGGCGAAAGTCACCGAGCCGATCGCCGCGACGAGCACGACCCCCAGTCCAACAGCAAGCAGGAGTCCGGCGACCTTCTGGCCCT
>Ga0209748_1000412_pt1 | contig 22835 bp, 18 predicted proteins | sample BarGraIncu00421A_FD_185490 | JGI IMG/M metagenome (GOLD analysis project Ga0209748, IMG submission 185490) | Arctic peat soil microbial communities from Barrow, Alaska - Barrow Graham LP Incubations 004-21A (SPAdes) (version 2) | ecosystem: Environmental > Terrestrial > Soil > Wetlands > Peat... | reverse complement strand
GCCAACCGCTGGGTCGGCATCCTCCACGGCGTCCTGAAGACCGGCCAGCCCTACAACGAAACCCTCGCCTGGAACCACCACACCAGCGCCGCCGCTTGACATCGCAAAACCTGGGATGTCTGCCGCAGACTGCGCGTGGTCGATCCTGCCGATGTGCGAGCGTGAGGGCGCCTAGGCCATCCTTGTCGGCCACATCAGCTCTTGTTGATGCGCGAGAATATGCCTCAAGAGCCATTCCTTCTCAGTAGGCCTGTAACACCCGCCAGGAACAAGGCAGTCATGATCCAACCACCTGCCTTGATCATCGTGAGGAGGATAAGCAGCCACTGAGCTCCCGGAGCATTCGGCGCCCAAGCTGGCTGGACGAGGGTCGATGCTGGCGTTACAGTGACGATCGCATACCCCCATGGAGACCACGCCGGATATGCCGGAACCAAGCATTCCGAGCTATCCGCGGCCGTGATGAGTTCGGCCGCGTCCGGACATGATGAGACGGCCGTTGCCCGCGACGGAGTAAGTGTTGGCACAAATGCGCTTTGGTTACTCATGCACAAGACGCCAGTAGCAACAATGCCGAGGATCAGCCACGCGGCCGCGACTAAAGGGTAATGACCGTATCCGACAGAGAGTTCATATAGAACTCGGCCAATCCTGGTCAATCCGCGCGTTCTTCTTGTCGTCATTCTGTCCGCATGCAATCGCACCACTCGCGCATAGCCGGGCTGGCCCTCTCGATCGTAGAGTCGTGCCCATTCTTCCCAGGACTGGGCAGTGGATTCCCTTGAGCGAGAAAGCCAGGTCACGGTCAACTTCGGATCATCGCGCAGGGGGCCCTGAACTGCGCCAATGTGCCAATTGTGCGCCGCAGCGAGCTGTGGAGGCTTCTCCGATGTGGTGATCGTCCCTATGGTGGTTCCCGAGCATGATATTTGCCCCTCGAACGTGGACGGTGTGAGCGTGAGCGCGGTGATCGAAGATCTCTCGAGGTCAACTGCAACCAAATTCGGGTTGGAGATACTGGCGCCATTCAAATTCAGTCCTCCGAAAGACGCACCGATCGCCTGGATCCGCCCGTTGACAGTGAAAGATCCAGTTGCCGAAATGCCTCCTGGGAATGTCCCTCGATCGAGAAGTAAGGCGATGCTTTCGTGGTCTCGAATCATACGAGCGGAATGATCCTTCGTACAACTCAGATTGGCGTCATCGAGGTTGAGAGGCCCCCCCAGGACCGCCCCCACGGCACGGAACCTCCCGACTACCCTAAGGCTCTTGCCCGAACATCCGCCGGATATCATCGAACCATCAATCGCGAGGGCGTTTCCATTCGGATTCCAAAGCGTTGAACCATCGAGAGAGAGCCAGGCGAATTGGGCGTCCACAAGTCGTGTCTCTCCGTTGATGCGAGAGCCGTTCTGAATCGAGATGCCTCCAGTTATCACCGCCCCATCAAGCGAGAGTGCGACGCGCTCGGGGCTGTGGATGATGATCCGCTCCAAACGCAACTGACCTCCGATGCGAGCCCCGGGAGCTCGGACGTCTCCTCTCGCCCTAAAACCAACATGCGCCGTAACTCCACCTGCCACCGACGATCGGTCGAATGCGAGAGCCTTCTTGCCTGGATTCAGGAACTGTCCATCAAGTTCAAGCCAGCCCAGGCTTGAATCAAGAGCACTTACTAGGCCGCGACTAATGAAACGGTCACCGAAAATGAGGCCACCTCGAATCACGCAATTGTCAATCGAAAGCGCCGTCCCGCGAGGGTTGGCCAATTCGGCCCTAGCGAAGCGCATCTGTCCGCCGATACTCGCTCCGACGGCAGACATCTCTCCCTTGATCCTGAAGTCGAGCCTAAGCGAGAAGTCCCCGGCGATCGTACTACCGTCAAGGTTAAGTGCCGTGCCTCCAGGTGTCACGATATGTGTTCCGCTCAAGCTAAGTTGGCCTCCAACGGCCATCCCTGGGGCTCTGACGTCCCCTTCGATTCGACATGAGCGGGCGAAGAAATCTCCCGCGATGGTTGCACCGTCCAGCGCGAGAGCACGCCCCGTATTGTGCACTGTCGCGCCTGATAGTTGCATCTGACCAGCGATTCGAACGCCCATTGCGCTAATCTCACCGAGGGCCGCAAAGTCATTCATGGCAAATAGATCACCATCGATGACGGCGCCGTCCAAATTTATGGCGATGCCATCCGGATTATTGAAGGTACTGTCGCTCAGGTCGAGTCTCTCATCAATATGGGCTGTATCCAACAGCAGTTGAGAGACAATGCAATCGATGACGTTCAGCCGCTTGACTCGCAGACCTTCCGCCAGTATCCCGCTGGTTATTTCGCATCTCTCGAAGGTTACAACGAAAGGTACCACGGCGTGCTGAAGGTCCAGAACTCCCTGGACAAGTGCGCCGTGGATTCGCAAGCCGTGGGGGTCAAGATCGCGTGGCGGAGCCAAGATAACTTGGCGAATGGCCGAACTGGGGATTGCGTGTTCACGGTCGACGGCCGACTCCGTATTGTTTGATGACAGGTCCATAACCTGCCCTTCCCGAAGGGCATTCGTAAGCAAGCGGACCCATTTCGAGTGCTGCTGTTCGCCCGTCTTGTCTCCGAACTCGTCCATAGGTCCTAGAGTCTCACATTCGTGCGACTCAGAAGACGCGCAGCCGAAATTGAAGGCTGTGCGCTCTCCTGTGGACTGCAGGCTCCAAGGACCAATGCTCCGCCCGTAGGGTCTTCAAACCCAATAGACACCTCGTCACGCCGGTCGGCGATGACTCTGGTTCGCGTGCTGTTCTGGTCTCGGCAGGCAAGCCCAGGTTTGCGGCGTCCGGATCTAGCCGCGGTTCGTACCGCTTGGCTCGTCGGAGCGCGGATGGTCAGCGATTGCCGTGACGGTGGCGTAGTAGCCAAGAAGTCACGATCGCCGCCAGGAATTCTGCGGCGACCGCTCTGGCATGGTCGACGGATGGTTTAGCTGCCCTGAAGCGGCTGTACCGAACCAGCCGCCCATCGCTCCGTGAACTCGTCCAGGTTGCCCGGTTCTACCTTCGTGAAGGGTCACGCAAGTTGGTACTCAGACATGCCGTTCCCAACGGCTCTGGCGGCTTCAGCTCCGGGGTTGAGGGCGAACGGGTCGAGGGTCGATCCTCGACTGCTCAGCCCCGAGAACATGAAGGAGGCCTCGAACCATCTGAACTGCCCATCTTGCTGAATGTCGCCGACAGCCGCAGAACGGAGCGACCACCCCGAGGACCTGAACCGAGCCTCGGCCAAGACACGATCTGAGGTCAATAGAACTAGTAGCCGCGGCACGGACGCAACCGGCCCAGATGTACAGATGCACCTGATCACGTACTTCGGCGATTCTTCTCGGAACACCGACGTTGTTAGCCTCTCGGGCGTGGTGCGCCACCAGGGTTACGCATCATTGGCATCCGGTGCCGGTCCAGACCAGAGCCATCCGAGGTCGTCGGCGAAGTCCGAACGGGGCTCGTTGATCTCCCCCGTATCGGTGGTCTGATAGCTGACCATGCGCACGTTACTCGAGTCGGCGCGGTTGAAGAAATAGCACGCAAAGCGATCGCTGGCGGGCGCAGACCGCAGGACGACGAGGTGGCAGAGCGGCATTGGTTCAGCGCAACCGTCGGTGGCAAGGTAGAGCTCGCCTTCGTCCATGATCTTGCCCACTGTGAAAGCGTCTGGGCGGAAGGGCACGTTCGTCCCCATCACCAACTCGACCTCTTGGCGTAGTTGCCCACGTCGACTTGATGCCTTGCCCGCACGCACAATCGGCAGGCGTGTCCATGCTTCTCCGATTAAGGAGCGCAGCTGCTCCAACGCGGACGTGAGGTAGTCAATCTGGGCCTGAAGCACGGAGTCACTCGCTGCCCCGCCGTGACCCAACCACGTGTTGCGTTTGGCGTTCACGTCGGACAACAGTTGAACGCACGCGGGCTGGATGATGGCCTCTATGACAGCGGCCGGCGCGCCGCCGAATAGTTGGGATACTCGCCCACGATCGTCGGAGTCCTCCTTCAGCAGTTTCCGGAATCGAGCACTAAGTCGTTGGATCACGACGGCCCAGGTACCGAATGAGGCGCGCTCCAAGCTGAGCCCCAAGTCGTTCAGGGCCCGTCGAAGGCCCGCGCCCTCCACCTCGGAGAGGTCCAAGTCCTGGCGCAGGGCGGAGAGTAGAACCGCGGCCAACAGAACGGCGTAGGATTCCCACGTGTGGAATATCTGCCGATGCCTGGCGTCGACGGTGTTGCGGCTGGTGAGCGTCCAGAGCGCCGTCGCAAACGGGTAGGGCAGGCTTGCGGTCCAGCGTTCCAGGGATTCATCGAGGAGGGGTTCGAAAGAACTGACGACGAGTTCGGCCGGCCTTTCTCCGGACCATATGTCGGCGCGTGCCGCTTGGACGAGGCTTTCTACGCGTCGCAAGGTGAGGAGGGAATCCGCGAACTGCAACTGTTCCTTGCCGGACCGGATCGGTACTCGCAATTCGTCCATGAGCCTCCACAACGAGGCCGGGTCTGATCTCACCGCGTTGATCACCTGCCCCGTGGCACCATCAGCGATAGCTTGCTGAATGGCAAGCGACCCTTGGTCGCTGTTGAGCCACCCAGCGAGGTACTCCGGATGGACAACGTCAGGGTTCAGCTGGAGGCGGAGGATCCGACCCGGGTCGGCGGATGGTGAGGTGGTAACTGTTCCGCGTCCGGTCGGGAAGTAGATGACGTCGCCTTCGACACTGTCCAAAGCATCCCCCGACGTGTGCACTTCCGGCGCTGCCTTGAGGAGAGCTGCCAATCGCGTCACGGTGACGCCGCGCGAAGACCCCTCGGTCACTGGGGTCGAGTCGAGGTGGGGCTCAATGCTGAAGGATACGAACCCGGGCCCGTCGGCGCTCCAAGTGACCGGCACCGGCCCGTAGCGAGCGTGGACGTCGCGATTTGGGTCAAGGGACGAGACCTCTGTAGGAAATGAGACAGAGTCGGTGTCCTTCGGCGATACGACGACCACTTGGCGGTTGAAAGCTTCGAGTGGGATGACCCGATTTCTCGGCCCTGGTCTTCTGGTCTCAAGCGCGGACCAGAGCAGCCTAAGCCCTTCTCCGCTGATGCGTCGACGTGCACCCCTGTCTCGCGTGGTCATATAGCCGCGGAGATCGATCACGTGCGCCCGTCCCGCCAGACCTGCGGGCTTGTCGGTCCGCATGATCGCGATATGGAGCGGGATGTCTGTGTTTTCCGCCATGCCATTCGGTAGACGAACGATGGCCTCAAGGATGTCGTTCTCGACAAGCCAGTTGCGGCAGGGCCGGCCCGCCACGTCGCTGAGCATTCCTGGATTCACGAAGGTGACGAACCGTGATCCACCTTTTCCCCTGGGTTTCATTGCTGCTAGTCCGCGCTGTAGGAAAAGCCAGCCAGCATCGCTCGTCCGCCCAACACCGTGCGGATACCACCCTGCCCCTGAGCGTTCATGGACGGCAGATTCGTCCTGCCGCCAACTGACTCCCCAGGGAGGCTCTGAAACTACGAGGTCGGCGAAAGCCGTTGGAACCACGTCGTCGGTGAGAACGTTACCCCGTTTAAGTGTCCACGCCTCCCCATCAACGGCTGCGGAGCGCTGGGTTGACTCGACTACTTCGGAGTTGATGTCTATCCCTAAGGCACTTACCTGCGATCCTGTCATTCGAAGGGCTCGCCAGACCGTTTCGAGCATCACCCCTCGACCCACAGTCGGATCAAGTATCTGGACCTTGCTGGAGAAGGTCCTTCCACTCAGTGCTGCCACACACGCAAGCTCAGCCATGGCTGGTGAACCGCGGTGTTCGCCCCCAGCGCCCGTGTCTCGCGCCACGGGGACACTCGGGGTCAGCGCGCCATTGACGAGGGCGCTCAGCCAGGCCGGTTCGGTGAGCCCGGTCATCTCCGGTTCGTCACAGTCACGAGATCGAATCCCTGCGGGCCGAGGATTGGGCGATCCTCTCGTGAACGTGCTCGTCGGTCCTCACAGGGCGACCATACGCCTAGCCCCCCCCGCACGGCTCGCACACTCATGGCTCCCTTCTATGGCGACTCGTGTCAAGGGGTCGGGGTTCGGGAGGCCGTCGAGTGTGCGCCGGCGCTGGTCGGTGTCAACGTCGTTCGTCCGGTGGGGCGCTCCACGTTGACACCTCCGGCGCGTCGTCGCGATGGCGCGGCTGTCCCCCGACCGGTGCTCTTCCTCGGCGCCGTGGGAGCGGGTAGCGTCGCGGGTGCGGGTCCGGGCTGTGGCTTGTCCGAAGAGCCGATGTCCGGGGTTAGGTCGGTCGCGCTGGATGACAGAGTCGCCCCCAAGTGCCCTCCCGGGCCCGCCTCCTCCACCGCAATGGTGCGATCCCTCGCGTCGGCGACCAGCTGGCGGTAGACCACGTCGGACAGGCGACGTTTCAGGCACCGCAACGCCTCCAGAGATGCCTTGCCCTCGGAACGCTTGCGCCGGTAGTAGGCGCGTCCGTCGGTGTCGTTGCGGAGCTGGACGATGCCGGCCATGTACAACACGTGGTTCAGCCGCCGGTTGCCCGCCCGAGACAGGCGGTGGTGGGTGTGTTCGCCGCTGGAAGCATCGATGGGTGCCGTCCCGGTCCAGGACGCGAAGTGGTTGCGGTCGGGAAAGCGGGCCACGTCCGCGACGTCGGCCAAGATCCGGGCGGCCCCGGCCGGCCCGATGCCGTGGATGTCCATCAGGTGCGACCCGAGCGCGTTGACCGCTGCCTTCAGCTCGACCTTCATCGCCTTGAGCTTGACGTCGAAGCGTTCCAGGTCGGCCAGTTCCTCGGCGGCCATCCGCCGGCGGGTCTTACCCACGACATCACGCGGGCGCACCGTGGCCAGAAGCGCTTTGTACTGCGCGGTCGACTTCTTCACCGGTGCACCACCCGGCAGCAGCTCCAAGAACAGCCGATGCAACCGGTTCAGGGCCTGCGCCCGAGCGTGAGAGATCTCGTCGCGGCGATCACACAACAAGCGCAGCGCCATCAGCTCCGGGTCGAGACTGACCTCGCGCAATCCCTTGTCCCTCAACGCGACCATCACGATCGCGTGGGCGTCGGTGGCATCGGTCTTACGACCCTGCCCGGTATCGAAGACCCGGGCTCGGGCCGCGAGCTTGGCCGGCACGTCCAGCACACATTCCCCGTCGGCTAGCAGCCGTTGTGCGATCGGACGGCCAATGCCGTTCGCGCCCTCGACCGCCCAGACCCGCTCGGGCCACTGATGCGCCACCTTCAACAGCTGCCGATAGTTCCCGGTGTCCGTGCCGAACCGGCCCGTCGCACGCAGCACTTCCCGAATATCCCTTGCCTCGATGGTGACCGACGCCTTGTGCGGGTCCATCCCGATGACTACTTGATCCATAACAGCCTCTCCTCGCATCGTCGAACATCTGTCAGCGAGGACGGGCACCGCTACTTCGAGCTGAGCAGACCCTTCTTGAGCCACGCCTCGCCACGGCGCCCCGCCGGTCCGCATGCCATGAAAGAGCCACACCCAACCGAGGTGGGCAGCCGCGATGAGAGCGTCCGACCGGGCACCTCACTCGAGCCTGCGCCGGCCCGAGCGGTCTTGGAAGACATAAGTAGCCGCGACGTGATTTGCCCGGGGAGAGGATCACGTGAGGTAGACGTCGATCAACGCGTAGTCGAGCCCGCTTCCGAAGCGGCCCACATCGACGTCTAGCTGGAGGGTGCTGCACCAGCAGCTCCCGGACTTGGCGGGATCGTGCCCTCACCGATCGGTCGCGGACGCGTAGCAACTGATCCGACGCGATCGCTGCCGTGGGAAGTGGCAACGGTTACCCGAAGATCGTCGACAGCGCTTCGTGCATCACGGCGGAGTCGGCCTTCAGCCCCGTCCAGTGCCGGATCCCAATCACTGCCTGGTTGACCAGCATGCCCAGTCCGTCGAGGGTGTGGCAGCCGTGCTCGGCAGCAACCGCCAGGAAGCCCGTGCGGGGCGGGTTGGGGATCACGTCGGCGACCACAGTCCCGGCTCTCAAGGTGGCGAAGTCGACGCCCGGCACCGCGGTGTCAGGGAACAGTCCGATGGAGGTCGCGTTAACCAACACGTCGGCCTCCCCAACCACAACCGGTGTCGTCCACGGCTCGAAGCTCACCCGCGTCGGCGTGACCGCCGCGACGTGGGCCGCGAGTTCGCGTCCCCGCTGCTCGCCCCGGTTCACGATGCGGATCTCGGACGCACCCGCGCGCGCCAGCTCGATCGCGATCGCCCGCGCGGCGCCACCTGCGCCCAGGAGCACGACCCGCGCGCCGCGCGGCTCGGCAACCCGCGACAACGACGTCAGGAAGCCCAGCCCGTCAGTGTTCTCGCCGACCAGCCGGCCCTCCCGGATCACCACGCAGTTCACCGCGCCGATGAGGCGGGCGGATTCGGCGATCTCGTCGAGGTGATCGATCACGGCGACCTTGTGCGGCAGCGAGCAGTTGAAACCCAGCCAGCCCATCGCCTTCGCCCCGCGGACTGCGTCGCCCAATGCCTCCGGCGGCACCTCGCAGGTCAGGTAGCGCGCATCCAGCCCGAGCGCACGATAGGCAGCCTCAACCATCGCCCCCGTCGGATTCTCCGCAGCGGGTTGAGCAAACACGCCCGTGAGGGCACTGAGGAAGGACGGGGTCGTCATCACCCCAGTCTGGCACCGCCACCGCTCCCACCCCTATGTCCGACCCGCCTGGATCGCCCACTCACAAAGAACTGACATCAGGTCGCACCTTCCCGCGGGAACTACCTGAATTGCCGCAGGTGGTGTGTCCTCACCGATCAGGTACCCACGGCTCGTCCCGCCCTCCTGAGTGCGACACTTCCATCATGAGTAGTGAGGACCATGGCTTCAGGTTTGTTCGTGTCCTCTGAACCGGGCGACCGCGCCAAAGACATCGCCACGAAGGCTCACCAGGGCCAGGCGGACAAGGCCGGCATGCCCTACATCGACCACCCTCGCCGGGTCGCCGAGCGCGTGGCGCAGGTCGACGGGAGGCCCGAGGCGATCGCCGTGGCCTGGCTGCACGACGTGGTCGAGGACACTGCGACGACGCTGGACGACCTGCGTGCCGGCGAGTTTGGTGAACACGTGGTGGCTGCGGTCGACGCGATGACCCGCCGCCCGGACGCGGGAGATGAGTACTACCGAAGGATCGCCGCCGACGACCTCGCGATCGTGGTCAAGCTGGCCGACGTCTGGGACAACACCGACCCCGACAGGGTCGCCCGTCTCGACGAACAGGATCGGGCCCGGCTGCAGGACAAGTACCGGCACGCGCTGGAGGTGATGGCCGAGTCGACGCCGCTGGTCGACCCCTGGACCGTGCACCTTCGTGACCTCGTAGTCAACGGCATCCACAGCGCCCTGTCCGCACGCAGGGAGCCGGACGGCACCGTCTGCTTCGAAGCCCAGGACCTCGGCGTTCCCGCCGGACTGGTCAGCAACGACACCGAGTATGAGTACTTCCGCACCGTCCGGCCCCGCTACGTCCCACAGCTCATCGAACTGCTCGGCGGGCGTCCCGGTGACGACCTGCGGCACCTGCTCGCGGACGCGTGGGTCGACGACCGCTCGTTCGCGCTGGAGCAGAGGTTCCGCGACGCGGCCTTCCCGATCGAATTCTTCTCATGCTAAGCACTGCTCTTGGTGCTCCTTCGGCACCGCATTCCTGATAGACCACTCGGCCCACCGGCACACCTAAGGCCTCGCTCCGCAGAAAAGCCCCCTCGGCCACCACCTCAGCCGCCCAGACGTCCGGCGCAGACCTGTCAACCCACGCGGACGACACTGAGGTCTACCAGCCGCGTTCATTCCGCCGGCGGACCTTCCCGCGGGAACATCCTGCTTTGCCACGCTCGGCATCTTGATGACCGGACTCAGGTCAGGCAAGCGCTTCGAGCGCTCTTGGCCTTGGCCGTCGTGGGTCTTGTGGCACCGAACGGGGCCGACGATGCTGGGACCCACATAGGAAGGGGTGTTGCCATGAGCGATCACACCTACGGTGTCAGCGAGGTCGTCGGGACGTCGGCCGAATCGATCGACGATGCCATCCGCGGCGCGGTCGACCGCGCCAACAAGACCGTACGCCACCTCGACTGGTTCGAGGTAGTGGATGTCCGGGGACACGTGAAGGACGGTCACGTGGCCCACTTCCAGGTGACCATCAAACTCGGCTTCCGGCTCGACCCAGCAGGTAGTGACCAAGATCCCACGGGGTCTTCCGCACCGCCCCAGTCGTAGTTGGAAGGAACTCTGTTCCCTCCGCAGCGGAAGCCCCGACTGCGTCACTGGCCGGCGCCCAGCGCATCACCGCGTCCACCCTGGCTCGCTCCCGGATTCTCGACAGACTGAACCAGGAGAAGGCCGCCTGACCGACATCCTGTATTCCCGCGAATCGGTAGGCGTGGCACAGGGCGTGAGACCGAGTGGCGCAGATGGCTAGGCCCCACAGCTGATGGGTGGTGACCGATGCGCCGGGTTGGCTGGACGAACAGAGGTGCTACGGCCGAAGCCGGTGGCGTGGGGACCCGAACGGGCCAGTCCAGACGCGGCACTCAGACGCTGGGTATTGGAGCGAGATTGCGTGGTGTCGGGAGCGTCGCCGAAGTGGTCGAGGAGTTCTCGTAGATGCTGTTGCGCTTCGTGTCGGAGGCGGTCGACGGTGCGGAGGGAGCAGCCCATGGTTGCGGCGATTTGTGCGCTTGTGTGCGGTGGGCCGGAGAACCCGTAGATCAGCTGCATCAGGTTGCGTTCTCTGGTCGGCAGCATGCCGACGAAGCGCTCGATCGGCACCGTCGGTGACTCCTCGACTGGTGCCCGGTCGGCGACGTCTTCGCCGCCGTGGAGTGGGTCGGGCAGCCGTGAATGGGGCCTGAAGGCCAGTGCTCGGTCGACTCGTGCTTGGCTGATGTTGAGTGCCGTGGCGAGGTCGGTGCCGGCGTCCGAGGGGCCCGTTGTTTGGCGGAGATTGAGTTCGCGCAGGACAGCGACGCGGTCGCGGGCTTGTGGTGCCGTGAGGTGCAGTCGGCCCGCGTCGGTCGCCATCGACTTGAGGACCGCGCCGCGGATGTGGGGCCACATGAACGTGGCGAAGGTCCCGCGGTCTGGGTTGTAGGAGTCGACCGCCTTGACGACGGCGAGCATCCCCTCTTGGAACACGTCGGCCCGGTCGCCGGCGAAGCTGGTCTGGGTGATGATGAAGCGCACCAGCCCGACGCCGTTCTCTACCAGGGCGTGCCGGGCGTCCACGCCGGCTTGGACCAGCTGCACCAGCTCGGTTGCGTTTGCGTCGTGGACCAGGTGTCGTGCTTGGTCGTTGTCGTCGAGGGCGGCGCCCGCCACGACGCCAGCATCACGGATGCGGCACAGGTCGTGAACCTGTTCCTCGTCCAGAATCACGACCGCGCCCTCATCGGAGGACCGCCCGGCTGGGGCGCGGTGGCTGCGGCCGGCGCCTCGTCAGCGCAGCCTTCGGCTACTTCCCTGTCGAACCAGGCGTGGCGTTGCCCGACAGACGTGGCGGTTTGAGATGCGAGGATGCGTGCCCGGCCGGGAGGGTCCTTGTGGGTGTCGTCGCAGGTGGCTTTGATCGTTGAGTGCATCCGTGACAGGAACAGGGGAAGGCTGGTTCGTTGCCACTCTGCGAGTTCGTTGGAGGTGAGGGCTGAGCTGGCGCGGCGGCGTTGGTCGGCGAGGGCGCCGAGGTCGTGGACAAGGTGAGGATGCAGGTACCAGCAGCCGGGGATCAGTCCTGTGACATCCCAGGCGCATTCGGTGTTGATCCAGTCGACGACCTGTTCGAGCCACGTCCACACGTCGCGGCGCAGCTGGGGGTCCAAGCAGGTGGTGACGTCCCAGGGCCGCGGAAGGGCATCGAACGTTCCGAGCTGCTTGACCTCGTCCTCAGTGATCTTGTCCTCAGGCTTGGGCCACAGGGCCTGGTATGCGTGCTGCATGGGCTTGGTGATGTCGGGGAAGGCGCGGACTGCGGCCCGGGCGGCCGCTTGTGGCGTTGAACCGGTCATTCCTGGGTCTCCTTGTCACGGGACGCCAGGCCCAAGGTCTTGGCTCGACGGATGGCCAGCTGTGCTTTGTTGCTGGGGTCGGGTTGTAGCGCCTGTGCTGCTGCGAGATGCGCGCGTGCTGCGTGTTGCTGGGCCAGGAGGGCGCGTCCGTGGCGGCCGTCGATGCATCGTGAGAGGCGGGCGATGATGGGCCGGGCGTTCTCGGCGATGACCAGGGCTTGGCGTTCTGGGAGTTCGCGGATGTGTTCGGGGCGCAGCACGGGGATGTCTTCGCCGGAGACGGTTCGCCCGCTCATCGTTCCTGACTGCCAGCTGCGGCGCGCCACTCGGAAGGTGCCGGTGAGCTCGGAGATTTCCTTGTTGAACCCGACGTCTTTCGACCCGCCGAACATGACCAGGACGTTCGTGAGCCCGAACAGTGCCCGGGCTTCCTGTTCGCCGAAGACGGCCGCGAGTTGTCGCCAGGTCTGGGCCGCCCACACGAACGACAGCCCGAGCGCCCGCTCGTTGGCCATTCGCGTCCGAAGTGTCGGCAGCGGGGCCGTCGACGGTAGTTCGTCCAGCACGGCAAGCATCGGTGGGCAGAGCCGGCCCCAGGGTGACCGTTTAGCCAGCTGCAGGGCTACGTCGAGCGTGTATTCGGCCACGGCCGTCATGAGCGGCGATGCTGACGCGTAGGGGTCCTCACGGCCCAGCAGGTAGATGGTGCCGCCCGCCTCCAGGAGGGCTGCGATGTCGGTGGCTGGCCGGGTCTCGGTGGGGATGCACCGGGCCCTGTTCTCGGCCTGGAAGAACAGGTTCATGGCCTGCTGCACGGTCGTGATCGAGTTGCCGACGGTGCGCTCATCACCGTTCAACGCCCCTAGCAGCAAGCCGTGCCAAAAGGGGGCCGCGTCGGGGTGAACGCGCAGGATCTCAAACGGCTCGACCGCACCCCACGGGTTCGCGACCCACTCCAGGACATGCTCGAGCGTTCGGCCGGTCAGTGCGGCTGCGTGGAAGAACGACTGGATCACCTTGGCCGCTTCGGCCGCGTAGAACCGCGAGGCGCTGTCCTCGTTGCCTCCCGCGATCGAGCCACGGATGGAGCCGGCCGTGAACGCGCGTGCGCGCCTCTCGGCCACCAGCGGGTCCGCGCATCCGACGGTCGGGTCCCACACCAGCTGCGGCAGCCCCGGCGCCAGGCCGAACGGGTCCAAGACCGCGATCGGGCCCCGACGCGATCGCTGGGCCACCGACAACAGCAGGTCGTCGACCTTGGTCAACGTGACCAGGGCGGCACCGGGTGCCATCAGCAGTGCCGGGGTTAGCGCATCCAGAGTCTTGCCCGACCCCTGGGGACCGAGGACCCCAGCGGTCCGATCCCACGGGCACCACAGCTCACCGGCTCGAGGATGCGCCGACCTGCCGATCCGCCACCCCACCTCACCGGGCCGCGCCCCTGCTCCTGGCCGTGGGCGTTTCCCGAGGTCGGGTCGGACCACTGCCTGGGCTCGTCGCAACCGTGATCTGCCGAGCAGCGCCTCGACTTCGGCGCTGGTTGCGACGCCACGCAGCGCGGTCGGTCCCCATCGCCGCCAACACATGACCCCCAGGGCGCCGCTGGCGCACAGGGCGAGTAGCTCGGTGATGATGACCGCAAGCCACAGCCAGACAAGGTCCGTGTCCCGGGTCCCGGGCAGCCCGGCGGCGGCGTGGCCGGCCAGCACCTGGCCGGTGGAGACGATCAAGGACGAGGCGGCAGGCCATCGCCAGCCCTGCCCGCTGACCGCCACCGCCACGCTGCGTCCCACCTGCACCGCAAGTACGGTCTCGAGGCTGACGGCTGCGATCGCGGCGACTGGGATCTCGAAAGTCCAGGGGTACGGGTCTGGGCTGCGCTGATGCATGGGCGTCCTTCCGACACCCACCAAAGCCGCCCGCCACCCGGCTCCTGCTCACACATGCCGGACCAGGCAAAATGGGACAAGCCCCGCGACACCTCATGCCGACAACGTCCCCACTCGCGATGGCCCGTAACCCGGATCGGACCGGCGACGGCGGGCGTGGCGCGTCAGGCGACGGAGGAGGCCAGGGTTTCGAGTTCGGCGCGGATCCGTGCGATCAGGGCCTTGGTCGAGGTGTCGGCTGTCGCGAGCTGTCCCAGCAGCATGTCTCGGGCCAAGGTTGAGACGGGGATGCCGCGCGCATCGGCGAGGGCAACCAGAGCAGCGAGCTCGTCGTCGTTGAGGCGTACCTGCAGCGTCTTGGCTCGGGCGTGGCCTCGCGTGATCGTCGAGCCAGCCTTGATCGGCGCATCGGGGTTCTGCTCGGACGCCGCTGCCTCGGCAGCGACGAGGTCACTGATCGTCATCATTCGGCTCCTGTCGGTAGCGGCGTTGGTCGGTCGAGTTGGATGGCCACGCGTTCACGCCCCAGATGGTGTCGCCGTCAGGCAACACGATCACGGTGACCAGTTGGGCCGATGTGGACGACCAGCCGATCACTCGGATCGTCCGTCCGGAGATCGAGGCCGGGTCGGGATCGATCATCAGCCGGTTCGGGTCACGCCATGCCTCGTCGGCCAGGGCTGGCGTCAGGCCGTGCTTGGCGATGTACTCGCCCCGCTCCGTCCAATTGACCTCACCCATGCCCCGATTGTACTACGCGTGCATTACAAGAGGTAGGGGTCGTGGGTCGGCGGTGGGTTGAGCGTGGGCCGTGAGCGGACCACAACCCACCCCCAGGAACGACCCAGCAGCGCGACCCACGCTCGCCGGCGACCCTACCCGTCCTCAGCTAGGCGTGCCGAGGATTGGCGGGACGCACGTCGCCGTGCAGCTGGCTTCGTTCGCTCGGGGCCGGCTCTAGCCTCCGGTGCTGCGCGCCAGGCCTTGGTCGCTGATGTTTGCGAGTCTCCAGATCTGGAAGATCGCATGGGTCGTGTAGCTGGAGTATTTGCCGATGATCACGCCCACGCGCGGGTTGGCGGCTTCGATGGTTCGCTGCCCGGTCGGGTTCCAGACCATGGCGACGTGGCCGATGACGGCCGGGCCGAGGTAGGAGTCGATGAAGATCAGGTCGCCGGGTTGTTCTTGCCCCAGAGGGATGCGGTAGCCGTTGCCGGCCGCGAGCCAGTCGCGTTGCTCTTGGGCGGTGCGGGGCATGGTGATGGTGATCTGGGAGTAGGCGGCTTTGACGTAGCTGGAGCAGTCGTAGGCGTCGGGGCCGTTGGCGCCAAGGGTGTAGCGGTCCCCGAGTTTGCTGCGGGCCCAGTCGAGGACGAGCTGGAACCTGTCGTTGCTGACGGGACCCAAGCTCGGGTTGCCCTCTCCGGCGCCCGTGCCGCAGTCGCCCGGCCCGGTCAGGATCTGGCCGCCGCCGTAGGCGTGGGCGTAGTAGAGGACGTCGCCGACGTACCAGTCGGCGTGGTTGTAGGCGAACAGTGCCGCCTGGACGCCCGCGGGGCCTTTGGTGGCACCGGAGGCGACGAGGTAGTGGGCCGCGGTGTAGATGCTGTCCGCCTTGTCCTGGATGTTGGTGCGCCCGTCGGCGTCGCCGTCGACGGCGTAGGCAGCAAAGGTGGCGGGCATGAACTGCATAAGGCCTTGGGCTCCGGCAGCACTGGTTGCCTGGTTGCGGCCGTGGTTGGTCTCTTCCATGCCGATCCCGGCGAGCAGCGTCCACGGGATCCCGTATCTCGTCGCGGCCGTCTGGTAGAGGACAAGCACGTCGGCCGGGATCGGAGTCGGCGGGTTGTGCAGGGAGGCGAGCCGGGGTCCGGGTTGCGGCAGGTCGAACCCGACACCGCCTTCTTCCCCATTCGCGGCGGTGCTGGTGGCGGCGACCGGTTGCCCGTTGAGCGGTGCGCCGTGGTCGCGCATGAACGGGACCGGGTCGATGTCGGCCCCGTTCACGGTGACGGTGAAGTGGAGATGGATGCCCGTGGCGTACCCGGTGGCGCCTTCGATCCCGAGGGCCTGCCCCATCAGGACCATCTGCCCGACGTGGATAGTCGGGTCGATCTGGGCGAGGTGTCCGTACAGGGTGGTGATGCCGGCGCCGTGGTCGATGATGACCCGGTTGCCGAAGGCGGTGTCCCAGCCGGCGTGGGTGATGGTGCCGGTGCTGGCGGCGACGACCGTGGTCTGGGTGGCGACCAGGTCGACCCCGTTGTGCAATGCCCAGACGTGGCGGACGGGGTGGAACCGCATCCCGAAGCCGGAGCTGATCGTGTAGCTGGTGTCGACGAACGGGACCCGCCAGTCGCCGCTGGACCCGAGGCTGCCCTGACACGGGATCGTGGCCACCGTCGCAGGGGCCAGGACCGTGGCGACGACCAGGCCGATCAGCAGGACCGGGGACAGGACGAAGACGATGAGCGTGGCGAGGATGCCGGCGAAGAGCTTGGCCATTTGCTAGGCCTTCTGGAGGGCGTCGTTGGTGTAGGTGAGGACCTTCTCGTAGGGGTGCAGGATGGTCTGGACTTTGTAGAGCTGGTCGCCGACGACCCAGACGGCGCGGCCTTTGCCTTGCATGGCCCAGTCGGTGATCAGGTCGCGGGCGATCGGGCCCAGTCCGAGGAGCTGCTCGAGCTCGTCGGCGACGGCGGGGTCTTGGCCGTGGAGGATCTTCACGTCGGCGAGGTGGAGCAGGTCCTTGGCGATGGTGACGGCCTGGGAGCCGCTGTCTCCGGCCGAGAGCGGGTCGGAGGGTTTGTGCGCGACGACCCATTGGACATCGCCGGCGCTGCGCGACAGCCGCAGGTCCGCGTCGAAGCTTTTGACGGCTTCGACGCCGAGCCGGAGCTGTTTCCAGGCTTCGTCGCGGACCACGATCCGCAGGTCGCCGGGCTCGGCGACTTCCCGCATCGCCCGGCCCCACGAGTTCAGACAGGTCAACGCGATCCCGACGGCCTCGTCGCCGAGCGGCTCGAGCCGGGACAGGCTCAACGACTGGATCGGGGCGCGCCAGTCGACCTGGATCGTGGTGCGGGCGTCGAACAGTCCGGCGAGGGCGCCGGAGACGAGCTGGCCCAGGGCGTCGCGCAGCAGCCGGGTCTCGTCGAGGAACTGGCGTTCGCTGGCATAGCGGCACTCGTCGACCAGGGCTGCGGTGGGAGTGTCGAGGGCGTGCCACAGTTCCGGGATCGTGGCCTCATGGAGCCGGCTGGCTCCCGTGTCGTGGCCGGTGAGCTGGGCGAGGGCGACTTTGGTGACGCGTTCGTCGGTGGGGCTGAACGGGACCCGGTGCTCGCCGATGCGTTGGGATCCGACCAGGCCGCGGATCAGGGTGAGCCAGCGGCCGAAGATGATCGCCGCCCTTCGCTGGGCTTCCTCGGCTGGCAGCTGTTCCCACGCCTGGCCCAGGGGGCCGAAGTCGAGCGGGTTGATCCGCGCTGGTAGCCCGACCCCGATCGTGAACGGTTCCACGCCGAGGGCCCGGCACAGCTTCTCGTACTCGTCTTTCGGGTCGCCCAGGATGAGGGCGCGGTAGCCGAAGTCGAGCATCCGCAGGATGAACGCCTTGGTGGTGCCGGACTTGCCCTGGCCGGGTTTGCCATAGCAGAACACGTTCGGGTTGGTGACCGGGATGGTGTCGTCGAGGACCCAGCCGTGGGGGTGGCAGTAGAACGCGCCACCCGACATCAGCTCGATGCCCATCTGCGCCCCGATCGGCGGCAGCCCCGGCCCGGAGATGAACGGCCACAGCACCGGCGCCTGGTCCGAGGTCATCCGCCACGTCGACACCGGGGCCGTGGCCGGCGACCAGCCCCGACCGGGCCGATTCGACCCTCCGCGCGGGGCCGGGTGCAGTATCCGTGGGTCCCTAGTGGCGGCAGGTGGGGCGGGGACCCGGGGAAGGTCGTGGCCGAAGTCGCGCAGCAGCCCGGCGACGTCACGGCGGCCCATGGGGCGGGTCATCGCAGGCCGGTTCGGGTGAGGCTGATGCCGAGCGGGACGCAGGCGGCGGCGAAGCCGGCGTCCTGGGCCAGGTCGAGCCGCAAGGGTGCGAACCCGGCGCGGCGGACGGCGCCGTCGAGGCGGCGGCCATATTCCGCGATCGGCATCACGGCCGGGACGGTGACGGTGGCGACGGCGTAGGGGCGGGTCATGGCGTTGCCGGTGGCGAGCTTGGCGTCCATCTGCTCGGCTTTGGCCGCATCGACCCGGTGCCGGGCGCGCGGCTTCACTCTGGTCACGCGGCGCAGCTCGGCGCCCATGTCGGCGGCGAACTCGGCATTGTCGGAGGTCCGCTCCGCTCGTGATGCGGTCAGGACCGGGTAGCACACCATCAGGCTGCGGCGTTCGCCGGCGGCGCTGGGGGTCAGGATCGGCGCCAGCGCACCGATCACGGCACCTCGGCTGGGCAGGGTGAGGGTTTCGCTGATGCTGTGCCACGCGTCGTGGCTGTAGTGACGCACCGCCTGGTCCGCGCCGCTCGGCCCGGCCATCGCCCACGGCACGTCAGCGTTCACCCCCGGATCGGTCTCGCGGGCCGCCAGGGCCTCGACCACGCTGGCCCGGTCGCCGGGCGCGAACCCGGACCGGGTCGCAAGCGCAAGCTCAGGAGACGACAGCCACCGCACCTCGCTCATGCCGAGCCCGCCGCGCAGCTCGGCCTCGACCTCGCCCATCAGGGAGCACAGCACCCGGGCCCGGCCCGCTACCCCTCCCCCGCTCTCGCGTGCCTCCCGCCCGATCCGGGACTCTGGGACCACGAAGGTGACGAACGCCTCCGTCCGCACAGAGGCCCGGGTCAGGGTTTCGCCCAGGTCAGTGTTCACGGTCCGGGGCAGCGGGTGGGCGTCGGGGGTGGTGTGCTGGGCGACCCAGATGGCCCGTTCGGCGCCGTCGGCGGGAACAGTCCGCACCATCAAGATGATCTCGTCGATCAACTCGGTCCGCACCGCCAGATCCAGCAGCCGACTCAGCCCGGCGCCTTGCCGACGACGATCCTCGGAACTGCTCATCCCGATCCCCGGATGAACAACGGCGGCAGTCGCCGCCCACGTCCCAGCGGCATGGTTCAAGATGAGCGCCGGCCGGGCCTGGCCCGCGCCCTGTGGAGGCCCGTCGAGGATCTCGACACCCGCCAGCACGCCCGGCAGGTCAACGGCGCCCAGGTCATCAGTCGTCCCCCGCGCCGCCCGGGCGACGAAGCGGCGAGACCCGGTCACGCCCGCGGTCAGGAAACAAATCGTGGCCCACGCCCAACCCAAGCTGGAGCGGCCACGGACCCTCACCAGGCTCAACCCGGCGACGACCACGAACACGGCCAAGCTCGCCAACGCCGCCGTCCACCGGTGGGCCTGGATAGCGAGCAGGACCGGAAAGGCCGCCACCACGAGCAGGGCGAGCTTGGGCCCGGACAGGCCGAAGAACCAGCCGATCTTGTCGCGGCTGTAGTCGTTGTACACGGTCGACATCACGGGTCCTCTCGTCGCTAGATGATCAAGACAGCTGCGTCAGCGGCGCCCGACGCCCCGACGCCTGCCTCAGCCCCCGCCGCCGAGGAGCTCGGCACACCAGCAGGCAGCGGTGCCAGCGCAGCGGCGAGTGGGGTGGCGCCCGGGCTCGTGGAGGGTTCCGGCGTAACCGGGTCGCCGCCGGTGCTGCCCGGGTCCGCCTGCTGTGGTGGTGTCGGGTCGTCGGGGCTGAGCTGGCCGACGGAGGCGGCGTTGGCTGCGCTGGTGACGTCGGGTTGGTAGGTGTTGTGTCCGACACCCATCTGGTTGGTGGTGTCGGAGCCCACGGCGGCTGCGCCGGCACCGGCGGACCCGAGGCTGCGGATCCCGTCGCCGAGTGTCTGGCCGATCGGGCCGAGGCGGTCCGCGAGGCTGGCTTGGGCAGAGCTGGCGCGGTGCGCGGTCTCGGCGTCGCTGGCCTGTTCGCCCTGGGATCGTCCGTTCCCGTCGGCCTGGGCCGCGGTGGCGTCGGTGTCGGGGGACTGGGTGCCGCGGGCCAGCCCTCCCAGGCCGCCCATGGCGGCCAGCCCGGTACGGACGGCCGCGCCGGAGTTGGTGCCGGGGTCGACGAAGGCGAGCAGCTTGAACAAGGCCACAGGGGCGACGGCGGCGATCAGGATCATCAGCACCCCCGGCAGCGCGGTCCCGATCGCGGCCTGACTGGTGTCGGTGTAGCCGAGCGCGACCCCGGAGGTGGCTTGGACGCCGAGACCCATCAGCAGGGTCATCAGGATCGGGGCGAACGCGGCTGCGTGGAACCAGCGCAGGGCCTTCCAGAACCAGGACCTGGTCGACTCCATCACCAGCCCGGCCGCGGAGATCGGGCTGGTCGCGGTCAGCACGATCAGCGCCCCGCCGCGGGCCAGGATCACCAAGCAGTGAGCCAACGCCGCCAACCACAGCAGCAGCCCCAGCACGCCCAGCACGGTCGCTACCGCGGCATCGGTGATGTCGGCGACGCTGAAGCTCGCCCACGGCTGCCACGCATCCCAGCTGTCGACGTGGAACAACGCCCGCATCAGGGTGTCGTTGATCGCACCGCACGCGCTCACCACGAGCGCCCCGTAGCCCAGCGTGGTCAGCCACACCAGCCCGAACTGGCCGACCCCGACCGCTGCCCGGGCCAGGCTCTTGGCGTCTCGTCGGAGCGCCGCGGCACCGAGCTGGACCATCAACAAGACGACGACCAGGGCGGCGGCGATCCAGAACGTGTAGCCGAACACTCCCTTGCCGGGACCAGCCTCGCTCACGTCGGGAGTGAGGAAGTGCTGCTCGAAGCGGAGCACCACGCCCAGCACGTACAGGCCCGCATTCCACAGCGTCAGCATGATGCTGGTCCAGGCATCGGCGATGACCTTGCCCGCTTCGCCGCCGATCCGGCCCCAGATGTCCACGAGTTGCACCCTGCTGTTAGGCGTCGGTCCAGGTGAGCCAGCCGGCGCGCTGAGCCACCTCAGTGCCCGGCCAGGTCGACGGGGCGAGGGCTGGGGAGGCGCCAGCGGCGATCAGCCACCGCTGGCTGGTCGGGTCCCACTGCATGCGTTCGCAGTAGCCGAACCCGGCCCGGGCTTGGGTCCGGATGGTGACAGTGGCCTGGAGCAGGACGCAGGCGATCGTCCAGTCGGGTCCGTCGGTGGCCTTGGTCTGGGCGCCGACCGGAAGCAGCAGGATCAGCGTGGTCGGGTCCTTGACCGGGCCCATGCCCGCGGCGGCCAGGAACGACTGGACGTGCATCATCAACGGCCACCGGTCCAGGGCCGGTGCTCCGGGCATGGCCCACGACTGGTAGATCTCGCCCGTCCCAGCGACGCTCATCTGCATCAATACAGCGATCTCGATCGCGGTGAGCTGCCCGATCGCCCCGGCCGGGGTGTGCGGGAACCCGGACGGCACCCGTGCCGGTCCGATCACGCTCGATCCCGGTATGACGATCGACGGACCTGGGGTCGCGACCGGCGTGCCGCCCCGGGAGTCGGCGTCGCTGACCGCCAGCATCGCCCGGGCAGCCAGCGCGTCTCGGCGATCCACGCCTCTCGAGGGGCCGGGAGCTGTCGCTGCCGTGATGGACATGGACCGGGGAGTCAGGGACCCGGCGACCAGAAGGCCCATGCCGGTCAGGACGACCAGCCCCGTCACGACGAGCGCGACCAGCACCAGCAGCAGACGGGCTTTGCCCCAGGCACGTGTGCCGGTTGGGTGCTGTGGGCGGGTCATGAGATGCAGCCGGTGCCGAGGATGCCGTGCAGGATCGCGGGGCCGACCATGTAGAAGATCGCCGCGACCGCCAAGATGACCAGGCTGACGATGCCGGCCTTTGAGGCGTGCGGCATCTGGAACAATCGCCCTGCCACGATCGCGCCGATCCCGATGATGGCCCCGACCGCGAACAGGGCCAGCACCCCCCACAACACGTAGCCGGTCAGCTGATCGACATAGGTCTGGGCGCCAGGCGGTGCCACCGGGCACACCTGCAGCGGAACAGGAAGCGACGGGGTCATGAGAGTTCCTTTCCGAAACGGTGGTGGTCGGTCGCTGCGATGACGTCGCGGGCGACCGTCAGGAGCGGCGCGGGGAGCTCTGTCGTGTCCGCGCCCGCGAGGTGCAGTGCGGGGATCACCGGGATGTGGAAGAGCCGTCCGGAGCTGGCAAGGCCGCTGGTCTCGGGCCCGGGGATCAGGCAACGGGCCCAGCGCCGTCGCGGCGGACCCAGGATCGCCGCCGCACACCGGTCCGGATCCAACCCTGACAGGGTGTTCTCGAGACGACGCAACCCCGGAACCGTGGCGGCGCCAACCACCACCACGGGAGCGGTCGTGAGGACCAGGCTCACCAGCCACCCGGTGGTCAGCAAGAAGATCGAGGGGTCCCAGGAGACGTCGAGCACCGTGAGATGACTAATGCGGTCCAGCAGCGGCGGGAACGACACCCCGGTCGGATCGATCGGGGTGTCCGCAAGACGCTCGACGATCACATCAGCCCGGCTCCCCCGCACCCACGGGCCACGCTCCCCAAGCTCAGCCGTCGGCGCCGCCGCCAGCCCTCCCATTCCCAGGCCAGCACACTCCACGACCCGGCTCGGGGCAGACACCGTCGCCAAGGCCAACGCCATCACCGTCGTGCCGATCCCAGGCTGGGCACCGACCACGGGCAGTACCCGCTCCGCTGGCTCCGGGTGCCAGACGCGGGAGGCCGGACCGAAGGCGGTCTCGCCTATGGATGCAGCCCTGAAAGCCCCTGCCTGCAAGGCTCTCCAGGCCCGTTGCAGCTCGCTCACGGTGGCGGTCATGCCGAGGCCACCAGCCGCAGGACACGGCCCCGCCGC
>Ga0209748_1000410_pt1 | contig 22895 bp, 28 predicted proteins | sample BarGraIncu00421A_FD_185490 | JGI IMG/M metagenome (GOLD analysis project Ga0209748, IMG submission 185490) | Arctic peat soil microbial communities from Barrow, Alaska - Barrow Graham LP Incubations 004-21A (SPAdes) (version 2) | ecosystem: Environmental > Terrestrial > Soil > Wetlands > Peat... | reverse complement strand
TGTGAAGGGTTTAGATCCTGAGAAGCCGTTCTTTGGCTTCGTAGCTTCCGTAGTAAAGCGGAGCCTGTAACATAGCGACATCGGGAGTAAAAGCATAATGGGAGCAAAGAGAACACCGCTTCCCGTGGAATGCCCTTAATATTTAAATAAAATAAATAAATATTTGTCAGGGATAGGTAATTAATGTTTTGGTGGATACCTTCCTTCATAAAAAGGATTTTTAAACATTATACGAATAATAGTCTATGAAAATTGTTTTGTAAATTAAAATTGAGACCAGATTAAATTCATTTGACTATTTTATATAGAAGATTGTAAAAACTAATCAAAGCTACTTATGGTATTACTTGACAAAGAAGTTCAAAGATTGCATTTCATTAGCATCCCAAAGTGGCAGAAACTATCAATTAGGTAAATAATATTGAAGGTATTAGCTATAATTTGATAAATTTGATCAAGGGGTAATAATATTTTTTTAGAATATTTTTACTAATCAGGATGCTCACCACTATCGTATAAATTATATTAAGCAGGAATAGAAAACCTGCTATATAAAGTGGTATCCAATTATTGATTTCTGGCAGAGTATTTAGAAGCGCAAATGTAAAAATAAATGCGAAAAAAAGCAAAGTCCACAATATTTGAAAATTTAGCAAGTCAGTTACTTGATTCTTTAAATCGACATTTTTATCCCGTTTTGAAAGCCATATAATCATTGGAATAATGATATTACCCAAAGGGATTAGTATAAATGTTAATACTGAGAGATGAAAGTGGAGTAAGTATTTAATTTCTTCCTCTTTTAAAGAAGAAGGAAAACAATGATTTCCACTATCTATAGTTTCCATCGGAAGTTTATTCTACATCTGCGGTCAACATAAGAACAACATCAGAATTTTTTGGATCATTTGAGTACACGTAAATTGTTTTTGTAACTTTTCCTTTGTAACCGCCAGAATTAAAAGTAGCTTTAATTGAGCTTGATTCTCCTGGCTTGATAGCTGTCCCCTGATTTCCCTGTTGAATTGCAGTGCAGCCACAGGTAGCTCTGATATTCCTTAAAATAAGGTCACTTTTACCTTCATTTGTAAACTTAAACTCAACTTCCTTTGAAGTAGCCGCTGGCATTTCCCCGATGTTAAAAGTTGTTGAGAAAAGTTTAAATACAGGTGCATTAGACAACTCCGTGCTGGTCAGTTTTGAAAAGTCCTCAACCAGGTTGGCTGATACATATAAAAATACATTCTCCTGAACAACTCCGTTAATCTTAATCTTTACCATATCACTGACATTTCCCCAGCCTTGATTCTTGACACCATCATAGGTTCCTTCAATAATTCCTTTTTGACCTGAGGCCAGATTTTCGGGGGTTGATTTTAAAGTCAGATGCAAAGGGAGCCCTTCAAACTCAACTTTTACCGAAGCTTTAGAAGTATTTACAATGCTAATCCTCTGGGTCTTTTTCTCTGTTTTTTTCACATTAGTGAAAGCAAGTTGATTGCTTTCTAACCTTACAGGCCCAACTGGAAAGGTAAATAACTCATCAACAGTTTTTTCACGAGGAGTTACTTCTCCTTTAATGGTAAGGACTGTAGTCGGAGGTGTTGCGTTTGTGTAAACTGTTAGTGTTTTATTAAATGCTCCCGGTCTGTTAGCGGGATCATATATTGCAGTTACTTTACCTTTTCCTCCCGGAGAAATTGGACTCTTGGTCCATTCCGGAGTGGTACATCCGCATGAGGCAACCACATTTTGAATTATTAGTGGATTACCACCCGTATTTGTCACGATAAAGTCAAATGTTTGTCTTCCGGATTCTTCTTTGAAAACTCCAAAATTGTACTCTGTTGGAGAAATCTGAATTTTTGTGTTCATGTACTGCGAACTGGCACTAAGACCAAACATCACCAAGGAAGAAAATAAGAGTAATCTTTTCATTTGATTTATAGTTTATTTTTTTTGACTGATAAACACCGTTTGTGATATTTGAAAGAAACAGATTAGATATGTTGATTAAGAATTGGAGAAACAAAATACTTTCGCTTGAAATAAAGGGCAACATTTACCAAAGCTATCATAACAGGAACCTCAACCAATGGACCAATAACCGCAGTAAACGCCTCACCTGAATTTATACCAAATATTGCAATTGCAACGGCAATAGCAAGTTCAAAATTATTGCTCGCGGCAGTAAAAGAAAGTGTCGCTGTTTGCTCATAATTCGCGCCTGCCTTTCTGCTCATAAAGAATGATAACAAAAACATAACTAAGAAATAAATTACCAGCGGAATAGCTATCATTACAACATCCAATGGTAATTTTACGATGTATTCACCCTTGAGGGAGAACATTACTATTATGGTGAATAACAAAGCAATAAGAGTAATGGGACTTATTTTGGGAATGAACTTAGTATGATACCACTCCTTACTTTTAACTTTTATTAAGATGAAACGTGTAAGAAAACCGGCAATAAATGGTATTCCAAGATAAATAAAGACACTTTTCGCAATCTGTCCGATTGTTATCTTCTCAACCACTGAATTAGTGGGTACACCAAACCAACCGGGTAGTACAGCGATAAAAATCCATGCATAAACTGAGAACAATAGCACCTGGAATATGGAATTTAAGGCTACTAACCCGGCGCAATATTCTGAGTCTCCTTTTGCCAGATCGTTCCAGACTATCACCATGGCAATGCAACGGGCCAGACCAATCATGATAATACCATACATATAAGGAAGGTTCGAATTGTCTTTCCCTGGAAATAATTTGAAAAAAACTATTGCCAGAGAAAACATAAGTACCGGTCCTATAATCCAGTTCTGTACCAGAGAAAGACCAAGAATTTTGAAGTTCCGGAAAACTCCTCCCAGTTCTTCATATTTAACTTTTGCTAAGGGAGGATACATCATAAGGATTAAACCAATAGCAATAGGGATATTAGTAGTACTTTCAGGAGAGGATTTCAGTGAATCCCAGAAACCTGCTATTGCTGGGAAAAAATATCCAGATCCTACACCAATGAACATTGCAAGAAAAATCCACAGTGTTAAATAACGGTCTAAAAATTTCAATTTTTTTTGTGATGGCATATTATTATTTTTTGAGGTTATCAGTATAAAATTTATAAAACCCTTCTTTTATTTCATCCCGCACTCTGCGAAATTCACTCCAGATAAATTCATCAGTTCCTGATGCATGTGAAGGATCTTCAAATCCCATATGCAAGCGGTGTTTTACTTTTCCAAAGAAAACCGGACATGTTTCTTTCGCATCATCACATACTGTTATTACATAATCCCATTCATCCTTTAGATATATATCAACTAATTTGGGTTTATGTTGGCTAATATCTATACCAACTTCTCTCATTACTTTTACTGCCGTTTGATTTACCAGTTTTGCAGGTTCTGTACCTGCGGAATGCACATCAATGGTTTTATCGAACGATTGTAAAAAGCCTTGTGCCATCTGGCTACGGCAACTGTTGCCTGTGCATAATATAAGTATTTTCATGTGTCTTATTTTGAGGTTAAAAACTCGTTATAAAAATCTTCAAATTCAATCATGATTTGGTTTCTGGTACTCCTGATTAATTTTAGCAGAAATTCATCACTGCCCTCATATGCTAAAGGATCTTCGAACTTCAGGTGAACGGACTGTTTAACCTTCCCCAAAAATACGGGACACAATTCCTTCGCTATATCGCAAACAGTAATAACAAAATCCCAATCTTCATTTATGAATTGATTAACATTTGTTGTTGAGAATTTTGAAATATCAATCCCAATTTCTTCCATTGCCTTTATTGTAAGTGGATGGACAACTTCAGCAGGTTCTGGTCCCGCTGATTTGACGAATAAGCCTGGATCAATCTTCTTAAGGATTGCTTCTGCCATTTGGCTTCGACAACTATTGGCCCTGCATATAATTAATATTTTCATGGAAAGTCTTAATTTATGAACAGTCAAATCGGCAGGTATCAAAAAGCATCTAAGAGAGACACCTTAATAAAATTCTCTACTTCAATCTTAATTTTATCCCTGACAAGTCTAATTCTTTCTAAAATTTCTTCATGGGTACCTGTGAATAATGCAGGATCTTCAAAGGACCAATTTAACCTTTTCGTAACACCCGGAAATATTGGACAATGCTCGGCAATTGATGCATCGCAAACAGCAATCACAAAATGGAATATGCGACCTTGTTTATATAAACCAAAAACACTTTTAGTTTGGTTATTTGAAATGTCAATACCTAATTCCTTCATTGCTATAACTACAATGGGATTTAATATTCCAGGTTCAAAACCTGCACTCTCTGCTTCAAACTTATCACCTGCCAGGTGATTCAGGAATGCTTCAGCCATTTGACTGCGCGCAGAATTATTCACGCATAAGAACAAAACTTTTAACTTTCCCATAAATAATTGCAATTTATTTACATTCAAAGTTTTCAGGGATATTAATGCTATTCAGAAAAGTCCCTGATCTGGCTATTAGTTCCTTTATTTTCTCAAAATTTAAACAATAAAAAGTTTTTGCACCCTCTGTAGTACCAATAACCAAACCGGCGTCTTTAAGTTCCTTAAGGTGTTGATTGACTGTAGATCGACTCAAAGGTAATTCGTCAGCAAAATCTCCTGTAATGCAGGTTTTTGATTCTGCAAGATATTTCAGTATAGCCAAACGAGCAGGATGAGCCAGTGCTTTAAACAACTCAGCGCAGACCTGTAAATCTGAATTAAAAAGTTCAATTTTTGAGATTGCCATAATTTTTTTTATACTATTTTAAACAATCAATACTTTCTCTGGAACACTCTGATCTATTAGTCTCCCTTCATCTAAATGGATTTTCACATCCCCATAATTGGCAGCTGCCGGGCTATGGGTAACCATTACGATAGTTGTTTTTTGTGTCTGATTTATTTCATTTAAAATATTCATTATTTCTTCCGAAAGTTTTGGATCGAGGTTGCCTGTAGGTTCATCAGCCAGCAGAAGATCGGGGTTGTTTGCCAAAGCACGGGCGATAGCCACACGTTGTTGTTGCCCAGCTGAAAGCTCTTTGGGATAATGAGTGGTACGGTCGTCCAATCCGACCCATTCCAACAAATCAATTGCCCGATTTCTATTTTTTTTGGTATCGTTATTTTTTACATTCAGGGCAATCATTACGTTTTCCACTGCTGTAAGATAAGGAACAAGAGCAAAGCTTTGCATAACAAAACCTACATGGTTGCTACGGTAACTGGCAAGCTCGTCTTCGTTGTTCAGGTTTATTTCTTTTCCATCATAGATCATTTTACCAGATGTAGGAAGTAACAAACCACCAAGAATTAGCAACAATGTTGTTTTACCCGACCCCGAAGCACCGGTAATTGTCACAAATGACCCTTTGGATATGTCGAGTGAGAGATTGTCAACCGCGTTAATAGCCCCATCGTGGCGTTGATATTTTTTGGTGATATTCTTGACATGTATAAGCATAATTAATCCTCCTGCATGTTAGAAAAAGGTTCTATTTTCCCGGCCAGATAAGCAGGAATGACCGATCCTAATATTGAAATAGTTATTGATATAATAATTGAAATGAGTAGCAACATGTAAATAGGTCTTACTGTAATACCTGCAAATTGAGGACCAAGCCAGGTGGCTGCCAAAGTACCAACAATATAACCTACAATACCTCCTACCAGAGCCATTATAAAGGCTTTGAGCATAAGGATATAATAAATGTGTCGTTTATGGTAGCCAATCATACGGAGTATGCCAATTTCTTTACGGCGTTCGTTCACATTTGCCCAGATATAATTACCAATGGATATACTGCCCACAAACAGGATAATGATTAAAAATACCAACGATATTTTATTCATCATTTTGTTGGAAGCTATCTGGGTAGATACGATTTGTCCAATAGTGGTGATACGGGTATCTGGCAATATATTTCTGAGTTTACCCAAAAGTCCGTCGGAGATAGCACTGCAACAACCCATAATTTCAATAGCACTGATTTGTTCCCCTGTACCTAAAAGTGCCTGAACAGTATGTAAGTTTGCAAATACCCGATCGTCATCAACAGTGCCTGTTTCCGGTAATACTCTAACTATATTGAATTGTTGATTCATGATGTTTAAAGTACTTCCTTCTTTCAGCTTTAATCTTGAAGAAATACTATAACCAATAAAGCAGTCAAAATTTGCCAGAGTGTCAATTCCCTTTCGTTGCAGTTTTTCATCAGCATATTTTTTGGGTCCTGTTGGGGCACAACTGGCATTTATTTGTTGCCCTATTATGCCACCCTGCTGCCAGATTGGTTTTGATGCTATTTCGCTTTTGGGTAAGATGCCTGTAAGAACTATGCTTTGATTTCCAACCAAAACACGACGGGTAAGTTTAGGTGATAAATTATCAACACCCTGAATGGTTGAAGTTACCAATTTCTCCACGTAGCTTTCTGGGAAGGTAGGAGCATCAATATCGGCCGAATAATAATTGTCAACGCTTGCAGCCTGTGGCAGTACCATAATATTTGCGCCTAAATTGTCGAGGTTTACTGCAACGGCTTCCTCAGAAACTACTGAAAAGGAACGAATCCCCACAATAACCCCGATACCCAGAATTATGGCAAGTAATCCCGAAACAAGTTGCGACTTACGATGCCACAACTCTTTTAATGTTAATTCTGTTAATCTCATAATCAGGGATATTTATTTTCCACATCCTGCAGGACCGCATCCCGGGCCACAACCTCCTTTTACCGGAGCTTTTGCAGCTGCAACTAATTTGGCAGCATCGGGCATACTTGTTGCAGTACCTGCCACTTGACCTTGTTTATTAATAACTAAGGTAAGCGAGGCATTCAACTGGGATTTATCAATACGAAGCTGATTTAGAAAGTTTTCTTCTTGACTATCATCCAAATCCACTTCAACAACAATGGCTTCGTTATTTAGCATAGAAACAGCTTTTTTACAGGTTTTGAGCACTTCTGCTTTGTCAGAAAATGATTTTTTTGAGAATGTTACAATAGCATATTTCCCATTATTTATGGCAGCATATACATCTTCCAGTTTTGGTGAAGGAACAAGGGCTGCAATATTCTCAGCAGTTGCCTGAGCCAAAATGTATCCACCTGTAGGGAACCCTTTGGATGAAATCACCAAAATAAGTGGTATGGGAGCTCCTGCTAACCTATATTCGCTTACCAATTGTGCATTTGAAGCATCATCTCTATTCATTTGAACAACAACAGAGTTTTTATTAATAGCATTAGCACCGTTTGCTATAATCATAGCTTTATCTGTTTCGGTTGCTCCTGCCCCGGTTACTACGAGAAATACTGCTTTCCTCGCATTTTTGGCTGCCGCAAGATTTTCGGCAATACCTTTGCTAACCAACGAAGAACCAACTGCCGAAATTGGAGAAGAAACAACTCCTGCTGTTGAAATAGCTTTTGGACTGGTCATGGATTCGACTGCTACAGATGCTGCTGGGCTATTGCAGGATTCAATCATAGCTAAAGACAGCAACGATAATGTGATTGTTTGAAGTGGGTTCATGAGCATTTAGATTAATTAAATTATGAATTGTAAAAAGTTATTTCTGAACAGAACTTTTATGTCAAGTAAGTAGTTTTTGTAACTGCAAAAACTGCAAGCAATTTCAATACCTCAAAATCTATCAACAGCACCCGCCACTTTTTTTCATTCCATTAAGTTTGAAACCATCAGACCCATAATCAACGGTTACTCCCTCAATCATTCCCTCAGCCTGTGAAGAAATGAAAAAATTAACCGAATCAATTGTAATTACTTTATCGCCGGTTGATGCTTTTTCTGTTACTGCCATTTGAAGAGCGGGACCACAGCAACCCTGTTGTGTGGAAATTCGAATGCCTGCTAATGGATTTTCTTCGGAATTAAGCGTCTTTTTCAATTGATCCAACGCTTGTGGTGTTGCATTCATAGCTATTTGTTTTAATTATATTATTGCTTAAAAATTTCTTTAGAAAGTTCTTTTACCTTTTCAATGCCTATAATTTCAGATGACTGAAGCGGTATGGCAAACAATGGTTTTAGGCTAAATATTTCTTGTGCTTTATGAAGGTAATGCTGCTGCAATTTCCAGCGTTCAAGTGCAAAGCCAGTCTGACAATCATTGCTTTTGAGTATTTGATTTAGAAATATCCCCTGTGCTTTAATGCCAACTCTTTCAAGGTCTTTCATGGCCCGATAACCTTCGTGAATAGGCGTAAATTCCGGGTAAGCCACAAGCAGGAAGGTTGCATAGTCAGGATTTTTTAACCTGGCTATCAAAGATTCGATTTTGCTGTTTTCATTGCTTTTATCAGATGGTTTTGCCGAATTACCCTTCAGCTTCATATCAATTTGCTTTTTATATTCGAACGGCAATTCCAGAAGACGCAGAGTGTGTCCGGTGGGAGCAGTATCGAGCACAAAATAATCCCAGCCGGGTTCATTAAGTAAATTTGCGAATTGTTCGAAGATGGCTATTTCTTCGGTACAAGGAGATTCCAGTTCTTCTTCCAGAGATGCCAGTAGTTCATCGGAATATCCGTTTGCCCTGGCATCATCCATTATTTTCAAGCGATACTCTTCGACTGCTGCCTTTTGTTCGATATTTACTGCCCATAAATTACCTTTTATATTCACAGGAATATAACTGACTTTGGTTTCAAGTACCTGTCCAATGTGAGCTGCCGGATCAGTTGTAAATAACAGGGTTTTCCCTTTTTCTGCCATTTTTAAAGCAAGGGTGCAAGCTGTGACTGTTTTCCCAACACCACCCTTACCTGTTAAAATAATAACACGGTTTCCCATTTTCTTTTGAAGTAATCCATTCAATATTTCTGGTGAGGAAAAGCCGTTGAATGGTTTACTATCAGGGAAATCTGTCTGAATGACAATGGATCTTTTATTAAAGGCAATTTCACCTAATAAAGAGATGTTATTAACTCCTTTTACTTCTGATTGCTGCAATGGGACTTCATAAAATTTACCCGGAAACAGATTTTGAAGTTCCTGAACATATTTCTTTTGGTTTTCAGCCATGCTGCTAAACAAACCGGTAAGGCTTGAATGATTAGGGTATACCCCATTTATAACAAGGTGAAAGTTATGAATACCAGTTCTTTCAAGTTCCGACTTAGCCCGCATAGTTTCGTATACCGATGTTTTTTCAGGTCTGCTAACCAGATAGACTGTAGTACGACTTGCGTCCTGCAACATACTAACGGCATGGGCGTATTTTTGCCTTGAACCTTCAATCTGGGAAACTGGTCCTATGCAGGTTTGTCCTTGTCCTTCAGCACTTTTTTTAATGTATTTGTCCCACTCGTTGGGCAGAGTCATCAAACGAAGAGTATGTCCCGTGGGTGCGGTGTCGAAAATAATCAGGTCGTAAGTTTCATCGCCCAGGAAATCGGTAAACTTATCAAAGGTTGCTATCTCGACAGTACAACCACCATTGAACTCTTCTTTCACCTGCTCCAGCACAGCTCCTTCGAGAATGGCTGATAGTGGTTCGAGCATCTTGTTCTTATAGGCATCCGTAATAGCATCTGAATCCATTTGTGCAAGAAAAAGATCAGGAGTAATCTGGATTGTCTCTATTCCGACTTTTCGTTCGAAAATATCACCAAGGTTGCCAGCTGGGTCAGTTGAAACCAGCAGAGTGTGTTTACCTTTTTGAGATTGATATACTGCTGTTGTTGCAGCCATTGTAGTTTTCCCCACACCACCTTTCCCCGAGAAGAAAATATATTGAGTCATATTATTTAATTGAAGTCTATCTAGAAAAACTTAAAGTCTTAATTTTCGATTCGGTAAACCGTCTAATTTTAGAAATGTTTACCTTTTTTTCGCTGCATGCCACTTCATCATTCACCAGAACGAAGGGAAAATTAACTGTCCCATTTTCGAGCAAAACTTGTGCATTTGTGTCAGCAAACCATTGTTCCGTCATAAACTCAATGTGTTCACAAACCACCATATCCTGAAAAACATTTTCCATCTGAATTTTCAACATTGAGGCTACATCAGTCCAGCTCATTTTCTTTTGATCACAAGCGGCCTGTGGAATAGTATAAAGCACTATATGCAGTTTTTCTTTGTTCACAATTAGCTGAATATTCCAAGGATTTTAGAATCTGGTTTAATGCTTTTAATTTCTGGAATATGGACAGCCAGTTCATCCAGTGTTGGATAACCACCTTTCTTAATTATCTGGCCATTTAATAAAGTAATTGGCAGTTTCCCCGGACCTTCGGTTGTAATGAATTGTTTTACCACAGCGTTGCCGGTGAATGCAAGAGGTACCTGGTTAATAGCATAACGCTTTACTTCAACATTTGCTTTAGAAAGAACCTGAATGGTATTTTGAAGTTCAATCAACTCTTTATCCGGCTCGGGACCACATACACCCGAGGAACAACATAAGGAAGGTTCAAAAATCTCTATTTTCATAATGTTAAATTTATATAACGCAAATATACGTTATATTTTAACATGACGTATTATTACGTTATTTATTTTTAAAAGAATATCTATAAAGAAATATCTTACATAATTGGCTTTAGAGGAGAGATCAAAAAAAAGCTGAACCAATATAGTTCAGCTTTTTCAGTATCATGGGTATTACTATTTTGCAGCACAATCAATACAAACCTTTTTATCACCTTTTATCCTGCCATATTCCATCACAGTCATCTCGCCACATTCTTCACACACGAAACCATCAAAACTGTCTTTTTTAGGTTCAAGTTTGTATTCGAAAATTGGGGAAATATTCAGAAGCTTATCATCAGGTGCATTCATTACACCAGTCACAAGTGGGTCAACTATTTCTGCTGGAACAGTACTTGCAGGTTTGCCAAGCATACGATAATCAGTAAAAAATGCTGTTTTTTTGTTGTTAAGCATTGCTTCCGCCTTAGGAGTTACTCTTACTGCCCTGTTGGTAGCTTTGTCAACCACAGTAACTGCCCACTTTCCTTTGTGGGTTTTCTTTAGGTTCCCCTTGCCAAAAGTGGTTCCCATTATAACTTGCAAACCATCACCATAACAAGTGGCACAATGGTCATCGCCTAAGTCCACAAAAGCAACAATCTGTCCATCTTTTGCACGTTCAATTCCAAGTTTATTCATTGCAGCAGCACCAACACGTAAGCCCATTGGCATGGCAGGACATTTATGTCCATGAAATTTTTGCCCGAATTCGAGCCAATCTTTTGGATCAATCATGATTTTAAATTTTAAAGTGAATATTATAAGAATTTATTTTACCAAAACATCAATAACCAATTTAGTTGCTATCAGTAGCAACACCACAGCGTATATAATCTTAACCTGCTTTGATTTAGCTTTTGAAGACAAATATCTTGCACCAAGCTGGGACCCGATGATGACGGATACAATTAAAATAATAGTGAGTGTCCAATTCATGTGCCCTTGCGCCATATGTCCAAAATAGCCTGAGAAAGAAGAGAAAGTAACAACAAAGGCTGTTGTTGCAGCCGCTTCTTTTGTCTTATATCCCATCCACATCAAAATTGGAGCAATAATAAATCCACCACCAATACCTAACATACCTCCCACAAAACCTGCAAAAATTCCCACAAATAGACCAATGATTGCCCGTCTTTTAAATGACATCATAGTTTCGGGTTCTGCATTACCTGATACCATTAAGGTTCGAACTGCAGCAACTACAACCATGGCAGCAAAAAATATTTTCAATGTACCTACCGGAACATATTGAGCAAACCAAGAACCCACAGGTGAAGCAATTACTGCAGCAACTGCCATGACAGCACCACCCTTCCAGTCAATAAGTTTCTTGCGGGCAAAAGGGATAAGGGCAAACAGGGTATTTAATCCGTTAAGCAGAAGGCCAAGAGGTATTGCCACCTCTTTCATATCAAATCCAAACCAGTTGATCACCGGAACATAAACCATTCCGCCACCAAGTCCGAGCATAGCAAAGATGAAAGAAGCAATTGTAATAATGAGAAACACAATAAAGTATGCCATAATTTTAAATTGTTTAAGTACTAAAAAGTGAAAAGCACCTGCAAGGCAAACCATTCTGCACCCTTTGCCGGTTTATTATTTATTGGAGATAATTCTCCAGGTATAAAATATCCGATTGCTCCTGTCATTTGCCAGTGTTTCAGAACCTGATGCCTTATAAAAATGTCGAGTTCATCTCCAAGATGATGCTTCCCAGGTACTAATTTCATTGTATTCAACAGTGTCACGTCATCAGGAACATGGATATAAAAACGGTTGTATTTTATTTCGACCCACATATTTTTTATAGGAAACAATTCAAGTACAATTTCCCTGTCATCAAGGTTTGTCCATGTCGTAATATTCATCCACCCGTAGTACTTATCCTGTGCTCCATAAGCAGGTTCGAAGGTGTAAATTTTGTCATCAGTTTTCTTACCTCCTGAAGCATAAGATTCCCTGAGGCTAAGAATGGGTTTAGCCGGAATAAAATTGAACTGATACCCTGCTTTTACAAAATAGCCATAGGCATCTATCCTTTTCCCGTTCTCGCTGCCAAATTCCTTAACCAATGACAAATCAAAAACAAAGTGATGAAAATCGTTATTAAATAACCGTAATCCTGCCCAATGCCTGTTAAAGTTTAGCTGATTGATATAATCTGCTGATCCTTCTGTTTTATAAGCGAAGAAAGGTTCAATACTCAATACCTTTGGAATGTCAACATGGGAATATACACCTCCGCCCCAGAACTCGGTCTGCGAAAATGGAATTGAAATTGTAACGGGATCATGTATTTTGGTTCCACCTGCAAAAACATCAACAAAATTTTCTCCCCTTTTATAAGAAACTTTTAAAGCATCCCATGTCCAACGACCTGTGTTACCCCATTCACCCGGACCAAAAATTCTTGAATCACCATAAAATATTTTTTGCCTGCCAAGTTTAACTGATAAATCTTTTAATAGTTGGTTATATTCAACATAAGCATCGTAAATCTCAAAAAACTCCTCATTGGGATTCATGGTATAATAAGGAGTAAGAGTACCTGACTTATGAATCTTGAAAAGATCGGGGTACTGACTATTACGTAGCGACCATCCGAAAGCACGTGAATCCTGCAAATGAAAGGCAATAGTTAATTTCTTAGATTGCATAAAAGTCAGACCTGTAATAACCCTTTGATAGAGTATCTTGTCATTTAGTTTTCCAATAGCTGAGGGACTGTCATCATCGTAGTTTTTGGCATTCACGCCATTCCATAACTCGAAGCGGTAACGTACTGACAGATCAAATTTAATTTTGGTACTGTCGGACTGGGCATTGACTTTTACCAGGCCAATGAGAAGAATTATTATTGTTATAGCTTTTTTCATATATAAGTAAGTACTTACATTGTTAAAGGCGAAAAAAATTACTTCTTCAGGATTTTAAGCATTAATTGCATCATCCTGTTGCAATAATTATCAGTATGAAACTCACCCCCGCTGAGAATCAATTCGATGTTGAGTGAAACCGGAATGCCCATATAAAGCATAGCAAGGTTTTCAACTGGTATCTGATCGTCCCAGGTTCCGGCAGTAATTCCATCGATAATAATTTTACTTACAAGTTCCTTTTGACTATTGAATATCTTCTGAAGCTGACTTTTCAGCGCTGCATCGTTATTGTGAGATGCTTCAGAAAATATGAGCATGGTAATTCCTTTATTAACCGTGAGATATTCAATAGTGGCACAAATAAATTTTTTCAGACGGGTTTCGGGAACTTCATCAAGGCTGGAAACGTTCCGTAGAGTCCCTATAAAGTCATTCTGAACATCATTGATAATGGAAAGGATGATATCCTTCTTCGTTGGGAAATGTCGGAATATAGATCCCTCACTCATGCCAATCCGTTTTGCAAGGTTATGTGTGGAGAGATTTTTCAAACCATCGGTATAGATAATATCAAGGACGGCCTGTTTTATCTCTTCTTGTCTGATATCAGTTGTTTTACGTGTCATGTTTGTATGTAAGTAATTACTTACAAAGATATTTGGTTTTTAATTAAAAACAAATTTTTCTGATTATATTTCAATCCTATAAAGACATTATCATCGAGAGAAAAATAGTTTACACTTGAAATAATGGTTTATCCATTCTCAGTTTATTTTGATAACTTGGAACTGTCATAACCGCTAAAAATGGGACATTAACATCGATGGCAATCTCACATATTATCCTAGCTTCCATTCTTTTTTTGATCATATCGATTCTGTATTCTTCTGTTGGCCATGCCGGAGCATCGGGTTATCTTGCAGTAATGGCATTACTTTCATTTGCACCGGAGACAATTAAGCCTACTTCTCTTATCCTTAATGTAGTAGTTGCATCAATTGCATCAGTAAAATACATTAAAGCAGACTGCTTTGATAAAAGAATATTTTTAGCATTCATCCTTACATCACTGCCTATGGCGTTTGTTGGTGGGTACATTACAATTAGTGCCAGGGGCTTCAAATTAATTGCCGGTTTTTTTCTTGTAGTTTCTTCTCTTTTGCTACTTATACGGGCATATTATAAACCATCTCCACCCTCGACGAAACAAATGCCTTTTGTGTATGGACTAATCGGGGGTTTACTCATTGGCTTAATTTCCGGACTAATTGGAGTAGGTGGTGGAATCTTTCTTTCACCAATTATTATTATGGCCAACTGGACGAGCGTTAAAAAAGCATCAGGAGTAGCAGCACTGTTTATACTCTTCAATTCTTTGGCTGGTTTAGCAGGGCACATCCTAGCTCTGAATAAACTTGACTATAACATTTTTTATTGGATTGTTGCCGTTTTAATAGGAGCCCTTATTGGTTCTTATCTGGGGACAATAAAGTTTGACAACAAAATAATTATTACATGTTTGTTTTTGGTACTGTTATCTGCAGGATTGAAATTCTTGTTGATATAAGTTTCTGTAATTATGGTTTAATTTTCTCAAATAACCCAATCAATTTAGTATTGTAAATCTCAGCGATCTGTGCTTCATGCTCTCCTATTGGTTTTACCGGAATTAAATCCATAACCACCTGTGGAGTTAACCCCGATTTGAACATCAGTTTTAATGACGCAATAAGCGTATCGTTTATCGAATCGTTACTTTCTTTTTCAGTCAAACCTATTTTTTGCCCGATCTCTACCAGCTCCTTCAATTGGAACCAGAAATATGTTGGCAGCATTGCTGACATGATTGCGTAGCTTTCAAGTTTTTCTTCAGGAACCTCAAATGTGTTACCCATAAGTCTTAATAGATCGAGAACCTGTTGCTTTTCATTCCTGGTAAAATCAGTTGAGAAGCATACAGGGTTATAACCTTCATTTATGAAGGAAGTAGCATTTGGAATTAAACGGGCAATGTTTTTAACCTGATTCAGTTTTGATAATATTTTTGTAATGGTGATTTTAGGAGCAAGAGATATCACAATGGTATTGCTGTTAATGCTACCCTTTATAAGCTCAAGGGTATCCATAACAACAGGAGGATGCAGGGAAATAAAAACTATATCCTGCGAGGCTGCAACTGATGCGTTATCAACCTGAATATCAGGGAATGATTTTTTCAGATTACCTGAGACATCCGGGTTAGTTTCAGTAACAACAATTTTACTGAATTGGGCATTTTTATTTTTAAATGCCTGCAGAAGAATTCTTGTTACTCTTCCGCCACCGATAAAACCAATTGACTGTTTCATAATGATATGATTTTGGGTTAAACTTTAACAACACTTTTTATTTTCCTGAATCGGAGGGTAAGGGAACTATTCCGCTTTTCCTGCCTTCCCTCGGCTTCAATTGACACATGCAAGATCCAGATAATCTTTCTTCAATATTTGTTTTAAGTGGGAACCCATCACGCTCCCAGTCAACAATTCCACCAGCCATATTTGCAATTCTTATGAATCCTTTATCTTTAAGAAGGACTACTGCTTCTTTACTTCTTAATCCGACAGTATCAGCAAATATGAGATACTTTTCCTGTGGCAATTCTGATAATTTCTGCACCAGTCTGCTTATCGGAAAAAACATGATTTCAGGTACATCAAAATTTTTAAAATTATTTAAATATTCCTCTCTGACATCAACTATTACCGCACCTTTTCCGCACAATTCAAATGCTTCGCGGGGTGAAACATTTAATATTCCACCGCTTACGATGCCATAATTATCAAAAAGACCATTCATTTAAATCGGTTTTATTCCTTTTTGTTGTAACACCTTCACTAATTCTTCTTCCGGAAAGAAACCTTCATGTCTGTAATATTCCTTTCCTGTTTCATCGAGAAAAACCTGGGTTGGGATTGCTTCAATACCGTATTTTACACCGTAAGGCTTGCCGGCGTCAGTCCATACATCATAGAAGTCAATTTTTACGTCTTTACCATATTTGGCCTCAATTGATTTCATGACAGATTGCATTTGACGGCAGGGGATGCACCTGACTGATCCCAACTCGATAAAAGTTACTTTGTATTTTTTTTCTGAATCCTTGATATCTGTTGAAACCTGACCTGGGGTTTTAGCCTTTTCCCCCTGGCTCTTATTCTGACCACATGAGGATATGACAAATAATGCAAAGAAAAATAAAGTAGCAGAAATGTTTTTGATTTTATATGTTCTCATAAATTTTAAATTTAGTCAATTGAATGCTTAAATTAATATTTTCAATATGTAAACTGTTATCCTTTAAACCTCTTGTATCATTTATCCTTCCCGGTATTAATCAATTCTTTCTGGTCCCTCCTGAAGAGTTCGGGCTGAATATTAAAATGATGAATGCCATATGTTTCAAGTAGTTTATCGACTTGTTCCAGTATCACTTCGAAGCTTGAAATTGAATAATCTTCATCCAAATCTATGTGAGCCTCAAGCATCATTTCATGATCATCTAGTTGCCAGACATGAACATGGTGCATGTTTTTTACACCTTTAAGCAGTGTCATTTTCTGAGCTATCTCTTCAATATTGATATGGGAAGGGGTAAACTGCATGAAGATTCGTATAGCCTCATAAAAAATGCCCCAACTGCTAAAGACTAAGTAAATGGCAATACTTATTGACAGCACCCCGTCAATCCAAAACCATCCTAAATATTTTATAACAAAACCACCTACAAGAACAGCGATTGAAGTCACCATGTCGGTAAACAAATGCAGGTAAGCTGAACGCATGTTCATACTTCCTTCAGCATCTTTTTTTATAAGCAGGACACTTAGTCCGTTAAGTACTATACTCAATGCAGCAAGATAAATTACTGGCAAACCTGAAATGGGTTGTGGATGGAGAATTCTGTAAATAGATTCCCAAACTAAAATGGTAGCAATTATAAGTAATGTTGCCGCATTAATGAAAGCCGCAAAAATGCCTGCTCTCTTATAACCATAGGTCTGCTTAAGAGTCCGTTCCCGACCTGATAATTTTTCTGCCCCGAAGCTGACTATGAGTGAAAGTACATCGCTGAAGTTATGGGCTGCATCGGAAAGTAGCGCCATGCTGCCAGATATCAATCCACCTATAATCTGTGCTATAGTAATTCCAATGTTAAGCAGAATGGTAATAATAAGATTTTTCCCATTTACCGTTCCATGTTTATGTAATTCTTCACTCATATTTTACAATTAATCCTTTTGGGCAATTCGCATATTATATTTCTATAGGACTTCTATTTCTGAGGAATGTAAAACGATCTCTCATCGGCATTGTATCCAGAACATGGGATACATATATTCTTACCGTCTTTACGATGCAGATACCTTTCAAATACATACTCTCCGCATGTTTCACATTTCCCTTTATTAAATGAACCCTTAGGTGGCTTGAATTGAAAATCAGGGAGTAAACTAATGTTAAATAGCTCTTCATCTGAAGCAAATAAGACCATATCAATAATACTGTTACAAACTTCAGTAGGAATGTGTGAAGGTTCAATCCCCTTTTTCCTGTAACTGAAGAATTCATGTGGCGCCAATGTGTCCGAAAATTCGTTTTTAAGGACAATTCGTACTGCAACTTTACCGGGATACCAAAAAGTTGCAGCTATTTTTCCATAATACAACCTGTCAATCATACTTTTGCCAAAAGTTGCACCGGTTGAAACCATAAGCCCGTCCTGCATGCAGGTTTGGGGATGCCCGATTCCCATTTCGGAAAACACATGCATTTCATGATCCTTGGAGCGTTCAACCCCTAATTTTTGAAGTGCCAGAGTTCCCATGCGGTAACCTATCGGCATAAACGGACAATTATGCCCGTGAAATTCAAATGCCCATGCTGGAATCTCAAATTTTTTCTTTTCCATGATTAAATTTATATAAATGCGTTTCAAACTGATTTCCAATAAAAAATATAATAGATACTACAGTAATAAAAACAATGCTTAGATCAAAGAGAGTATAGGCGATTCTTACCAAAGGAAATATCGCTTCAAATTTGATCATCATCAATAATCCGGAGACAATGGAAATAGTAATAAATATTAATTGCAACCTGCTTAAAATTGATCGGGACAGACCGGCTTTTTTCATACTCACCCAGGTATAAATACCTGCAAATAGTGCCACCATCGATATAATGAAATGGTTTTTATCAAACCACATACGTTCAGGTAAAATATAAGAATGCAAGTCCGGTTTCAGGTAAATCATTGCAAATCCAATTGTCAGCATACCATAAACTGCCCATAAGTATTTTGAAGAAAAGGGAAAATAATTCTGTTTTCTGTTAACATAAAAAAGAATTGATAATATGATTACTATGAATAAAAACAAAATAGACGGGTATTCAATGGTCTTGATCCATTGCTCCCTTATTACTGAGAGCCACACAAAGAATGCACTTATTCCCAATCTCTTATATTGAAGTTCGTAAACAGGTTTCCCGTTTTCACCGCAAGGATGTTTTACAATGGAAGCATAAAAGATATCCGATGAGAGCGAATGACAATCTGTGCAACCCTTAGCTCCTAAACCGGCTTTCGCAGGAAATACATCATGACTATATTTATAAACCGAAGCATAGGGAGATGATTCATAGGTCTCTTTTTCAAGCATCTTATAATCTTTCCCATTCAAATACATACGGTCGTCATTCACCCAAACAATTTTTTTACCCTTTAAATCATACCCGTTATCCTGCATATATGCCGTAACAGAATTTATAAAAGCATCAATCTCTTCCGGATTATTAACTTCCGGGATGGTGTCTGAGTTATTGTCTTTAATCTTGTCGAGTTCCGGATATTTTGTTTTGTCCTTTATGTGAGTTGTCCACATAGTATAAATATCCTTCATTTTAGGCTGATCCAAACCTTTTCTTACTTCTGTATAGATAGCAGGCCATGCACTATGAACAGAATTGACAGGAAATATTTTCCCTTTATATTTCGCATACTGGGGTACAAAAGGGTCTGACGGCTGATCTTTTGCAGTAAACATTGCAAGTTCACCATAATGGTTCCAGTAATTCATATTCTGATCGTAGAATGTCCAGACATATTTTGCCGGTGGTGTAATTTTTGTTCCTGGATTATATATATCACTAACCTGCACCAGCGCAGATTTTACCTTGCGTTCAGGTATATGACAAGTCTGACAGGCAAGTTTATCGAGATGCAGATCTGGTAACCATGTGTGTCTTGCAATCGGAGCATTAAGGTAACCCGTAAGATGGCAGTCAGTGCAGGTACGCATGGTATTATCCAAATCATTACGCACATTACCCGAAGGATCATCTCCTTTGCCAAACTGATGAACTTCTTTTCCTTTAATCCTGCTATCGACAGCCATTGATCCTGAGGCATGACAATCAACACATTTCATCCCTTTTGCAATATGAACATCTGTAAACTCGGTGAATGAAGCACCCCGCTTTTTCCATTGAGGTTTTGAATGGCAGTTCAGACATGTTTCATTTCTTGGCTCTCTTACCAGATGCATAGATACTTTACCGTCAGCAGAAAACTTTGCAAGGTCATATGTCACTTTTACATCGATTGTATCCTTTACAGAACCTTCAACTTTAGCCAGACCAGATCCGGCTGTGGCAAGCCAGCGAAAGTTATAGTTTGCCATCTGTGAGTTCCTGCCTTTATAGTCATATTCAGGAAGGTGACACAGATTACAATCAGCTTCAATAACACCTGAACGATTCCAATGAGCTTGGAAATAATCTCCGTCAAAATTATTTATTCCTCCTGCGGTGTATTTAACTGAGTCCATGAACTTGTCATAGCGGAAACCTGCCCTGTCATATTCAAGAGGTCCTCCGCCAGGATGGCATGTAGCACAACCATTAGTGATAAAGGTAAAAGAAGTCATATCCATCTCTTTGGCTGAGCTGTTGGACTTCTTTGACAGGTAATTATAAAGTGGCGCAGGAGAGCACCAGTTCCCACCGTAATTCCCGGGAGAAGATACCCATTGATAACGGTCTGCAAATGTTCCGGTTGCCTTTTCGTCCTTCCCTTGCTGAAAATGAAATCCCTGAGTGATCTTGGCATAATCATGACATTTGCCGCAGGTTTGTTTCGGTGAAAAAGGTTTGTCAGCATTAATATTATTTACCGGGTTAATAACTAAGCCATTTTCATCATAAAGATTAAACGGAGGACAAACACCCGATTGGGTTTTCAGATCACGGCTTATAAGGCGACCTTTTTTGCTATCCTGAATGTTGGAGGTTACTGTAACAATAATCAGCATTACAATAATTGAGAAGATTAGGATTAACAGGTTACTGCGTTTCATATTGCTTTGGTTTAAGGTTTCTTACCCGTTCTTAACGATCAGTTTTTCAGCTTGCTCATAAATATCTTTAATAGGCCGCTGTTTTATCATTTTCCCAAGTTCAATAGCTTCTTCTGCCTCCCCAGTAGTGCAGCCAATCTCAAGTGCTTTTTTGAAATGATAATCAAGGCATGGTTTGCAACCGCCTGCTATTGAAGCTGCGATACCCGCAAGTTCAATAGTTTTAGAATCGAGATGTTTAAATTGGTCCATAGTGTCAGTTTTTAAACGGATCTGTTGCTGAAATTTTTTCAGCATCTTTTTTCCTTAATATGGTGTAAGCATTCTTCCCTCTGGAATTTGGAATGGCTTTTAAGTTTAGATGCAAAATGTTATCATAAATCATTTGGAAATCTTTAAATGGGAGACCCAAAACCGTTTCATTATTTCCAATATCGGTTGCATCCCGACAACCATAGCATCCAAAACTAAGGTTGAGCTTTTGTTCGATATAAGGGATAACTGTTGCATCAACACAGGTCGCCTGTAAAATGGCTGTTGAACTGGTAATACGCTTTCCTCCTTGTGCATTTAGTTGTGCTAAAGCAATCCACATTAACTTTTCGGTTTCATCTTCCACTACTACAACATCGGGTTCAAGTTCTGCCTGTTCCAATGGGAAGAGATATATTTCTTTTAGTTCACCTTGTGGAAATGTGGTCATACCTTCGAACATTGTTTTGCCTGTAGTTTCCTCTTGGGTTATGCCAAAACCCATAAGTCCTTTTCCTGATTTTAATCCTTCGGGTAATACCTTAAATCCAAAAGCAGCAGCGGCAGCAGGACAAGCAATTCCCTCTGCATCCAGAGTCACTTTTTCACCATGTCTTGCTTTCATCAATGCCTGACAATAGCGATGACCTGAAAGTGCTTTTGATCCGAGAGGCATTGGCAAGTTTTGCCAAATAAATTTAACACCTACCAACGATGATCCGAGATTTAAAATGGATTTGATTTCAATAGCTTTTTCCCTGAGATTATCCATTATTACAACCTTTTAATATGATCGATAATTTCATTGATTTTATCATCAGTAACAGGAGTTACACCCTTTTTTATGTCGAAATCTGTTGTATTCAGATGTATGAAATCAGTAATTCCTGCCTGTTTCATAATTAGTTCTGCACAATTTATTGGACATCCGTCCAGCACAACAAGTTTGTTTATTTCGGTTTTTGATTTCTCTGCGAACTGCTTATCGATTGAGAATCGGGCAAGGCAAAGCATTTTTGCCTGTCCGGATTGCATTAACTGCCTGGCAACAACATCTGAATATTTTCCTGTGTTGCTTGCACCAGAACATGAAACGACTGTCAATTTTTTTGTTTCCATTTTATGAGTTATTTAAAAAATCAAATTGAATAAATATCCAACGATCATTATCCCGAATCCTACTACACCAATAAATGTAAAAATCAACGGGAGCTTCAGTACTTTACGCAGGATTATCATTTCGGGTAGAGATAAGCCAATTACTGACATCATGAAAGCAAGAGCAGTTCCCAATGATGCCCCTTTTTCAATAAGCACCGATACAATTGGCACGATACCGGCAGCATTTGAATAAAGAGGAATACCAATTAAAACTGATAACGGAACTGAATACCATGCAGATTTCCCCATCAGAGCAGCCATAAATTCTTCAGGAACATAACCATGTGCACCAGCTCCAACTGCGATACCAAAAGCTACATAGATCCATACTTTACCTACAATATCTTTAATAGCATCATACCCCATACTGATTCTGTTACCGAATGTCATTTTTTCTTCTTCCTCCCCGTTAGTGCCCAGATGTGTCTCATATACCCATGGTTCAACCCATTTTTCGAGCTTTAGCAAACCAATTATCCATCCGGCAACGATTGCGATAACCAATCCTGTCCCCACATATATCAAAGCTACCTTCCATCCAAACATTCCATATAGAAGAATAACGGCCACTTCATTGATCATGGGAGATGAAATAAGAAATGAAAATGTGACTCCCAGCGGGACTCCAGCTTCCACAAATCCAAGAAATAATGGGATAGCCGAACA
>Ga0209748_1000408_pt1 | contig 22958 bp, 18 predicted proteins | sample BarGraIncu00421A_FD_185490 | JGI IMG/M metagenome (GOLD analysis project Ga0209748, IMG submission 185490) | Arctic peat soil microbial communities from Barrow, Alaska - Barrow Graham LP Incubations 004-21A (SPAdes) (version 2) | ecosystem: Environmental > Terrestrial > Soil > Wetlands > Peat... | reverse complement strand
AAGATCCACTAGTCCGACCTGGACCTTCGCCATCCGCGCGACGAGCAGCTTGGTCGCAGCCACAGAGGCCGGTGATACGGCGGTCTGGTATGCCCCGCCGTCGACGCGGTAGCACACGAAGTCGACGCCGGACCCGTGGAAGTTGTCGGTCGCCGTAATGGTGATCGATGCGGTCGCCACGTAGGAAGCAACGGCGTTGCACTCCAGTGTGGGCGCAACGTCCTCATCCACGAAGAACGGACCGTTGACCGCCGTCTCGACGGCGCCTGTCGCGTCGGTCGACCAGAACTTGAGGACGTGCGGGCCGTAGACGCCTGTGCTGCACGTCGTCGTGGCCACCACCGCCCCGTTGTCCAGCTGACAGTACGTCGCGTTCGCGCCCGTCGCGGACAGCGTGATGACTGCGTTGTTCAGATACGTCGCCTTGACATCGGAATTGGTCCTTGGCGCCGCGAACGCCAACACCGGCAGTAGGACCGCCGCCAACATCAGGCAGAACACGCCCGCGAGGCGACCCCTGATGCGGCCGCTGCGGTACGTGCTGCGCTCTTCGTTCATGCTCTCAGATCCTCCCTATTGATTGGAGTTGAGGTGCGAATCGACTTCCTCCCACTGCGCGATGGATTGCGCGCGGGGTTCAGCCAGGAACGTGTCGGAGAACAGGTAGACCATGCCGTTGGAGGCCGTGACTCGCTTGATATCGGCGTATTCCTCGAGCGTCCCCATGACCGTCAGGTGGGCGAAGACCTCTTCGAGCGGAAGATTGAACGGCTCCACTTCGAAGAACTCCACCGACGTCGGCCTCGGATACACCTCCGAATACTCACGGACTGTCTGGGCGATCAGGAACACCGGGTCGTCGGCCTGGGTGCGGAGCAACAGCCGGGCGTAGGGAACGGTCAGGTACGTCGTGCAATGCAGGAACTCGACCCCGTTTCTCTCGTCCGCGGTGCGGACGATGTCTGAATACGCGGCGTTGCTCCCCATGCTCTCCCAGACGGTCGCCAGCTGCTCCTCCGTGTAGGAGAAGGGCTCTGCGGCGAACACGTCGGGCGACGTGATACGGGCCGCGCGCGACTCGCGCCGGATGTGGTCGGCCACAGCCTTCAGACGTTCCTGCGCTGCAGCGGCCTCCTCGGCGACTTCATCGACGGGCTCGAGGGTGTTCGGAGTGCCGCCGACGGCGGCATCCTCGACCAGTTCCTTCATGTCCGATCCCTCACGCTCCACTGTGTGTCCGTCCCATCGGTCTCATGTCCGGTCAGCGTTCCCAACATGCCCACTCGTGACTGCGTGGTCTGCCGTGTCGTTCCGGCTCAGGGCAGCAGGTTCAGGGTCGCCAACTCGTCGGCGACATCCTTCATGCCGTAGGCCTCGAGCGTTGCGCGTGTCGGCGCTCCTGTGGCCCTGTCGAAGCCCAACTCGTCATAGTAGTAATCGAGAGCGATCTCCCAGTCGGCAGCGGTGACGTAGTAGTTGCTGCCGTCATAGGCCACCTTGCCTGCATGGTTCGCGACGTCGCCCCACGGAGGCAGCGTGTCATGGACGTGGCGCATGTCCTTCGTGCCCCAGGTGCGCATGGTGAGGCAGCGCTCCAGGATGTACATCCGGATGCCCTCGTCGTCGAACTGCTTGGTGGTCATGTCCACGCCGGTCGCGAGCGAGAACATCTTGGCCTCGATACCGATGTCACCGTTGTAGCCGCGCTCCCGAAGCGGGGACGGCACCCACGGATACATCCAGTTGCACAGGCCGGTCGCGTCGCACAGTTCCTTACGGGCGATGGCCCACTTGGCAGCGACGGCCCTCGCGCGCGTCGGAGCCTGCGCGGTCCCCGAGGGATCGTAGGCGTCGCCCATGTCGTACGAGCCACCCTGCGAGTCGGCCTTGTACCCGTTGATCTTGAACTGGTTGGTGATGACGCCCTTCAGCACCGTGTTCGGCAATCCGGTCGCCATCAGCTGGTTCCACGAGTGGTTCTGCGCATCGCGGTTGTAGCCGGTGTTGATGAGGCCGCCCACGATGCCGCCGTTCTCGAGCGAGTGGTGCTTCGGGAACCCGTTGGCCCACCACAGCACCTTGTTGTCCGCGTGGTACGCGGCGGTCAGGCCGGGGCTATTGACCTCCCACGCCGCCAGGCTCGCCTCGACCGGTCCCGCGAGGAACTTGCCGAGCTCGCCGCTCTGGGTCGCCATCATCTTGCCGAACGCCTTGATGAAGTTCAGGTCGCCCTTCTCGTACAGGTCGAACAGGCCGCCGACCGCGTTCAGAGCCGTCCACTCGGCGACCGGGACGTTGGGCTGGATCCACTTCACGCCCTTGTTGGTGCCGAGACCGTCCGGGTCGTAGATGAACTTCCACCCACGGTCGGTGGTGCCGTAGTTGTTGTGCAGGCCGAAGTCGTCGGTCATATGCTTGCCCACGACCGACATCTCGAGGATCTTCAGGGCCGCGTCCTGTACGTTGAGGCCGGCGGTCACCTTGGCGTTGGCCATGAGTCCGTTGCCCCACCAACCGGTGCAGGTGTTCGAGGCGTTGATGTCGACGCCCCACTTGGCAGCGCTCGGGACCTGGATGTCCTGGTGGCAGCGGATCGGGCACGCGTGGCAGCCGTCCATGCGGACGGTGAACTGCTCGGCGAATGTGCCACCGTCGGACTTGAAGCACCGCAGGCCCAGGCTCTGACGGTCGTGCGGATCGCAGATGCCGGTCTCGACCGGCGGGTTCGCGGCGCCCCAGAACTTGCCCTTCGCCGCATACCAGCGGACGCTCGAGCTGCCGACGTACTCCGCCCATGGCTGCGGGCTGTTCGGCACGACCGCCTGGTTGTTGGAGCCGATGATCGACAACGCGAAGTCGATCTCCGTTCGCCATGCCTTCTTGCTCGCGGCGATCTGCACCGATCCGGTGCCCACGACGCCGATGGCCTTGAGGTTCTTCGAGCCCATGACTCCGCCGAGGCCGCCCGCCGAGTGCGAGTAGTTGGTCATGATGACCGACTGCGCGACGAGGTTCTCGCCGGCCTGGCCGATCGCAGCGACCTGGCAGCTCCCGCCCATCGCCTCGACGATCTCGGCGGTCGCGCGATAGATGCCGCTGCCCCAGAGCTGCGGGCAGGGGACGATCTCGACCTTGCTGTCGCGTATCGCGATGTAGACGGGGACCTTCGACTTGCCTTCGACGATGATCCCGTCCCAGCCGGCGTACTTGGCTTCAGCGCTGAAGTGCCCGCCCATGTGGCCGGTGGCCACAGCGCCCTTGGGGTGCTGCGGGGACAGCGATGTGATGGCGGTCCGGCCGCCGCACGGAGCGCCCGTGCCCGTGAGGGGGCCCCAGCCGAAGATCAGCTTGTTCTCGGGGTCGAACGGCTTGGTGCCCGCAGGGACCTCATCCCAGAGGACCTTGTAGCCCATACCCGCGCCGCCCCAGAAATCCTTGTACTTATCGAGGGTGTTCTCGACCGTGGACGTCCCCGTGCTGAGGTTCACACGCAGAGTCCTACCGGTCCAACCTCCAGAGGTTGGCATGCCTTATCTCCTCCCGAATGTCTCGGTGTTCGCGCACCCGGACGTGGTCCGGGCCATTAGTGGCAGTCCGCACAGACGACCGTCGAGGTCGGCGGCATGACGCTGGGCTGGACGACCGGCGTGGACAGGCGCAAGTCACGCCACGACACGTACTTCAGGGCTCCGGTCGGGCATGCGCGAGCACACTCGGGACTCCCGTCGCACAGGGTGCACTTGCTGGCCTTCTTCGTTGCCTTGTTCAAGGTGATGACCGCCCACGGGCAGGCCCTCGTGCACAGACCGCAGCCGATGCACTTCTCCTCATCCACGCGGCGTGCCCCTGTCTTGGCGTCCGCAACGATGGCGTCATGTGGGCATGCTGTCGCGCAGGGAACGGGGTGCGGGCACTGCTTGCAGGTGTCCGCCTGGATGCGGAAGTTGCCGTACTTGCCGGGCACGTTGATGGCGCCGGAGCTCGAGCCTCCCGTGTAGGCGAGGTTGCGGCCGACTTTTATCCGGGCGAGGTACGAACTCGCGGCGCCATCGTTGAACTCGGTGCAGGCGAGTTCGCAGCGGCGGCAGCCGACACACCGGCTGACGTCGTGCAACAGGACGCCCTTCGAGTCGCTCAGGATGGGAACCGCGCCGGTGAGCGCGTTGAGGAACGGGACCTGTCCGAAGAACGAGTTCGCGAACGTTCCGAGTGCGGCGGCTCCAGTGAGTGTGACGAAGCCGCGCCGACTCACCTTGCCTGAAGCGAGATCAACAACAACGTCGCCCTCGGTTCCTGGGTGTAGATCGAGTTGCTGGGACATATGGATGCAATCCCTCCGATCACTGACGGAATCGTGTCTTCTCGTCTGTGACTCATGAGTTGTGCTGCGCCCATGTACCCAAGATGGGTAGCCGGCATGGGCCGGGCCCCTCCTCCCCGCCGACTGACCACGTCAGAACGGCGCGCGACAAGAAAGTCCCAAAGGACTCTCAACCGCGCCCCCTTTTCGGAGTGGAAGGCGCACTGGTTTTCCGAGTGCACCCTTGCGGTCCTGCGGCCATGGCCAACCAGCTTTAGGCGTGCAGAACTCGGAGGCGATCCCCATTGCCGTGCCGATTCCCCTCGAAGCGACGAGTTGGCCCCCCACATGATGACTCGAGCGCTTGTGCTTCGATACGGTAATAGCACTCGGACCCAGCCGCTTCTAGAGGCCGAGAGCAATTGCCGCGGTCGCCGCGCGGCGAATCGATGAACGGTCGACCGGCGGGACGACTGACGTCAAACTCGAGCTCATCAAGCTCTGCGACCGGCGCGCAAGAGAGTGCTCGGATGCCCGAACGTATTCTGCTTGCCCTACAGCGGTCGCTGTCACGCGACTGGGACGCCTTCAACGCCAAGCACGTCAACTTCACCACGGCGAACCTCTCCCAGGAGCAGCTGACCTCGCTGGCCCGGGAGATCGCAGACGAGCTCGGGCTGGCGCCCACCTAGGCGGTGTGGGCACGCTGCGCTGAACACGAGGGGCCCCGGGCAATGTGCCCGGGGCCCCTGCTGGATGCGATCGATCACATCCGGTCGATCAGCCTACTTGACGACCAGCTTCCACGCGGACGGCACGAGTGCCGCGAGGTAGTCGCTGTCTTCGAGGAAGCGCACGCGCAGGTAGCGGGTGCCCTTCGCTCCGACCTTGTAGTGGATGTGAGCGTATCCGGCTGCGGTGACCTTGACGAGCTTGATCAGACCGTAGCCGCTGGCGCCCGGCATCTTCACTTCGAAGCGCACGTACTGGTTGGTGAACGTGCCACCTGACAGCTTCGCGGACAGCGTGACATAGGTGCCCGACTTGGCAGTGTGCGTACTGGCGCTGAACTTCAGCGTGGTCGCGACCTTGACGACCGGGATCGCCTCGAACGCCACCGAGATCGTGTGCGTCGCCTGCACGTCGGTGAACGTGTAGGAGGGCGCTACCGCGACCGCGTCGCCGTCGACCGTCACCGATGCCACCCGGTAGCCGGAGTCAGGAGTGAACGCGTACACAGCGTCGTCTCCCTGCGTCCAGGCCATCGAGCCTGAGTGGCTGATGCTGCCGTGCGCTCCTGCGGACGCCGAGATGTTGAAGAGCGTCGGGTCCAGAGCGAACGTCGCGGCGATCGTGTGACCGGCCCGCACGTTGTAGAAGATGTACCACGTGGACGGCGTGACCTGCGCACCGTCGACGACCAGCGTCTCAACGTGGTACCCGGCGTCGGGGATGATGCTGCACGCGATGATGGCGCCCGGGATCGTGGATGTCGCCTGCACGGTCTGCTGCGCCATCCAGATGTACCCGTGCTCGCCCGCATGCGGAGTGCACGTGAACCATCCCACAGGGTTCGGCACGAAGGTCACCGAGATGGTGTGGGCCATGACGACGTTCATGAACGTGTACCAGCCGGTCGTCTTGGTGAAGGAGCCTGCCGTCGATGTCGCGGGAAGCGGTGCACCGTCGACGGTCACCGTCGCGACCTGATAGCCCTCTGCAGGCTGCATCGTGAAGATGATGCTGCCACCACCTTCGACCTCGATGCCGCCGCTCGGGTTGATCGCCCCATGGTCACCGGCGGTAGCGGTGATCGTGTACGTGGCCTTCTCGCCCAGCGCGAACGTCACACCGATCGTGTGCGTGGCCTGCACGTTCGTGAACGTGTAGGAGAGCACGCCGCCGACCGAGGAGCCGTCGACGACGACGTCCGCAACGTGATAGCCGGAGTCAGGCGTGAACGTGTAGGTGACGTTCGCAGCCTGCGTGGCCTGCAACGAACCGCTCGGGCTGATGGCGCCGTGCGATCCCGCTGTCGCGGTGATGGTGAAGTAGTTGAGAGGAGCGGTGACGACGACCGTCGTGTGCCCCAGTCCTTGGGCTGTTCCGCCACCCGCAGTGCCGAGGACCGCGTAGAGCGTGTACGTGCCGGGAACGGGAACTGCGAACTGGCCCGTTGAGCCGGGAGCGCCAGCCACACGGGTGCTCCCGTTGAAGAGCGCCCACTCGGTTCCTCCGGCTGAGACATTGTAGGTCGCGGTCGTGCCGTTGTTCGACACCGGAGTGGCCACAGGGTTCGGAGCCGTTCCGGAATGGCAGCCGCTACAGGCTGCCGTATATGACTGGCCGGGGTACGCCGACGCTGTCGTGGCGAAGCTGAAGGTGAGAGCCACGACAGCCATGAGCGCGACTGAGATCAAGAACCGCTTTCTTGTCATGGTTAGCCCACCTTGACCTTCACGACGGGCGATTCCTTGTGCAGGAAGACCGCCTTGATCTGGTACGTGCCCTTCGCCATGCCCTTCTTGAGGGTGAGCTTGTACTTCCACGCAGCACCGCTGCGCAGCTTGTAGGACTTGGTGGTCGCGACGTGAGTCCAGTACTTCGTGCCTGGCTTCTTCACGTACACGAGGACGTTGTGTCCCACCGGGTCCGGACCCTTGGCCGCGCCTGACAGCGTCACGCTCTTGCCGATCGCCACGGTCGCGGCGCTCGACTTGATGGTGACGGCCACGCTGGCCATCGGCTGCGAACCGGTCTTGGCCATCGCGCCCAGCCGGCCCTTCGCCTCGAGCACGTCGGCGACATAACCCAAGCCGTCCGCCTCGAGCGTCGCCCGCGTCGGACGTCCGGTCGAGGTATCCCAGCCCTCGACGCCATAGAACAGCGTCTTGAACTCGTCCATCTTCGGCTTGCTGAGCGGGAACTGGGTCACGGCCTCGGTATAGCCGCCCGCTCCGCCGTTCAGCGTCTGGTCCCATACGGTCTCGACCTGCGGAGAGGTCGGGCTGCCGCCGCTCGCTGCTGACTGCAGGTACGGCTGGCCATCGTGATAGACGTAGGAGTCATAGGGCGGGAACGGCGGGAAGTACTCTTCGTTGCGGTGCCTGCCGTGAAGGGACAGGATGGCGCGCTCGAAGTCCCAGATCTTCTTGCCCATGTCCAGACCGTCTTCCCAAGTGTAGTTCAACCCGGTGGTGGCGTTGAAGAACTTGGTGAAGAAGGCCGGCATGAGGCCGTCGTTCTGAGCGGGATCGGCGTCGCCCTGGTCGTGTGCGAAGTTCTTCCACACGTTGTCCTGGTCGCACGTCATCGCGCAGTCACGCCAGAACTTGGCCATGCGCTGCGAGAACGAGACGTAGTGGGCCATTCCGACGGAGTAGATGCCTACTTCGCTCTGGTCGCACATCTTCGGGTCGTGCCATGGATGTGCGAGAGCGATCAGGGCTGTGGCACGGTCGTTGGCGGCCTTCTGCATCGCCGTCAGCGCAGCACCGGTCTTGGTCAGGTTGGCGACGGCACCCTGGTTCACGTTGTTGTGCAGGTGCATGTTGCAGTCGCGGGTCTGGAAGAGCCCTGCGTACGCCCACACCGGATAGATGCCCCAGTGCGTCTCGCCGGCCCAGTAGATCATGTTCATGCGGCCGGACATCATCTCGTCCTCGAGGATGCCCCACTTCTCGGCGCAACGGACCTGACCGAGAGCGATGTCGGCGCCGATCTCCTCCGCGCACGCGACGCGGCGCATGAGCTCGACGACGAAGTCCTTCGTGTGCTCCTGGCTGAAGTCCAAGCTCGTCTCGACGCGCTTGCCGGAGCCGATCGGGCCGATGATGCCGCGGTCCCACAGGTTGCGCAGCCAGCTCTGGCCGCCCCTGGCCTTCAGGGTCTCGGCGCTGACCTTCTGCCCGCAGATGCTGGACATCTCGAAGTCGTTGATGCCGTAGCGCTGGCAGTACGTGTCGCCGTAGACGGAGTAGTCCGTGCAGACGCCGTTGATCGCCTTGTCCTCAGTCTGCGCGATGTAGGTGTCGACGCACTGCATGCCTGCGCCGAGCGGGAAACCGTCAGGAGACGTGCCCTTGGTGTTCTGGCGGCAGCCCTGGTCGCAGCCGTAGCAGCTGACCGGCCGACCCTGGTTCGTGACGCCCCATCCGGGGCTGAATCCGACGCCCGGCTTCGGGCTGTTGATCGTAGCGCCGAGGTTGTCCAGCTTAGCCGGGGTGTTGATGGTGTTCCTGAGCCACATCCGTGCGTCCAAGAGCGCGTACGGGTCTGCGACCGGGACGCTCCCCGAACCGATGGCGCTGATGGCCTTGAGCTTCTTCGAGCCCATGACCGCGCCGAGACCGGCGCAGCCTGCGCCGCTGCCCGTCTCGTGCTGGAGGCTGGCCAGCCGGGACATGGTCTCGCCGGCCTGACCGATCGTGACGACCGCGGGCCTCTGGGTCGTTGCGCCGGCGTCGGCGCCGTCACCTAGCGCGTACCAGTCGACGTATTGGTCGTCGCCCAGCGTCTGCCAGATCGCTTCCTGCGCCTGGTAGGAGTCGGTTCCCCAGAAGCTCGTAGCGTCTTCGATCGTCACGTTCTCGTTGCGGATGTTCAGCCACACCGGCGTCGGGGAAGCACCCTTGATGATGATGCCGTCGAAGCCGGCGAACTTCAGGAAGGCGCCGAACTTGCCGCCGAAGTTGCTGCGGCTGAACTGCGGCCGCGGAGAGGACTGCGGTGACAGGCCGATGACTTCGCAACGGGAGCCGGAGGGGCACAGTGTGCCCTGCTGCGGACCGGTGAAGAGCCCCAGCACGTTCTCCGGCTCGAAGCCGGTCTTGTCGTGCGTATCGGTGATGTAGTCGTGGTCGATCTCATCGAACCAGACCGCCATGCCCATTCCGAAACCGCCGATCCACTGCTCGTAGTTCTCAGTCGGGATCGTGTCGATCACAGAAGTGGTCAGGTTGACCCTCAGGATCTTTCCTACGTGTCCGCCTATCATGCCGTCACCGTCCCCCATCCCCTGACACTGGGCAAGGTTGCGTAGAAGTCCGTGTCGTAGCCCGCCGAGATGTCAGTGACGAACTTGATCGCTTGAGCAGGGCACACTGCCACGCACGCTTGGCTGCCACCGATACCGCCGGTGCGGCTCCAGAACGGCGTGTTCGTGCACAGGTCGCACTTCTGCGCGACGTGCTCGTTGGCGTGGACGGTCCCCGAAGCCACCGCAAGACCGGGATCGGTCGTCGGGTGGAACTGCAGGTTCGCCGGCGTGAACGGGCATGCATCGATGCACTTCTTGCATCCGTCGCACTTCGTCACGTCGACCCTGCGCACGTTGCCGTGGTCCGTGTCGACGAAGAGAGCCCCCGTCGGGCAGGCGGCGACGCAGGGAGCGTCCGCGCACTGATGGCACTGGTTCATGGTGATGTCGCCGGGGAACGGCGTCAGGTCGTTCTTGATGATTTGGATCCTGGCGAGCGAGAGGTTGACCTTGCCCTCGTGCGCCAGCGAGCAGGCGGCCATGCAGCTCGTGCAGCCAGCGCACTCGGTGTGGTCGACCTGGATGAACCCCCCGGAGACCGGGTAGTACGAGAGCGTGCCGATGCTGAATCCGCCGAAGGCCGCAGCTAGGCCGACGCCCCCGACCCCTTGGACGAACTCTCGTCTCGACAGGCCATCGCCGACGACGATGTCTGCCTCCGTCGACGTCTCTGTTTCTTCGACGTTCCCAGCCACTCTTGAGATTTCTTCTTCAGACACTAGTGAGCACTCCTTCCTGGGTCTCACCTTGCCCGGTCCGTTCGCCCCTTTCCACGTGATCCGGTCGCTCGACCGGATGTGAGCGTGAGCGGGCGCGGCTGGATCGGACGAATTGTCGCAACCGTGAGAACGCATAGTCGTATCACCCGACGGTGCCTGTACCGGAGGCTCCGTGGGTGTTCCCAGCCCTCCCGTCTACTCGCGCGGAGTACCCCTACCCCGCGCACACGGTCCGTGCAACGTGAAAAGACCGCCCGAACCGACTGGATGTCGGAGCATGAGCGGTCTTCGTATCCTGCTTGAGCCCCCTCTTCGCGGCCAGCGCGCACCACAAGCCTGTCGGCTTGCGGCGGCGCCCCCTTTACGAAGCGGAAGGCACAAGGGTTTCCCCAGTGTGCCCTATCGGTCCTGCTCGCATGGCTATCGCTTTAGCGGCGCAGGACTCGGAGGCATTCCCGATACATACAGCGTCCCCATCAGAGTGCTGGGCGGCCCTCCCCCACATACACCGGACGACCGCTTGCTCCCCGCGAGCCATCTAACCACACGGCCATGACAACTGCAATGGCGCGACAGGAATTCCGACCCGACGGTCATGCAATCGGTGGACGGCAGGCCCCGCGGCTCTCCGGCGCTTCGGCGCGACTTCTCCCGACGGGCGGCATGGGGTCGTTGACGTGCCGTCCCGCGGTCGCTACGTTGGGTCGTGCCGCGCAGCTGGTTCGAGGGCCGATCCGGTGCGTGCGCCGGGAACCTGGCCCCTGGGACCTCCCGTCGAGCACACCCGACGTTCGAGGGAGCCACCGACCCGCAATGAGCACCCCGCGTTCGACCAGGATCGCCGTCGGCATCGACGGATCGGACGCGCCTGAGGCCCTGCGGGAACTCGCGCGAGCCGGAGCCGATGAGTTCTTCGCCGGCTACGTGCCGCCCGAGTGGTCCGAGCGGTACGGCTGGGAGGTGGGCCTGAACCGTCGCACCTTCGGTCCCGACTACCAGTTCGCGTCCATAGCTGACCTCCAAGCCGCGGTCCGGGCGGCCCACAAGGCCCATCGCAAGGTGTCCATCACCTTCAACGCCCACGACTACCACGCCGAGCAGGTGCCGCTGCTGCGCAGGATCGTCACCGACGTGTGCGCCGTCGGCCCGGACGCGCTGATCGTCGCGGACCCCGCTCTTATGGAACTGTTGGTCGCCTGGGGAGTCACGATCCCCGTGCACCTCAGCGTTGGGGCAGGCTGCTTCAACGGCGCCGCGGTGCGGCACTTCTGCCGGATCGCCGACGTGCGCCGCGTCGTGCTGCCCCGGAAGATGGCGCTCCCCGAGATGGCGGCGATGATCGCGGGGCTGGCCGACCTCGATCTCGAGTTCGAGGCCCTCGTGATCGGCTACCGCTGCTTGTTCAACGACGAGTTCTGCTTCACCCGGCACAGCGGGGTCACCGAACTGTTCTGCAACAGCTTCGTGCCGGACGTCGCAGCCCCGGCGTACAAGCGCCTTCCGCGCGATTGGAAGGAGGTCGCCGAACAGGCGGCGCTGGCCCCGAACGAGCAGTTCCAGCCGGAAAGCGCCCTCGACCGCTTCTGCAGGGCGCGCGGCGGCGAAGTGCAGCCGACGGCGTCGAAGTCGGAGTCGGAAGGTCCTGCCATCGGCGGGGGACTCGACGGTTCGCTGGCGGCTTCTCTGTTCTCGCACTGCGCGCTGTGCGCGATCCCGGGGCTGCGCGAGGCAGGCATCGACGTGCTCAAGGTCCCGGTGAGAGGGACCGGCTGGCAGCGCAGCCGCTACCTGGAGGTCGTACGGGAGGTAGCGGACGACCCCGCGCCGACGCCCGAGAAGTGCCGCGCGCTGATAGGCAGCCCCGCGTTCTGCGACACGCCGGGCAGCTGCTACTACGCCACCGAGGCCCCAGCGCGCTCAGGGAGCCGGAGATGAGCGACATGGAGCTCGCCCTCTACCTGAGCGACGTCGACGACCTCCTCCATCTGGAGGAAGGGTTGCGCAACAGCGATTCCTTCGACATCCCGCAGTTCATCTTCGCGAGCATGTTCGGGAACGACCCCGGAGCTCAGGAGTACCTCGGCAACCTCGTGGCCGCCGAGTGGCTGCAGAACTACATTGCTGCGGGACACGAGGTCACCCGGCTCTACTTCGGTCAGGAGTTCTGCGAGTATCTGATCCCGTCGCTCGCTGACCTGGAAACGGCCCTGACGTTCGCGCGCGACTCTGGGCTGCAGTTCACATACGTCACCGGTTACGTCACGGATGCCGGCCTGGCCGTCACGCGCCGCAATCTCGCGTGGCTGGCCGAGCACGCGCCGGATTCCGAGGTCGTCTTCAACGACTGGGGCGTCCTCGATCTTCTGTCGGAGACGTTCCCCACGCTGTCGCCGGTGCTCGGACGGCTGCTGATCAAGCAGCAGCGCATGGCGCGGTTCACCACGCAGGCGCCCGCGATCAACATGAAGGGCATCAAAGCCCCGCAGCAGGCGATCCTCGGCAAGCAGTTCGCGGCGCTGCGTCAGCTCAACCTCTCGATCCCCGAGTACCGGCAGCGGCTGCAGAGCCTCGGGGTCGGGCGGTTCGATCTCGACATCGTCCCGCAGGGGGTGGACGTGCCTGCCGGCGCCTGGGGCTTCGGCGTGAGCTGCTACTACCCGTGGGGCTACGTCACGGGCTCACGTAACTGCACCACCGCCGGCATGCTCGACGAGCGACGCAACTTCGTCGCCACCGGTTCTCCGTGCCCGGCCCCGTGCCGCAAGATGAACCGTGGCGCGCGCGTGCTGCACTTCCCGCAGCCACCCGTCCAGCGCGGCAACTCCGTGTTCATCTACCACGCGCACTACGCCACACCGTATTGGGATGGCGAGATCCCGGTGGATCGCATCGTGTTCGAGCCCTGGATCCCCTGGTAGCGCCCTGCCGGACCGCGGCTGCGGCGGGGCGACGCCGCGGATCGACACGGACCGTGAGAAGGGGCGCGCAGTCTAGGGCGCGCCCTCTTCCTTGTCCAGCCTGAGACATTCGACGATGGCCCCCGCCTTGAGACCCGCGGTGCCTTCGGGCAGAGAGACGAGGCATTCGGCCCCCTGCGCCGCCGCCAGCATCGCGAACGACCGGTGTCTGGGGACACTCGCCTCCCATTCGCAGCCGCCCCCACCCGCTGCGATGGGCGACAACACCCCGGGGGCGTAGTAGTGGCGCGCGCTCTTCTTGCGGATGTCGGACGCGAGGACGGCACGGACCGTTGGCCGGTCGAGCGCGGCGAACCCTTGCATCTTGCGGATCGCCGGCCGCACGAACAGTTCGAAGCCGACCATCGTCGACGCGGGTTTGCCAGGTAGTCCGAAGAACAGCGTCTCACCGATGACGCCATAGGTCTGCGGCGCCCTGCGACGTGGGTCGAGCACGCCGGACTCGAGTTCGCCGACCTCGCCCAGGGCGTCCCTGATCAGGTCGAAGTCACCCAGGCCCGCGCCGCCCGTGGTCACCATCAGATCGAAGACACGGGCCAGGCGAAGTAGCGCGCGCATCTCGGCGAGGTCGTCGCGAGCGATGCCGAGAAGCCGCGGCACTCCGCCGGCCGCGCGGACTCGGGCTGCCAGGGAGTAGGCGTTGGAGTTGCGGACCTTGCCGGGACCCGGGAAGTCCGCCACCCCCACGAGCTCGTCCCCTGTCGAGACGATGGCGACATCGGGACGCCGGAACACCAGCGCCGTGTCGCGGCCTGCCGCCGCCAACTGCCCGAGCGACGCCGCGTCGAGAACCGCGCCGGACCTCAGCACCGTGTCGCCCGCAAGGACCGCCCGTTGGCCGGTGCAGACATCGTCCGAGCTGGCGGTGTCGATATCCGAGACAACGTCCTCGGCGAGCACGCGGCCGAGCGACTCGAGGAGATCGACCCGCTCCGGCGCCAATCGGGAGACGCGCGACAGCACGTTGCTCCGCGCATCTTCGACCGTAATCACGATCCCGGGCGCCTCTCTCTTCGCGACCACACTTATGTGCCAGACGACCATGCTAGCGTCCACGGAGGTCCGGCGCGCGAAGAACGGGCGGACGGAGGCCGCTGCCGTGGGGAGCGAGCAGGAGACGCCGATGAGGAGCAGCAGGCCTGCGGTCGGGACCCGCGACCGCATGAGATCGCCTGCTCGTCGTGCCACAAGGTGGGCGTGCCGTTCGCGCAGGGTTCGTTCCGCCACACCTCCAGTTCGTGCGCCTCGTGCCACAAGGCGCCATCGGGACACGTGCGGACGGTATCGTGTGCGACGTGCCACAAGAAGCCGGGCGTCTCGTGGGCCGCGACGCACCCGGCATCAACAGGCTGTTCCTCGTGCCACAAGCCGCCGGCGAGCCACGTCGGCGCATCGTGCGCCTCGTGCCACAAGCCCCTGGTGGCGTGGACGAAGGCCACCTTCAGCCACCCGAGCGCCGGCGAGCACTCCTACCGGAGTTTCGCCTGTGCGAAGTGCCACCCGAACGGCTACTCCACCGCGTATTGCTCGTGCCACGGCGGCAACCCGCCACAGGGCGACTGATCCCGAGCCGCGCCGCGGCGGCTATGCTTCGCCGGCCGAGTCCGGACGCGGCAAGAGCGGGGCAACCGGTGACACGCGGCTGTTCGCCACGAGGTGACGTAGACTTGATCACGTCCGCCACTTCGGGAGGCCCACCATGCAGCTGCACGCCCTGTTCCTGAACTGCACGCTCAAACGCTCTCCGGAGGTCTCCAACACGCAGGCGCTGATCGACAAGGTCGCGGCGCTTCTCGCCGAATCGGACGTGGACAGCGAGACCATCCGCGTCGTCGACCATGCGGTGAAGTTCGGCGTCCTGCCCGATGAGGGCGACGGAGATGGGTGGCCGATGATCCTGGAACGAGTGAAGACATGCGACATTCTCGTGATCGCGATGCCCATCTGGTTCGGCGTCCGGTCCTCCGTCGCACAACTCGTGATGGAACGACTGGACGGGACCTACTCCCAAGGGGACCCGATCACGGGACAGTATCCGTTGTACGGGAAGGTCGCAGGTGTGATCGTCACGGGCAACGAGGATGGCGCGCACGACTGCTGTGCAAACACGCTGTTCAACCTCACACACCTGGGATGCATGGTGCCGCCGAACGTGGACTGCTATTGGGTCGGCGACGCGGGGCCCGGCCCGAGCTACATCGCCGCAGGTGGGGATAAGCATCTCTACACGAACAGGACCGCCCGCTACATGGCCCACAACCTCGTCTGGGGCGCCCACGCGCTGAGGGCCAGCCCGATCGAGACCAACTTGAGGGCGCTCGATGCCGAGGCGAAGTCGGTCAGCCGGTAGAGGCCCCACCGAGGCCGCCGGCATCACGTCACCGGCGTCCCGATGCGCTGCTCAGGCGGCACGCTCCTCCGGCGGCGCGACGAGCGCTTCGACCCGTCCGAGCGCCGCATCGGCGAGCACGGCCAACATCGCCGTGGCCGCGGCACCTTCCAGCAGGAACGCGCCGTTCTGAGTGTTGATGCCCGATATGATCGGTGAGCCCAGCCCGCCCGCGCCGGCCGCCGCGGCCACCGTGGCCGTGCCGATGTTGATGATCATCGAGGTGCGCACTCCCCCCATGATCACCCGCGCGGCGAGGGGGAGCTCCACCTCGAACAGGATCGCCCACCGCCCCATTCCCATCCCGCGCGCAGCGTCGAGCACGGCATGCGGGACCGCGTCCATGCCTGCCATCGTCCCCGCGACGACGGGGAACAGGCCGTAGAGACTGAGTGCGACGATCGCAGGTGTCGGCCCGAACCCCAGCAGTGGGATCATGAGCGCCAGCACGGCGATGGGCGGGAACGTCTGTGCGAGATCGGCCGTCGCCGACACCAGCTCCCGGAAGTCGCGCCCGGCATCGTGCGTGACCCATATGCCGACGGGGATGCCCACCGCGACAGTGATCGCGCCCGATGCGAGAACGATCTGCAGGTGCTGCATCACGAGATACCCCAGCGAGGCGCTCGGGAACACCACATCTGGCAGAGACGGGAACAGCCAGCTTAGAGCAGTGGCCCACCAGTCCTGACGCGACACCACGTAGCCGAACGCGAGAGCGCCCACGCCCACGAGCGTCACTCCGGTCCACCGGCGCCTCATGGCCGCTGCTCCTCGGTCCCCGCGGACGCGATGTGCGAGTCCCCCTCGGAGAACGCCCCTTCGATCCCCGAGAGGGCGACGTCTCCCAGCAGGTGCCCCGAGTCGTCGGTGACCGCGATCGAGCGGAAGCCGAGTTCGAGCATGCGCGAGAGCGCCTCTTTGAGCGACGCATCGGGACGGACCGTCGACTCCCGCCAGTCGATCCGCGTCACTCCCGCATCCGCCTGCTCACCACCCTCGAGCGCACGACAGTCGAACCACCCCTGAACGACCCCCTCTGCATCGATGACGTATGCGAAACGCTGCGTTGCGCATGACGCGCGGTCCGCCATCACCTCGGGGGACGACGACTCGTCGATGGTTGGCACAGCGGCGTTCATCACCGAGTCCACCCGCACGCGAACGAGCCGCTTGAGCGCTCTGTCGACTCCCATGAAGTCGTGCACGAACTTGTCGGCGGGGTGATCGAGTAGCCCCTCGGGCGTGTCGTATTGCCGCAGCCGGCCGTCCTTCATGAGGGCGATCCGGTCAGCCAGCCGGATCGCCTCGTCCACATCGTGCGTGACGAAGATCACCGTCTTGCGGAGTTCTCTCTGGATGCGAGCGAACTCGGCCTGAAGCCGCTCCCGGGTGAGCGGATCCACGGCTCCGAACGGTTCGTCCATCAGCAGAATCGGAGGGTCGGCGGCAAGCGCGCGGGCGACGCCGACCCTCTGGGCCTCCCCCCCCGAGAGTTGGCGAGGGTACTTCGTCGCGTACGCGCCGCGGTCCAGACCGACGAGTGACAGGAGTTCGCCGACGCGCGCTGCTATCCTGCCGCGATCCCATCCCAGCAGCCGCGGAACGGTCGCGATGTTCTGGGCCACCGTGAGGTGAGGGAACAGGCCGACCGACTGGATGGCGTAACCAAGGCCCCGTCGGAGTTCCTCGGGCGGGACGCTGCGTATGTCGCGGCCGCCGACCGTTATGCGGCCGCTGGTGGGCTCGACGAGGCGGTTGATCATGCGCAGGGTCGTCGTCTTCCCGCAGCCCGAGGGCCCGATCAGCACACATACCTCGCCCTCGCCGACCTCGAGGGAGAGCCCGTCAACTGCGAGTTTGTCGCCATAGCGCTTGGTGACGTCGTCGAGCGTGATCATCGCGCCTCCACTCGGATGCCCGGCGATGTGATGAGACGCCCGATCGCCCGGAGACCCGCGTCGGCGACCACGGCAAGGAGCACGATCGGCACGGCTCCCAGCAGGATCAGATCGTCGGCCTGATATCCCAATCCCTGGATGATGAGCACGCCGAGCGTGCCGACCCCGATGAACGCGACGACCGCCGCGATGCCGATCGTCATCACGGTGGCGATTCGGACCCCCTCGACGACCAAGGGAAGCGCGAGCGGGGCTTCCACGTCCCGCAGCAACTGGAGCCGGGTCATGCCCATGCCGAGCCCGGCGTCGATAGCCGATGCGTCAACCTGAGTCAACCCGAGGTACGTGTTGCGCACGACGGGCAGCAGGGCGTACAGCGTGAGGGCGATGATCCCCGGCAGCGGCCCGATGCCCGGCAGACCGAGAGCGGCGAGCGGGAGCACCAGCAGCCCCAGAAGTGCCAGGCTGGGCACCGTTTGGATCAGGCCCGCCGCAGAGAGCGAGACCGTCCGGACCCAGCGGACGCGCGACGACAGGATCCCTAGCGGCACGCCGATGATGACGGCAAGTCCCAGGGAGATCCCCACGAGGGCCAAGTGGGTCCCGACCTCGTTCCAGAACGTGTTCGCCTGAAGTGTGTACTCACGCAGGATCGACAGCCTCGAGAGCCCTCCCCATGCGCCTGCAGCCAGCCAAGACGCGGCGACGAGAGCCGCGGCGCCCGTCCGCGCCGTTCGGTCCGTCGGAGTGCGCGTGGCGGCGAACCACAGAGCAGCCGCCCCTGCCATGGCCAGCCAAGCCCCCAGCCCGATGGACACCCTCGCCGGAGACGCTGGGTCCGGCGCCAGGCTCGATGCCGCATGCGCGAGTGCCCACGCCAGGGAAGCGAGAATCCCCACGGCACACGCGAGCTCGGCTCGCTCTCGTGATCGTCCCCGCATGAGCAGCGCCACGGCGAACGCGCCCACAGCGAACAGGACGAGCGTCCATGCGGCCGGTCCGCCCACCGCGAGCGGCTGGTCCGTTCCGGAGACGATCCTGTTGGCCCGCAGGACGTACACAGGTAGCAGGACCGCGCCCGAAAGCGCGATCAGCGCGGCGGCGGCCCCCACTCTGTCGACGGTGGAGGCTGCTCGGGGCTCGGATGTCGGGGCTTCCGGCTCCACCCTACTTCAGGAAGCCTTGGGATGTGAGCCAGTCAACGGCGACGGCCTTCGGGTCCTGCCCATCCACGGCGACCTTCCCATTGAGTGTCTGCAGCGTCTCGAGCGTCAGCTTCTCGAAGACCGGGTCCAGCAGCGTCGCCAGATCCGGATACTTGTCCGCGATCGCCTTGCGTACTGCCGGGGCCGGCTGGTAGATGGGCTGAGCGCCCTTCGGGTCGGAGAGGACCACCAGATCGAGGGCGGCGATCGTGCCGTCGGTGCCGTACGCCATCGCGGCGTTCGCGCCGCTGGTCCCTTGTGATGCTGCCTTCTCGGTAGCCGCGGTATCGCCCGAAGCCAGAGCGACGATCTGACTCGAACTCAGCTTGAATCCATAGGCAGTCTCAAAGGCCGGCATCGCGGCGGGACTCGTGAAGAACTCCTGGGAGCCGACGATCTTGACCGCGCCGCCTCCATTGATGTAGGCCGCCCAGTCCGCCATCGACGCGATGTTGTTGGCGGTCGCAAAGGCGCGCGGGACCGCCACCGCCCACGTGTTGTTCGCAGGCGCCGGCGCGAGCCAGACCACGCCGTTGGGCAGATCGAGCTTGGCCGCTTCGGTGTAGGTCGCCGCTGCGTCCTTGAGGATCGCCGGGTCGATCGCGGCGCCCTTATTGAAGATGAGAAGGCTGTTCGCCGTGTACTCGGGATAGATATCGATCTGACCCGACACAAGCGCCTTTCGGACGACGTCCGTGGCCCCGGTGCGGGTCTTGTCAACGACCGTGTAGCCACCGTGCTGCAGTACCGCGATGATCATCTGACCCAGGAGCGACCCCTCGCCGTCGATCTTGCTGCCGACGACGATCGGGCCCTTCTCGCCCGACGATGCGCCTCCGCCGGGCGTGCTCGGCGCCGTGCATCCGATCAGCGACGCGGCGACTGCGAACGCCGCGAACCCGGCTGCCGCGCCCTTCCAGCGCTTACGCATGAGCGTTCCTCCCTCTTGAGGCGACCGCGCGGCTGTCCGGGGATCGCCGACTCCCGTTGGCAAGTCTATCCCCCAAGAATGCGGCGGCGGTCACTGGGGCTGTCACAGTCCTCAGTCACCGATCCAGCGAGGCGATCGGCCCGGTCAGTCGGCCTGCGCGAACACATCCTTCAGAGTCTTGCCGTACGGCCAGAAGCCCGATCGGTCACCTGAATCCCACCGCTCGCGTTGCTCGGCTGTGTCTATCCGATAGTCGGGACGTATCTCTGCCGTGACCTCACGGAGGTCCACATGGAGTTCGTGCAGGGTCGGCCTTCCCCAGTACCAGTAGCCGTTGTAGATCCGATGGATCACGAGCCCGGGCTTGAGCACCAGCGTGTGCGGGACCATGGGGTCGTGCATCGGGTCTGTGTACTCGGCGATGTCCAGGTCGCGTTGCACCGTCCGCGCGGGATCATGCAGGAACGTCCAGTGGGCGCCCACCCCGGCGCGCAACTCGTTGATCTCGAGCAGGGAGTCGGTCGTGATGGTGACCAGTCGCGCATAGCCGACGTCGATCTTCGCGCAGAAGTCCACGAGATCGTGCAGCTGCTGGCGATCCTTGGGACAGAAGTGCCCCCTCAGCAGTGTGAGGATCATCGGATCGTCCCCCTGCAGGGCGGACAGCTTTGTAGCCCTGTTGTGATGGTCTCGCAGCTCGTAGTCCGGGAACGTCGCGCCGGGCACGATGTCTTGCCGCATCGAGTCCTCCTCGATCGATTGGGTCGCGGTCACAGTACCGCGTATCTACCCCGAGCCAGGCCAGCGCCATGGCTAACACGTCGGATCGACGTCGCGAGTGCCTGTCCGACTGTACGCCGACGAAGCGGGACACCGGAGCGATGCCGCGAGGGAACCATCCGTCAGCCGGCGCTGTCGCCTTCAGGGCTGCTCAGCCGTACCGCCGCTCGGCCACTCAGCCGGTACAGCGGCGCGACCACGGCCAGTACGAAGCCGCCGACGACCCATGTGGGCGCGATCCCGAACGCCTGCGCCGCGTAGCCGAAGGTCGGTTGACCCGCGACCGCCCCGGCATCGCCGAACAGGGCGCTCAGCGACAACACGGTCGCCCTCTGGGCGGACGGGATGTGCTCGTTGACGTATGCCGCGCCCACCGGGCCCGCCAGCCCTGAGATGTAGCCGCCGACCGTCCACAGCGCCGCAACGATCCCGAAGGCTCCGAGACCGGTGCCCATCAGGGGCGGGGCGGCCATCCCCGCAACGCCTATCAGGCCCGCAACGACCGCCATAAGGATCCCAAGGAAGGCGAGCGTTCCCGTGGCAGAGCGCGACGAACCGTCGCGCCGTCTCATGATGCCCCAGCGGATGGAGAGGTTGCCGATGATGCTCGCCAGCGAGTATGCCGAGAAGACGACGCCTGTCAGCCAAACAGAGTCGGCTCCGATGAGGTCCAGCAGGTAGGGCGACAGTGAGTAGAACCCATAGGCGAAGAAGACGCCTTGCACGAGCGAGACCCACATCAGCGGCTGAACGATGCGGCTGCGCCATCCGTGCTCGATCCCCGCTCGCGCAACCAGCTGCGTCTCCTGCCAAAATGTTCGCAAGGTCAGCGATCTGGGGGTGAAGCCCACTTCGCGCATCATGACCGTGACCGCCACAAAGGTCAGCCCAAGAGATCCGACGCGGAGGTAGTAAGGGAGGTAGAGGCTGTATTGGCCGAGGATGCCGCCCAGCAGCGGACCGACCACCAACACAGCCCCCGAGACCGCCCCTGACAGCGCGAAGACGCGCGAGAAGACCTCTTCCTTGGGCTTCTCCGGTTCGCATGCGGAGAGCGCGTCCACCATCCACGCGTCCACCGCACCGGTCTGGAACGTGTAGCCCAACCCGATCAGGACGCTGCCGACAACGAACCCCGGGATGCCCCAGTGCAGCTGGGCGCTGAGCACGTAGATCAACGTCGAAACAAACAGGGTGGACACCGACAGCAGGAACGAGACCTTCCTGCCCAGGGTGTCCGCGATGACGCCCGTGGGCAGCTCGCAGAACATCTGTGCCGCGGTGTACGAAGCGTTCACGACGAAGACCATCGGCAGCGAAAGGCCGGCGCCCAGCAGGAACAGCGTGTTGATGCTCCATATGAGCGAGGTCGAGAGCGTGAAGAGCGCACCGGTGGTCACATAGGTCACGATGACCCGACGCGAGGTGAAGCTGCTCACGGTCCGCCGAGCGCCCACGGTGCTCCTCGCCATTGTCGAACGTGCGTAGCGCCGATCCGCAGCGCACCCGAAGTCCGGGACTCCGCGCGGCTAACCTGGTCTGTTCCCCCGACACGGCCTGGCAATCGGGCCGATCCGTGATCGGAGACCCCCTGCGGGTCCAGCGGCGCGTCCCGCGACGCCGCCAGGGGTACATGACCAGCTAGATCGATCGGCGGGCATCTTGGGTGCCCCGGTTCCTGAGAGGTGAGATGCATGGCAGGTCTGGGTGGCTCGATCATGACGGCGGTGCTGCGCGCAGACGACTTGGCCCGAGCCCGGAAGTTCTACTCCGAAGTCCTCGGACTGAGGCCTGGCCAGCGCAGCGCGGCCGGTGACATGTTCACCGCCGGCGACGGAAGCTCAGTCCTCATCTACGCGCGTCCGGGCATGCCGGCACCCCAGAACACCACACTTGGGTTCGCCGTGCCGCCCGACGACTTCGACGCGGTGATCGATGAACTCCGCCTCCGGGGTGCCGTCTTCGAGGAGTACGACATTCCTGAGATGGGCCTGCGGACCGTCGCCGGCGTGGCGGTCGTCGACGGGATCAAGTCTGCCTGGCTCAAGGACAGCGAGGGCAACATCCTGAGCATCGCTTCCATGTGAGACACGCCGTGTGGGTCGGAGTGAGTACCGGCCCGCGGGCGAACGGATCCATGGCGTTCGCCCCCGCCGCCCGCTGCTCGTGCCATGGGGGCAACCCGCCAAAGGACGACTGATCCCGCGCCGGGGCACAAGCACGGATTCCGGCGAACGGTCGAGCGGACCTGAAGTCACATCTGGCCACGGACGCCAGTGAGCCCCGGCGGATACCGCCGGGGCTCACTTCGTCGAGCGTCGATGCTTGCTGTGCCGTCGCCCGGGGGCTAGCGGATGATGCGGACCGTGTCGTATGCGTTGTAGCCGGTGTGTGTCGCGTCGGCCGGGAACCTGGCGCGGAACTTCCACGCGCCGAGCTTGTTGCACTTGAACGTCAGGCCGAAGTGCCCGAGCATGCTGCCCGAGCGCGTGAACACGGGGCTGTACTTGGCCGTGACCCACACCGCCGAGCCCGGCTTCTTGTACTGGATGATGATCGCCTGCCCGGCGGTCGCCGGAGTGACATCCCCGATGATGGCGAAGCTCTGGCCCGCGTGTGCAGACGGCCTGATCTTCAGGACCACGCGCGGGTGGATGAGCGCGTCGAGTGCGAACTGTGCGGAGATGGTGTGGGCGGCCGTGACGTTGTGGAACGCG
>Ga0209748_1000407_pt1 | contig 23057 bp, 24 predicted proteins | sample BarGraIncu00421A_FD_185490 | JGI IMG/M metagenome (GOLD analysis project Ga0209748, IMG submission 185490) | Arctic peat soil microbial communities from Barrow, Alaska - Barrow Graham LP Incubations 004-21A (SPAdes) (version 2) | ecosystem: Environmental > Terrestrial > Soil > Wetlands > Peat... | reverse complement strand
TTCTTCAATTTTTTTTCTGAATGAAACCTCTGCATTTTCCAGGCTTTCTTTTAATGTTTTTATGTATTCTGATACTTCTTTCCCATTATAAGCGTTGAGTTCTTTTTTTAATTCCTCATTCTCCAAAGCAATGGATTTATGCTCCAAAAGGTCGTCCCGGGATACTAGTCTATCTTTACTCTCCTGCAGCTTAATGGTTAGCTCTTCATTTTCTTTTAATATGGTATTCATCCGCTGTTGGATTTCACGGTTACTTTCTTCATTTTTTTCACATATATTCATATATGTATCTCGTTCTTGTTCCAGTCTGGCAGACATATCAGCAGATTCTTCAATTTTTTTTCTGAATGAAACCTCTGCATTTTCCAGGCTTTCTTTTAATGTTTTTATGTATTCTGATACTTCTTTCCCATTATAAGCGTTGAGTTCTTTTTTTAATTCCTCATTTTCCAAAACAATGGATTCATATTCCAATAGGTCATCCCGGGATACTAGTCCATCTTCACGTTCCTGCAGCTTAATGGTTAGCTCTTCATTTTCTTTTGATAGGGTACTAATCTGATCTTGGATTTCAAGGTTAGTTGCTTCGCTTTCTTTAACCCTATTCATATATGTGTCTCGTTCCTGTTCGAGCATAGCAGTCATCGCAGCATATTCTTCAAGCCTTTCATTGAATGAAACCTCTGCATTTTTCAGGCTTTCTTTTAATGTTTTTATGTATTCAGATACTTCTTTCCCATTATAACCACCAAATAAACGCTTTTTAAAAGCAACCTCATTATTTGAGTGTTTCGAATCATCTCTTAAGTCATTTAGAGTGTCTTTCATTGTTTGTTCCCCCATATTTACTTGCCTCCCCATTTGAATGTTTTAATGTAATGTATTATATCCTTTCTTTCCCATTATAACCACCAAATAAACGTTTTCCAAAAGCAACCTCATTAATTTGAGTGTTTCAAGTTATCTCTTCGGTCATTTATGCTGTCTTTCTTTGCTCGTTCTGCCATTTTACTTGCCTTCCACACAAGATTTTTTTAATAGCAAAATCAACTTACTTTGGAAAGGGCCCAAACCTGCATTCCTAAAACAAGATAGCGAACTCTTGGTTAAATCAGACTTCTGGTTATAAACTTTTTCAAGTTATCTTTATCATCCTGGTCCATATCAATCAAACAGAGGTTCAGTTTATATTTTTTTATTCCACTTGATTCAATTTCCGTACTCCTAATAATCCTGGATCTCATTTTTATTTTAGTCTCATCCGTCAGCCATATTATCAAATCAATGATGGCTTTATTGGGAATATTTTCATCAATAACGCTGCATGCTCCTCTGTAACTAATATTTTTCAGAAGTGCCTTTCTGTATTGAACAGCATCACTGTTGTTTTCATCGATAATATCGGCCTCGTTTATCACACGGTATTCCGCTCGAAGATATTTATCAATTCTAAAATATCTGCGTCTTTGAATTTCTTTGAAATCATCGTCAATTCTTGTATGTACCATCATTAAATTTTCGACGTCCTCAATATAGGAGATGGTTCCTAAAAAAAACACCAGGCCAAAACTTTCATGAAAAAATGTTACTTTGATTTTTGCCCCGATCAAAACAAACGGATCTCTGATTTTATTAATAGGAGCAGCAATAATCACCTCTATACTATTTTTAATTTTTGCGAATTGGCTGGTATAGGTTTTACTTATTTTTGATCCTAAATTATTTATGACTTCAAGCTCTAATTTTGTCCCGACTTTTATTTCTTTAGCGTTCATTTATCAGCCTCCCCAAACATCAATTATAAACCAATATTGTTTTAATCAATCTGATTCAATCCTGAGATCGTTGTTTTTTCGGCATTTTATTTGCCATCTTCGTTGATTGATAGGATTTCAAATGTGATATGGTCATGTATCAGGAGATTATGTTCTTTTGCCGCCCCTGCTTTTAGCTCAAGTGTATAAAACGCCCTTTTCACATATTTACTTACTTTTCCACTGGACATATCATTTTCAATATGCAATATCTCACCTTCTTTTGACATGAAAATGACATCAATGGGAAACCGCATGCCAATGGTATGTACTTGTTTGCAACCGCTTAATAAAAGGCCTTGTTCACAGTTTAAACCTTTATCCTTTAAAAGGCCAACTAATTTTTGGATAAAATGATCAGCCACTCTGATCTGATTTGCCAGCACAACCTCATTTTTTAATACTCTGCATATTTTCACCTTACAGGCCCCCAACTTGATCAATCACCTGTAAGATTACTGGACCTAACAATACAATAAAAAGAACCGGCAAAATAAAAAGAACCATTGGCAGCAGCATTTTTACCGGAGCCTTCATTGCCTTTTCTTCAGCACGCTGCCTTCTCTTTACCCTTAATTCCTGAGCCTGTATAATTAAGGCATTTTTAATGGGAATCCCTAATTTTTCCGCCTGAATCAGTGAGGTAACAAAAGCAATCAACTCTTCAATCGGGTTTCTTTCCGCCAGACTTCTCAAAGCATCCCGCCGGGTCTTTCCCATGCTGATTTCCGAGTGAAGTATATTGAGCTCGTAAACCAGCACCCCATTTAATCGCTCTCCGATTTTGTTCAGTGCCGAATCAAATCCCAACCCTGCTTCCATTGAAACGCATAATAAATCAAGTACATCCGGCAGCTGATTGGATATTTCCTCCTGGCGGCGGTTAATTTTAAGGGTTAAAAATACATTCGGACCGATGATGGCAATGATTAATGCCAACAAAAAAATCAGGAGTTTTACCGGTAAATCCAAAGAAACCACTGCTATTAATAGCAAAGCACCCACTGATGCGCAAACTATAATAATGAATCGGGCCGCACTGTATTCACTGGATGTCATACTCATTCCGGCGAGCTTTAATTTTTTGGCTAATTTTTGATCACTATTATTCTCTTTCTTTTGAGGAAGAAGGCTGGATACCTTTTTTACCATTGCATTAAAAAAGGGGATGATAATTCTCTGAATAAAAGGTTTCTCCAGAACATCATCCAATTGAACTTCATAGGATTTTTTAATTTGTTTCAGTCGTTTCCCCTGATTATCTGCTATTTTAGCCGGTTTATAAAATATGGCAACAATCAGAATAAAGACCGATACGGAAATACACACAATCAATACAGTCATGGCACCCTCGCTTTCTTTTACATTAATTCCTGACATTCGTTTCCAGTATTAAAATTTTATATTCGCAATTTTTCTGATGAACAGAAAACCGATAATTTCCATACACACGCCAACGACCATCATAGTGATCCCAAGATTTGAGTTGAAGAATATCGTAATAAAACTGGGATTTATTAACATGAAAATAAGAAGGATAAAAACAGGCATCATTCCGACGATCATTCCGGATATTCGTGCGGTTGCTGTCAATACCTTAATCTCATTTTTTATTTTAAACCGTTCCTTAATGGTTCCGGCGATATTGGTGAGTATCTCGGATAAATTACCGCCGGTTTGACGCTGGATCAGGATCGCGGAAACAACCATACTGAAATTATCACTTTTTAATTTTTCCGAAAGACTGGTCAGGGAATTTTCAATTGTGATGCCTAAGTTCAGTTCCCTGGCAACCCGCCTGAATTCCGCAGAAATGGGATCCGGCATTTCATCTGAAATGCTGACAAGCGCCTGTTGAAAGGTAAGCCCTGCCTTTAAGCTACTGCATATAATACCTAATGCATCTGCCAGCTGTTTCTCAAAAAGAATTGATCTTTTAATCCGTTTATGACGGACATAAAACAGCGGTAAAAACGCCCCAATAATAATTGCGCCCAATGCAACAACAATGCTGTGGCTGAGTAATAGCAGAATACTGGCTGGTCCCAGCGCTGCCAGAATCCAAATAATGAGAAACTCCGAAGGGCGAATTAACATCCCCGACATCAAAAGATCGTTAGTAAGTCTTTCGGAAACTTTTATCTGGCTGTTGGTTTTTTTATTTTTTTTAGCTTCTCTTCTGCTGAGAATAGCCGCATCATTTTTATGTAGTGTGGTCATTTGGCTGATGCGTTTAAGAACACGACGTTGGTCCCGAAAAAGCCACATGAATATGGCAAGTATCAAAAAAAACATCCCTATGGCAATCAGCACTGCAATGGTAAAGGCATTCATATCCTTTCACCCCTCCTGACGCTTTTATGACTCATTGAACCAGTCATCGTTTACCTTCACGCCGTTATTTATTATCTTTTTAACACAGTCAGGCCGGATGCCCATACTTATAAACCGTCCTTTGAATTTTCCTTCACTGTCTAATTGACCGGTGGTTTCATAGGCAAAGAGCTCCTGCATCACCACAACATCCCCTTCCATACCATTCACTTCGGTAATATTGACAACCTTACGGGACCCGTCACGGAGTCGGGACTGTTGAATAATGATGTCAATGGCTGAGGTGGTTTGGTCCCGAATGGCCCGAAGGGGCAGATCCACACCTGACATCAGAACCATGGTCTCAATCCGTGACAGGGCATCTCTCGGGGTATTGGCATGAATCGTGGTCAGCGATCCGTCATGCCCGGTATTCATTGCCTGGAGCATATCAATGGTTTCTGTGGAACGAACCTCACCAACGATGATTCTATCCGGTCGCATTCTGAGTGCATTAATCACAAGATCTCGAATGGATACCCGCCCCAGTCCTTCTAAATTGGGAGGGCGACTTTCCAATGTAATTAAGTGATCCTGAAATAATTGGAGTTCAGCAGCATCTTCTATGGTGATGATCCGTTCGTCTGCCGGGATAAAACTCGATAATACATTCAAGGTTGTGGTTTTCCCGCTCCCGGTGCCTCCTGAAACAATGATATTGAGCTTCCCTTTCACACATGCCTCCAGAAAGGCAAGCATTTTTCTTGACATGGATCCAAACTTCAGTAATTGTTCCCCGGAGATTGGAATTTTTGAAAACTTTCGGATGGTGATCACAGGTCCCACCAATGACAATGGCGGGATAATAACATTCACCCGGGAACCATCCTGTAACCTGGCATCCACCATCGGACTGGATTCGTCAATATGTCTTCCCACCGAAGACACAATGCGATCGATGATGTTCATCACATGATCATCATCCTTAAAAACAACGTCGGATAATTGAATATTCCCCTGCTTTTCAATATAAACCCGATTCGGGCCATTCACCATAATCTCAGAAATATTAACATCTTTTAGCAGAACCTCCAATGGACCGTATCCAATAATGTCATTCAGCAGATCCTCAGAGATCTTTTCCCGATCCACCCGGTTCATGCGGATGGGTTCAGCATTTATTAGTTCCTCAATGGTTTTTTTGATTCCCTCAGTATTCTCCATACCATCCCTTGGGATATGATTTTTATTGACTTCATCTATGACTTCCTGATGCAGTCGTTTTTTTAAATCGGCATAGATATCGACATGGGTGACCTCTTTCCTGTTTTCATCCTGACTGGCATCCTGCTGACCCGATCGCTGTTTTTCTATTTTTTCCAAAAGCCCCATCATACCCACCCTTTACTTGAACAAATTTTATTTGCCTATTTGATCAATTGTATTAACAATTTCTTTCCCAAGCTTTCGAAGCTCCTGAGCAATGGCTGTTCTTGGGGAATCGACGACAATAGGAACCCCCTTATTGTGACAGGCGATTCCGATTTTTATATCCAGGGGGATCTTATGCTTTATCTGAACATCCAGCACCTTTTGAATATCTTTAATGGAAATCGTCCCATTTCCCGCCCGGTTGATAACAATTTCTGTTTTATCCCGCTGCTGCAGGTATTCCAGAATATTCAAGCTGACTTTTGTATTACGGATTGTTGAAATATCCGGTTCGCAAATGAGAAGAATAAGATTTGAATTCTCAATGGCCACCACATTCACATCGCTAAAAGCAGGTGTGGTGTCGATGATAATGTAATCATAATAGGGCCGCATCGTATTGATAATGGTTTCAACATTTTTTGCTGAAACATATTCCGCATATTCCGGGCTTTTAGGCGCACATAAAATGCTCACACCGGTGTAATGAAGGGCCATCAGTCTTTTGATGGCATCAATATCCGTCAGATCCTTACCCTGAGACAGCTCTGAAATCGTATCCTTGGAATCTATATCAAAAAAAACATTCACATCCCCAAATTGCAGGTTGGCATCAAGAATTGCCACCTTTTTCCCCATTTTTGCCAGAACAACCCCTACATTGACTGCAATGGTGGTCTTTCCGATGCCGCCTTTGGCTCCAAAAACGGTGACAACCTTCGATTCCATATTGGCAACAGCGGTGCTGGAATTTTCCGATCGGGATTTTTCAACCTGATTAACCAGTTGAATATTCTGGATTAATGATTTTGCATCAACGGGAAAGGACATAACCTTCCGAACCCCGGCAAACATTGCTTTGTCAATGATGGCAACACTTAAATGATCGCAGAGAAAAATCACACCGGAACCCGGCATTTTTATATTTAATTTTTCGGCAAGGTTCACGGCGTCTTCTACTTCTTCCTCACAATGAATAATCACAACCTGTGGTTTTAGGCTCAATGTTTTTTCCAATGCAGAATCCCCTTGTTTTGAGAATCCCACAAATGCAATTTCTTCATTTCCAAGAAGGCTTTTTATTTCATATATGCGATTATCGTTATTTCCGATAATCATCACTTTTATCTTTTCCATCAGTCATCTCTCCCTTCCTGACGTATGATGATTTGTTTTATCAATAGCTGTTCCTTATTCAAAAGAAACTACTGAACATAAGGAGCTGGATTGACAATTTTCTCATCCACAAGCGAACGTAGAACCAGACGATACTTTCCTTCAGATAATGCATAACTAACCTTCACTACATCCTGGTCCGGGACCAGAACAGTCACTGCTGTATACAGCTTTTTACCATCATTTCCTTTATCCCCGACTTCCGCAACCTCGAGGTTTTCAGCCACCATTTGTGATTCGACACCGGTTGCTTTGTTAAGGATAACCGCCACCAGATCGACCCGATCTCCTGGGCTGATATACCCTGCGACTCCCGAAACTTCATCGGTTAGAACGGATATTGCCCGATAATTCTGAGGTATGGAAAAGGACAGATTGTTACTATTATTACTCGAATCAATGAGGCGTGTGGATAATATTTGTTCGTCAGCTTCAATGCTTTCCAGTGTAATGCGACCAATAATGTCATCAACCTTGCCTGTTGAATATTCATGAATATATTCTTTTGGGAAGGGCTTTGTAGTAATCATGCTGGCTTCGATGACTGTGTTTTTAGGTATCTTTTCTACTGCGACCACAACCGGCATGGTTTCCACGTTTGTTCTGCTTTCCAGGGTCTTTGCGAAAGAATAGACCCCAAATCCAATAATTAACGAGATTGCCAGGGCAATCAGAATCAGTTTTTTCATTTTTCCTCCAGTTTCCACAGGGATGTAATCAGCTGATGTGGTGTCTTTATTTTACATGTTTTTTTACTTATAGGGAAGTGAAAAATATTTTTATTCTGTCAGTATAATAATGTATACCCCAAAATCAGACTCTCAACCATTTCACTATTGTACCAACTTTCTAAATTATCAAATGATTATTTAGTAAGTCTGATCGAATTTACCGTAACACTTGAAAGCTCATTGGTTCCGCCAATAATACTGGTACTGCTGCCATTTAGAGTAATGGCTCCATCTGGTTTTACGCAGCTTTTCGTCGATTCGCAAGTCTCGCAACTGACAGTTGATTATTCAATAAGTTTAGCAGTTCCGTCTCCTAAAGGAACTCCGCTAAAATCACTACTTCCAGCTGTAGCTGTAATAGTGAAGCCGTTTTTTAAACAAGCATCAGCAAATGACTTTCCAATAAGTCTTCCATTTATATTCCAATTATTCTTCTGAACATCGATTATCCCATTTGGAGCATAGATAATACAATACATATTAAGATTGTTGCCGCTTATAGTAATATTTTTTTCCGAGTAGATAAAGACAGGCTCAGCTGCTGAACCAATTTGGGTTTTATTACCACTGATTGTAATATTACCAGTGGCATAAATAAATCCTTTTCCGGTGAGGTTATTGCCTGTTATCGTCCCAACACCACCACCATTAATAACATAATTATTTTCTACCATAAAAATCTCATACCTGATGTAAACATTCCATTTATTCTACTAAATTTATAGAGACACCCGCTTCATTACCAGTAGCAGATAAATAGGTATTTTTTGAAGCATCCCAAGCATAACTCTCTATAAATTTCAGACTAATCACATCTGAACCTGTCCCATCCCATGCATCAGTGACTTCACATTTTAGAAGAACAGTGTCAATACATGGGATAAAAGCATTATTACCTAGTTCCTTTGATCCATTTGGTGCGTAATTCAGCATTTCGGAGTGTTTTAAGCTGATCATATATACCGTATTTCCAACAACCAGTATCTTTTGCAAAGGGACTTTAACTTTGCTCATATCTAAACCTTCTTTGAATGCAATAGACCCATCCTCATATTTCACTTTAATACCAGTGGTAGTATCTAAATCGTCATTCTTTATTCTTTCCTTAACACCTGGGTAAACCATATTCCAAGCTGTAAGAGGTAGACCTTTTGATGAATCTTCACCATCACCATATATGTTTAAAAAAGGTAATGCATTCCCATCCCAGTTACCGTTTTGCGCAACGGCACTTGCTATTACATCTGTATTTGTATATCCAAAAATTCGAGCAAATGAATACGAGTAATTTCTTGTACATACAACCTTAATCTTGTTGGCGTCAGGATATGTGACTTTTACTTCAGTTGCTAGTACGCGATTCTTGACGGCATAAGTTTCTGCTGTGGTTGTAGCAGTGGCAGCAGGCAGATCCTGCGCGCCAGCCAAGGCCGCTGCATCAGCAGCGTTCTGAAGTCTCGTCTTTGTATATGAGACCATCCCCAAGTCTACAACCAGGGCTGCAAAAACCATAATAACGACCATAAGCAAAGCCACCAGTACTATTGATTGACCATTTTCATTCTTGACTATTTGTTTGATTATTTTATGTTTCATCATCATTCCACCCTCATTGTACATGATGAATATAAGGGGATTGTTTCTTCAAATACACCGACGATAGGTGTTAGAGCAGCCACTTCTCCAAAAACTTCTACTTTTACATCCCCAATAGGATAACTGTATATGATCTCTGAAATGGTTAAATAAGATGGTGCCATATCATTTATCTTTGTTGTTATTGCTGCTTCAGTTTCCGCTTCAGTTGCTTCTGGAGTCACACTCGCATACCGTGCGCCTTCTCTTGAACAGTTGTCAATAATATTCTGGTTGGTGAAGTACCAGCCGAAATCAATAATACCGCATAAAATCATAATCAGAATCGGCAATATTATGGCAAATTCGACCATTGCCTGGCCGTCTTCTTTTTTAAATTTATTAATAATATATGAAAACATAGGGCCTCCTTATGCACTGTGGCCTGTTTTATTCACTCAAAATCCTGGTTGAATAGGATTTATTGCATGCAACAGCAAATTTCATTCATTAAAAAAAGGCATATCGACGGCATCCGGCAGAAAAATCTACTCTGACGCAGCCAATATGCCACCGATTGTTAAACCTCATTTGTCATTCCACCGATACCTATAAAATCCTCATTCAAATACGTATCCCAGTTTAAGTCTTACACTAATTTAGTATTAATTTCGGTGAAAAATGCTGCTATTTTTGGTCCTAAAATAATCAATGCACCGATTGCAAGCACTGAAACTAGCCCAATAATCAACCCATACTCCACCAAACCCTGGCCATCTTCTTCTCTGATCATCTGTGCAAACATGTTTTTCATTTTCTTTCTCCTTTTCATTTTTTTATATGTAAAGTCCTAGGACTTTATCACTCTCATTTAAACTAGCCATTGATTAGTCGGCTCAGGTCAAATATCAAAGCCTGGCTATTCATTATATTGATGATCAGCACTGACACAAAACCAAATGCCATAAACGGGCCCAGTGCGATTTTTGTTTTTAAATTGCCCTTACCGGTGAGCATGATATAGGCGGTAAAAATAAGGAGGACAATAGTCATAATAATGATGGCCGTTAAAAATCCATATACTCCCAAACAAAAGCCTACCACTGCTGCATATTTCACATCCCCCCAGCCGGCTCCTTTTCCAATAAAGGCCGGTAATAAAAACAGGATAAACCCGAGGGCAAAGCCGATTAAGTTAATACTTATGCTGCCTAACCGATTGTCTGTTATCATAAAGCCTGCGCCAATAATCAATGTCAGGAGTATTAATTCGTTTGGTATTTTTTTTATGGTGATATCCACCACGGATAGAATGATACTGACTGAGATGAGCAACATACATTCTATGGTGTTGGCATGTATGCCGTTGATCCATACGAGAAAGAACCAACTGAGTGAATTGATGATTGCCCACATAACGGTCTTTGCATTGGTGCCTGAAAATCGAATAATCCTTAACTCGCCGACTCTTTTGTTGATTAAGTTGATTGATGCTTTTTCCATTATCAAGCCTGCAACCGCCCCCAGCATCAGTATCATTATATATACCGCCATTGTCTGACTCACATCCAATCTTTTAAGTTGTTCTTCTCAATAAAAAAGTGCAACCGTTTGCACGTTGCACTTATAATACTCATAATGAGTATGGGTTAACTGCAACTGGCTGTCATGTATATAAAATACGAAGACCCTATAGCTTTGCGTCCTTACCTTTCGGCAAGTATGCTAAATATTTTATTACCATCATATTAATACAATGTTTATACTTTGTCAACATATATTTTAGATATTATTGAAATTATTTTATAATGTTTCTTTTAAACTGCTCTGGTTGTGTTTTATATCCACTTCATTTATTCTATTTTTGAGCATCTCAGCCTTTTCCACATCAAAGTCCGGAAAGAAGAGCGTAAAATCATCACTCCCTATTCTGGCCACAGTGTTTCCTTCTCTAAAGAATTGTTTAAGAATGTCCGCAATGCTGCCTCTCAGTTGATTAGTTTTTTCCCTTCCCTCAATCAAAAAGGCTCCCTCAAACAACTTGTCTGAGGGAGCCTGAAGGAAACTTCATTCTTCATGGATCTACTTGAATTCCTTGCTGTGAACCTATTTCTTTTCTGTTCGTGTCATGAGAACTACTGTTTCAACATGGCCTGTTCCCGGGAATAGATCTACTGGCTGTACTTCGTTGATCTTATAACCAAAGCCCGTCAATATTTTTAAATCCCGTGACAGCGTTGATGGATTACAGGAAACGTAAATCACCCTTGGTGTCTTAAGATCACTAATGGCATTTAAAAGGGTTTCTTCACAGCCTTTACGGGGAGGATCAAGGATCACCAATTGAGGTTTAATGTTTTCATCTTTAGCAATACGGATCATTTCGGTTTCTGCTCTGCCATTGAGAAAAACTGCATTTTCGATCTGATTAAGTCCGGCATTTTCACGGGCATCTAAAACAGCATCTTGAATACTTTCAATGCCAATGACTTCCTTTGCTTTATCCGCTAAATAAAGACCGATGGTTCCGGTACCGCAATAAAGGTCAAATACTGTTTCAGTGCCGGTGAGGGCTGCCATTTCCTTAACCACATCATAAAGCTTTTTGGTTTGTTTTGAGTTAACCTGGAAAAATGAGTTTGGAGAAATTGAAAATAACAGGTCTCCAATTTTTTCTGTAATTCTTGGTACCCCATGTATACAAAGGCTCTTTCTCCCAAGAATGACATTGCTTTTTTCGCGATTGATATTCACAAATATACTTTTAACATTGGGAATTCCTAAAAGAATGGCATCCACGATGGCTGGTCTTTGACTGATGTCTCGACCGTTAATGATGATAGTGATCATGTTTTCGCCTTCAAGGTTGGTTCTTTGCAGAACACCTCTGATATAACCTTTTCGGGTTTTTTCATCATAGAGACTGAGATTTAAATCTTTAATGATGCCATTAAATGTTTTAATAACATCAGCTGCACTTTCAGGCTGATTGAGACAGTCGTCAATATACACCATATTATGTGATTTTTTTGCATAAAAGCCCATGCCTTTTTCATCAATTTTAAATTGTGCCTTGTTCCGATAGCGTGAAGGGTCTTCCATTCCAAGGATTGGCTTAATCTCAAGGTCTTTAAATCCGCCAATCCGTTCCAGGGCATCCTCAACCATTTTTGATTTTACCCGAAGCTGACCGTCATAGCTCATATGTAAAAACTGACAGCCGCCACACTCAGCAAAGTATTGACATGAAGGAACAACGCGTTCCGGTGAATTCTCTTTAATGCTTAAGAGCTTGCCTTTGGCATAAGTTTTTTTGACGTTTTCAATTTCAACTTCCACAATATCTCCCGGAAGTCCTCCTTCAACAAAAACAATCATATTTTCAATACGTCCCAGACCTTCCCCGCTGTGGGTAATGTCTATTAATTCCAAGGTATATTTTTCACCAACGGTGATTTGCTTATTATTTTCGTTCATTATTTTATCCTTTTTTTCTTTATTTTTTTATTTTCTAAGGGTTTCATAACTAACGCCATAATTAATGGCTTCTATTATTTTTCCCTCTGTTTTTTACTCCAACTTTTTCAGTGTTTTTTTTACGGGCTTTAAGTTTAGGCTCACTTTTTCCATGACTCACTGTTTTTTCATGAATTAACGCCTTTTTATCGGATCCGATAAGATCCAGCCGATAGGCTTTTGTCAATGCCTCATGTACCAAACAATAGTTTTCCCGTTTATTATATTGCACCAGGGCTCGTTGCATGTTTTTTTCACGACCCATCGGGACATGAACGGTTTCCATAGTCAGGGGATTCACGCCGGTATAATACATCGCGGTTGCGACACTTCCCGGTGTTGGATAAAAATCCTGAACCTGTTCCGGAAAGAAGTCCATATCCCGAACATATTCAGCCAGTTTAATGGCATCTTCAAGCTTGCACCCGGGATGTCCGGTTATAAAATACGGCAGCACATATTGATTCTTCCCAAGGCGGGCATCTATTTTCTTAAAGTCTTTTACAAAACTTTCGTATACTTTAAAGGAAGGCTTTCCCATATGCCGAAGGACATTTTCTGAAACATGTTCAGGCGCCACCCGCAGCTGTCCGCTTACGTGATTTTCAACCAATTCTTTAAGAAAAGCCGGATCCTTTTCCAGCGCCAGATAATCATAACGAATACCTGAGCGGATAAACACTTTTTTAATACCCGGTATTTTTCGGACTGCCCGCAGGGTTTCTAAATATGGGCTATGGCGGCTATCTATTTTTTTACAGGGTTCCGGGGAAAGACATTCCTGATTCTTGCAGTACCCATGAGTTGCCTGTTTCTTACACGCCAGATGGCTGAAATTTGCTGTTGGACCACCAATATCATGAATATATCCTTTGAATGACGGATCCTTCATCATCCGTTTGGCTTCTTTGACAATGGACTCTTTACTCCGCATTTGAACATATTTTCCCTGATGAATGGCCAGGGCGCAAAAATTACAGTTCCCGAAACAGCCACGGTTAGCGGTGATGCTGAACTTGACTTCTTCCAGACCGGGAACATCTCCTTTGGCTTTATAAACCGGATGACATTCATAGGTAAATGGAAGATCGTACAGCGCATCAAATTCATTCTGACTTAAAGGCATTTGCGGTGGGTTCTGGCTGAGGTACCGGTTTCCGCTTTTCTGCAAATAGGAACGGGGCTCAAAGGCATTATTACTATGATAAATCAGTGCTGTGGCCGCAACGTATTTATTTTTATCCGCTGTGACTTCTTCCGCCGCTGGTAATAGGATGGCATTTTCAAAATCAGGTTCTTTGACAATGACAGCTGTCCCTTTAATATAGGTTAGTAAATCCACCGGAATGCCAGCTTCCAATCCATCAGCGATTTCGATAATCGCCTTTTCGCCCATGCCGTAAACCAAAATATCTGCCCTTGAATCAAAAAGAATGGATCGTCTTACTTTATCCTGCCAATAGTCGTAATGGGCAAAGCGTCGAAGGCTGGCTTCAATGCCCCCAATAATCAGAGGAATCTCACCAAAGAGCTCACGTATTTTCCCACAGTAAACAATGGTTGCCCGATCCGGCCTGAGCCCCGTTTCTCCGCCAGGAGAATAAACATCCACTCGTCGGCGTTTTTTATTCACCGAGAAATGGCTCACCATGGAATCCAGGTTTCCGGCGGTGACCAGAAAGCCAAGACGTGGTTTCCCCAGCTTTTTAAAATCCTCATCCCCTCGCCAATCCGGCTGGGCAATAATCCCAACCCGGTAGCCTCTGGATTCCAGGACCCGGCCAATAATAGCAGCTCCAAAGGAGGGATGATCCACATAGGCATCTCCTGTGATGATGATAAAATCACACTGTTCAATGCCCAGAACTTTCATTTCAGCTTTGGACATTGGCAGAAAGTCCTTGTTCCCCTGGATTTCCCGATTATTTAATGGACGTGTCGTTTTTTTCATTCAATTCCTTTCATTATAATCTCTGTATCACTTTTTAACTGAAAAGAAGCCTTGCTATGGGAAAATTAATAATGATCACACTGATGATCACCAAAAAAAACACCTGATTCATCTCAATGGTCATCCCAATGGTATCTCCGGTCATTCCGCCTATTTTTCGTTGGAGGTTCAACATTAAAAAAAGCCCGGGAATAAAGCCCAGTACAACGGCAATAAACCCTGAAAGCCCTAGAATAACTGTCGCGTAGGCCAACAAAAACAATGTATAAATCACAAAATGATGAAGTTGTGTCATTTCCACAAAACGTTTCCCCAGACCCCCGCCTCCAGGAGCATAGGTTGAAAAACAGGTTGACATGATCGCGGCAACACGTCCAAACACCGGCATTATTAAAAGGACCAGGCTGTACTTCGGAAGGATAATGATAAAACATATCCAATAGGTCAAAATCAATAAAATTAAACCGATAGCCCCAAAGGCTCCTAAACGACTATCCTTCATGATTTCCATCATTTTTTCCCGATCTCGGGCACTGAACAAAGCATCTGTTGTATCGGCAAAGCCATCCAGGTGAAGTCCTCCGGTTAACCAGATATAGGTAATCATCATCAGCATTGCCTGAAGCTCAATGAAATGAATGAAAGAAAACAACACCGAAGCACCGTACAATATCAAACCAATAAAGAGTCCGACAATGGGTATTAAAATCATGCTATCATAAAACTCTTCACTGGTAACATCTTTTATTTTTATGGGTATGCGAGTAAAAAATGAAATGGCAATTAATATTTTTCGCATTCTATTCTCCAGTATTTAAATATAAGTCCAACAAAATTAAACTAATAAAAATAAAGTATGAATTTGCATTCACACTTTATTTCCTAAACTTCGTCGGCAAAATTAAATTTATTATCTATTAATAATTTTAACTGTTCCATAGCTTTTTTTTCATCATCACCTGATGCCTCAATCTCAATCTCATCGCCTTTTTGTACCGCCAAAATCATAACACCCATGATACTTTTCGCATTCACCCGTGTTGATGCTTTTTTAATATAGATTTCACTTTTGAAATCGTTGGCTCGTTGAACAAAAAGCGAGGCCGGTTTTGCATGCAGTCCTGCTTTGTTATTAACAACTATCTTGTCAATTATCACATAAATACTCCCCTTTATTATAAAATTCCCCTATTGTAACTATTATACCGTTTAAACCCCAATTTAGCAAGTCATTGACTTTTATTTCTTTTATGTTGTAAAATCTTTTTTTAAGTTTTATAATGTAACATAAAGAAATTGAGTAATATACTCGTTATGGAGGTGAAAACATGAAAATTACCAAAGAAATGGGAATTTCAGATGCTGTAGAAGCATATCCGGATTCAGTTAAAGTATTCCAGGCCTTTGGAATGGGCTGCTTTGGTTGTATGGCAGCACGTTTTGAAAACATTGAGCAAGGTGCTATTGCCCACGGCATTGATCCGGACGAATTAGTTAAAGCCATAAATGATGCTCTGGAAGCGGTAGATCTTACAAAAGAATAAGGATTAAATGCTCTGTATTTTGAAACACACTTATCTTAAAGATAAGCGTGTTTCTTTTATTGTTTTAAGAATAATCTGAATAAAACCTTGAAATAATCCCATTTAATTGTTACAATGGTAAAAAAATCGAATACAGACTTGATAGAGGTGCGGTCTTTATGACTAATTATGCTGACCATGGCTAATGGGATGAAGTGTAACAAAATGAAAGCTCGCCGAAGGACTTTGAATTGCCATCAACTTCCTGGGTTTATTGCAAACAGCAATGAAACTGTCATCATTCATTTGATGGGGTGCTATTTAAGAATACAGTGGATTCTCTTAATGAGATGATCTGTTGTTATTTTAGCTAGTACTTTACTAGTTTTTTTTTATTTTTTTTTATTAAATATTTTGGAGGAACTATGAAATCATATAATGTTGCTGTTGTTGGTGCTACGGGAATGGTTGGTCAAAAAATGCTTCAAGTTTTAGCTGAGCTAAAATTTCCGGTAAAAAATCTTTTCCCCATGGCATCTAAACGTTCAGCAGGAAAAGAAATTTTATATAACGGAAAAACCTATGTGGTTGAAGAACTTCGTGATGAAGCCTTTGATCAGGATATTGATATTGCCCTTTTCTCAGCCGGTGGCGATACAAGTCAGCGTTTTTCCCCGGTTGCCGCTGCAAAAGGTGTAATTGTTATTGACAACAGCAGTGCCTTTCGAATGGATCCTACCGTACCATTAGTGGTTCCTGAAGTAAATCCCGAGGATTTGGATTGGCATAAAAACATTATTGCAAACCCCAACTGCTCCACCATCCAGGCCATGGTTGCCCTAAAACCTTTGTATGATGCCTTTGGGATTAAACGGATTATCTTTTCGACCTACCAGGCTGTTTCCGGTTCTGGTATGAAGGGCTATGCCGCCCTTGAAGGTGGCATCAAAGGTGAAAAAGATACCTTTAATCCACATCCCATTGCCTACAACTGTTTGCCTCAAATTGATACCTTTACGGACAACGGCTATACCAAAGAGGAAATGAAAATGGTGAATGAAACACAGAAGATTCTTCACGATGACAGCTTGCGCATTACCGCCACGGCTGTGCGGGTTCCTGTTTATTATGCACATAGTGAAAGCATTAATGTTGAATTCAAAAAAGAATTCACTCTGGATGAAATTAAGTCCCTTTACAGCAAATCTCCCGGTATTGTCCTGCAGGATGATCCTGAAAAAAGTATTTACCCTCTGGCAATAAACGCCGAAAACAGAGACGAAGTTTTTGTCGGACGTATCCGCCGTGATTATAGTGTGGATAATGGGATTAACCTCTGGGTTGTAGCTGATAATATCCGTAAAGGTGCTGCCACCAATGCCGTACAAATTGCTTTTGCGCTTGTTGAACGCCACCTTATTTAAAACAATTTTTAACCGATTCCAACCAAAATGAAGGAGAAAAAAATGAGTATATTTACAGGTAGTTGCGTTGCAATTATAACACCATTTAAAAATAACAAAATTGATTATGAACGATTCCATCAACTGATTGACTGGCAAATTGAAAACGGAACCGATGCCATCCTAGTTGCCGGAACCACCGGGGAAACTTCAACGCTCACCGATCCTGAGCATCTGGAAATTCTACAGGATGCCGGTAAATACATTAATGGCCGTGTTCCTTTTATTGCCGGAACCGGCAGTAATGATACCGCCTACTCAGTTATGCTTTCAAAACAAGCAGAGAAAGCAGGCGCCGATGCCGCCTTGATCATTAATCCTTATTATAATAAGTCTACCCAACGAGGGGTTATTGCCCATATAAAGGCCATTGCAACTGCCATTAACATTCCTGTTATCATTTATAATGTTCCCCGTCGTACCGGTCTTAACATTGAAGTCAGTACGATTAAAGAACTGAGCAAAATTTCAAATATTGCTGCTGTAAAAGAAGCCAGTGGGGATATCAGCCAAATTACTGAAATCGCCCGTGTTTGTGGCAGTGACATTGACATTTACTGTGGTAACGACGACCATGTGCTTCCGGTTTTAGCAGTCGGTGGTAAGGGGATTATTTCTGTATCTGCGAATATTATTCCAAGAGACATGCACGATCTTGTGGCGACATTTATGGAAGGCAATATTGAAAAATCCCGGGAACTTCAGTTTAAAACAAACTTAATTAACCGTGCAATGTTTTACGAAACAAATCCCATCCCAGTTAAAGCTGCCATGGCGCTCATGGGAATGGATACCGGTGACATGCGTCTTCCCCTTATCGAAATGGAAGATAGCAATAAAGAAAAACTTATTGCTGATCTTAAAACTTACGGTTTAATATAGGAGGTTCAAATGTTAAATATTTTACTCAGTGGGGTTTCAGGTGCCATGGGTGCCAACCTGCAACAAATTATAAAAGAAGCCGATGGCTGCAGCATTGTAGCCGGCTATGATCACCAGGAGGATTCATCCCTCCCCTTTCCCGTTTATACCGATTTAGATAAATGCCGGGAAAAGATTGATGTTATCATTGATTTTTCACACTTTAAAGCATTTTCTGAAATCTTTGGTTTTGCTTCCTCCCATAAAATTCCCATTGTCATTGCAACAACCGGATTATCTGAAGATGATTTAGAGGCCATTGCTAACGGTGCACAGAATTTCCCAATATTTAAAACGGCTAATATGTCGCTGGGAATTAATCTGCTGGCAAAAGCCTTAAAAGAAATGGCAGGCCAGTTGGAAGAAACCTTTGATATTGAAATTATTGAAAAACACCACAATAAAAAGATCGATGCTCCCAGCGGAACTGCATTGCTTCTTGCCGATGCCGTGAATGAAGGACTTGTGAAGAGCAAAGATTACATTTATGGACGACATGGACGAGATGCCAAACGCATGAATAACGAAATCGGGATTCATGCTATTCGTGGCGGCACCATTCCCGGAGAGCATATTGTTATTTTTGCCGGAAATGATGAAATCATCGAACTTAAACATTCAGCGCTCTCAAAAAAAGTCTTTGCAGAGGGTGCTCTCAAAGCCGCCCGATATATTGTTACAAAAAATTCCGGGCTTTATGATATGTCCATGCTCATTAACGACTGAATACAAAATTTTCCAAAGTAAGAAAGAATCAAAAAACAGCTGATAAAACAAAACTGTTGAATGATTAAAGAGGTTAATTTAATGGCTATTGTTGTTCAGAAATACGGCGGAACCTCTATTGGTTCTGTTGAACGTATTAAGAACGTTGCAAAACGCATTATAAGAAAGAAGGAAAGCGGCCACCAGGTAGTGGTAGTCGTTTCTGCCATGGGAAAAACAACTGATGATTTGGTTAAACTCGCCCGTGCAGTTAGTTCTGCTCCCCCCAAACGTGAAATGGATCGTCTGCTTTCCACAGGCGAGCAAATTTCAATTTCCCTATTATCCATGGCCCTCCAGGAAATGGGTCATGACGCCATTTCCTTCACCGGTCCCCAAGTTGGAATTCGCACCTGCGGACGTCATACTAAATCCAGAATTGAAGGCATTGACACAACAAAGCTTCTCGAAGCCCTGAATGAGGACAAGATTGTTATCGTCGCTGGATTTCAAGGGGTAAACGAAAATGATGATGTCACAACCTTAGGCCGTGGCGGATCAGATACCAGTGCTGTGGCTTTAGCCTGTGTACTCGATGCTCCCTGTGAAATCTATACAGATGTTGAAGGGATTTATGGGGTCGACCCCCGGCTCTATGACAAGGCAAAAAAACTTGACACCGTCAGTTATGAAGAAATGCTCGAGATGGCAAGCCTGGGAGCTGGAGTCATGCACCCCCGTGCCATTGAACTTGCCAGTAAATATAATACAAAAATAGTGGTTGCCTCCAGTGAATTTGACGTTCCCGGAACAATCATTAATAAAGGAGAACATCATATGGAAGAACAAGCTGTTACCGGGCTGGCCATTGACAACGATGAATTAATCATTACGATCAGGGATATTCCCTTTGATTTAAATATTACTTCGCAATTTTTTTGTCAATTCGCCAATAAAAGCATTAATATTGATATGATCAGTCAGAGTGCCCCCATAAAAGGACTTATAAATATTTCCTTTACTGCACCGATTCAGGATTTAGATGAAGCGATGAAAATCTTAGATGCCTTTGAAGAGAAGTATCCTGATATCGGGGTTATTTTAAACGAAAACGTCTCAAAACTTTCAGTGGTAGGTGTCGGAATGCGAAGTCAGTCCGGTGTTGCCGCAAAATTTTTTCAACTTCTCACAGATAACGACATTCAGATACTTATGATTACAACTTCAGAAATTCGTATCAGCTGTGTCATTAGATCTACTGATCGGGATATTGCAGTAACTGCTACTGCCCAGGCTTTTGATCTGTAAAATAAATTGAACTTTAATTCGACTTAAAAAAGCCAGGCAAACAATAATAATTGTTTGCCTGGCTTTTAATTTTTTGGTTCATTTCCTTTTTAATTTTACATCGAGCATCTTTTTATTCAAGTCATTAAAGTCAATGAAGTCTCCGGTAACGATATAATAGACGGTTTCAAAAACATTAGTGGCATGATCACCAATACGCTCGAGGTAACTGCCGATAAAAATAAAGACTGAACCCTGGTGAATATTTTTCGGATCCTCCATCATGTACTTTAAACAGTCCTTCTGTATTTCAAGATTAAGGATATCAATTTCATCTTCCAGTGAAATAACTTCCTTGAATTGACTGATATCTTCATCAATAAAAGCCTGAATCGAAAGCTTTACAAGCTTTTCAGCCAGTTCACATTCCTTGGGAATATCAATTAGCTCTTTCATATAAGTCTCATCTTTTAATTCAATGACCCGTTTAGAAATATTGACTGCTAAATCCGCAATCCGCTCAAGGTTTGTAATAATCTTATAGGTCGAAGCCAGGCGTCTTAAATCAGTAGCCACAGGACTCTGCGTTGCAATGACCCGGCTCACTTCCAGGTGGAGATCAATTTCTTTATTATCCACTATATCATCCCGCTCAATCACCGACCGGGCCATAACACTGTCCTGGTTTTCCAATGCAAATACGGAATCCGACAACATTTTTTCAGTCACTGTTGACATAAGCATTATTTCGGATTTAATCAAATTTAATTCTCTATCATATTCTTCTCGCATCATCTGCCTCCTTTATCATCCAAAGCGTCCTGTAATGTAATCCTCTGTTCGCTTATCATCTGGATTTGTAAATATCTTGTGAGTATCATCAAACTCCACTACTTCTCCCATTAGAAAGAAGGCTGTTTTATCAGAAATACGACCTGCCTGCTGCATGGAGTGAGTAACGATAATAATGGTATAGAGTTTTTTCAAGGTTTCCATAAGATCTTCTATTTTTGCTGTTGCAATGGGATCCAATGCCGATGTAGGTTCATCCATTAAAATGACTTCAGGGTCCATGGCTATGGTTCTTGCAATACAAAGCCGTTGTTGTTGCCCCCCTGAAAGTCCCAAAGCTGATTTATTTAAACGATCCTTGACTTCATCCCAGAGGGCGGCTCTTTCAAGACTATCTTTTACAATGGTATCGATCTTTGTTTTATCTTTAAGCCCCTGACACTTGGGACCATAGGCTACATTTTCATAAATACTCATGGGAAAAGGATTAGGACTTTGAAACACCATTCCGACCCTTGTTCGTAAATTAATGACATCAATATCACCATTAATATCCTGGCCATCAAAAATGATTTCACCCTTTATCTTAACCGAGTCGATGAGATCATTCATCCGGTTAAGACAACGCAAAAATGTTGATTTACCACAGCCGGAAGGTCCAATAAATGCAGTAACTTCTTTTTCGCAGATTTTCATGTTTATATTCTTCAGTGCCTGGAAATCCCCGTAAAACAAATCCAGATCTTTTATATTAAATTTTAGTTTACTAGCCATATTTCACCTCATTTTTTATTAAAGACATCAAGCTTGTCCGAAGCGATCCGAGACAGAATATTCAGAATAATGACAATGACAATGATCACAATCCCAATGGCACAGGCCAGTTCGATATTTCCTTCTTCTTTCGCTACATAGTAGGCTTGAACCGTGAGTGTACTCCCTGGGGAAAGAAGGGTCCCCGGAATTTGGGCAACGGTTCCGGCGGTTAATAATAATGCCGCTGACTCTCCGATGACCCGTCCAACACTCAAAAGCACCGCTGTTGCAATCCCTGGGACGGCACAGGGAAGAATGACTTTAAAAATGGTTTGAAGCTTTGTTGCTCCAAGCGCCAGGGAACCTTGTCTGAAAGCCATGGGCACTGTTTTTAATGCTTCCTCCGTGCTGCGTATAATGACCGGCAACAATATAATCGCCACGGTCAAACTCCCTGATAACAGAGAGATTTGAAAATTCAATGCTACCACAAAGAAGGCCATACCAAAAAGCCCGAAAACAATGGACGGGATTCCTGCCAAACATTCAGTGGCAAAGCGGATGGTATTCACTACTTTACCAGCTTTTGCATATTCTGTCAAATAAATGGCTCCAAAAATCCCAATCGGCAGTGCCACAGCCAGAGATAATAAAATCATATATAAAGTAGTGATAATATTTGACTTAATACCGCCACCGGGACTAATGGCCTTAAGTTTTAATTGACCGGTTTGATCATTAATCAATGTTTTTACATCATTAGTGGATAAACCCGTAAGCTCTGTACCATTCACGGATTGTAAAATATAGTCAGTACCGATATCAACTGGTGCACCATTTGACTGAACAGCATTGTGAAGAGAAGAATTTTTTTCAATATATGAAAAAATAAACTGTTCCCTATCAGTTGAATAGTATTTATATTGAACCTTTGTAATGGTTGCTCCAATATTTTCCACATAAACTGGGGCTTCCAGTGGTGTTTCATATTTTTTGTCATAGGTCGTTTTATTCTCCATCACTTTTGGTTCAATGGTTAAAGGAACTTGAGTATTTTCTACAAAAGCATAAAATACCTTTTCATTGTAATCTCGACTGATAAA
>Ga0209748_1000404_pt1 | contig 23171 bp, 19 predicted proteins | sample BarGraIncu00421A_FD_185490 | JGI IMG/M metagenome (GOLD analysis project Ga0209748, IMG submission 185490) | Arctic peat soil microbial communities from Barrow, Alaska - Barrow Graham LP Incubations 004-21A (SPAdes) (version 2) | ecosystem: Environmental > Terrestrial > Soil > Wetlands > Peat... | reverse complement strand
GAGCCTCGAGTTTGCGCTCGTCCAGAACCACCAGGTCGCGCACCTCGAGAACGGTCTCCGCCGGCTTCGCGGGTGCCTTCTCGACGCGGAACACCACGTCGCGTCCGACCATCATGCGCGCCAGTCCGACCTGGTCGGTCTGGGCCGGAGTCGTCTCCCCCACCACGCGACCGTCCCGCATGACGACCACACGGTCGGCGACACCCATGACCTCGTCAAGCTTGTGCGTGATGAGGACCACCGACAAGCCCTCGACCACCAGGGTGCGAACAACGCCGAACAGCTCACGCACCTCCTGCGGCGTGAGCACCGCCGTGGGTTCGTCGAGGATCAGGATCCGCGCGCCCTGGTAGAGCGCTTTCAGGATCTCCACTCGCTGCTGCATGCCCACGGACAGGTCGGCGACTCGAGCGTCGGGGTCGACCTTCAGGCCGTAGCGCCTCGAGAGTTCGCCGACCTTGGCGCGAGCCGTCGCGAAGTCGATCACGCCGAAACGCGATGGCTCGTGCCCGAGGATGATGTTCTCGGTCACCGTGAGCGGCTCGACGAGCATGAAGTGCTGGTGCACCATGCCGATGCCGAGATCGATCGCGTCGCGGGGAGTACGGATGCGGACCGGCTTGCCATCGACAAGGATCTCGCCGCCGTCAGGGCCGAGAAGGCCGTAGACGACGTTCATGAGTGTCGACTTGCCGGCGCCGTTCTCGCCGAGCAGCGCGACGATCTCCCCCCGCTGCAGCACGAACGAGACTCCATCGTTCGCGCGCACGCCGGGAAAGACCTTCGTGATCTCACGCAGTTCGAGGACGGGCATCTCCTCGCGTCCCTTCCAGGGCCGAAGTTCCGAATCGTTGCTTCACGCGAAAGGGGCGGCCGGCTTGTACACCGGCCGCCCCTATCATCGCGACTAGAAGCGGTCGCGTCGAGATGGGAAAGACTACTTGACGGCCTCGGGAACCGTGACCGTACCGGCCTTGACGTCGGCCGTCGCCTTGTCGACCGCGTCCTTGATCGCCTGCGGAACCTTGGCGTCGAAGTCGTGGAACGGGGAGATGCCAACGCCGTCGTCCTTCAGGCCGAACGAGAGGTTCTGGCCGCCGGGGAACGCGCCGTCCTTGGTCTGCTTCAGGACCGAGAACACCGCGACGTCGATCTTCTTGACCGCGGAGGTCAGGATGGTGTCGCCGGGGTTCGTCAACGTCAGGAACTGGTCGGAGTCGACGCCGATGAACAGCGCCTTCTTGGACTCCTGGCACGCAGTGAAGGTGCCGATGCCGGTCTGGCCGGCGGCGGCGAACACGACGTCCGCGCCGTCAGAGATCAGCGACAGTCCGAGTTCCTTGCCCTTTGCCTGATCGTCGAACTTGCCCGCGTACAGCGAGATGACCTTGACGGTCGGGTTGACCGACTTGGCACCGGCCACGAAGCCGGCCTCATAGCGCTGGACCGGCGGGATCGCCATGCCACCGACGAAGCCGATGATGTTCTTGGAGTTCAGGCGAGCGTCGAAAGAGCCCTTCGTCGCAAGACCGGCGACGACACCGGCGAGATAGCCGGCCTCCTGCTCCTTGAAGTTCAGGCCCACGAAGTTCTTGGGGGGATCGGTGACGAAGATGTCGATGCCGCCGAAGTTCGTGTCCGGAGTCGAGGTCGCCATCTTGGTGACGGCGTCCTGCATCAGGAACCCGACCGCGAAGATCGGGCTGTAGCCTGCGTCGGCAAGGCTCGTGAGGTTCGTCTCGTAGTCAGCCATGCTCTTCGATGAGAGAGCCTTGGTCTCGATGCCGAGTTCGGCCTTGGCCTTCTCCAGACCGGCCCAGCTCAGGTCGTTGAACGACTTGTCGCCGAGTCCGCCGACGTCAGTGACCATACCGGCCTTCATCGCAGCCGCCGCCGGCGGTGTGGTGGTCGTGCTGGCCGGAGGAGTCGTGGTCGAACTGCAACCGCCGAGCACCATGGTTGCCATTGCGAAAACAACGAGAACTGCGCAGACCGTGCGGAAGCTTCTCTTCACACGTACCACCTTCCCCTATCCACAGACGTTACTTCCCTATCCATCATGGTATCCCTAAACGACGCCCAGAACACCAGACAGTGGGCATCAATCGACGACCGACACGCTGTCGGAGCGACGTCGCGCGCCGGGCGGACGATGCGCGGGCGCCGAGGCGCGGATCACGCGGAGCGAGTGGGCCGGATCCGGGCGCGCGGGTGCGTGGACAGGTACTCCTCGCGCAGGTGGGAGCGGTCCACGTGCGTGTAGATCTGGGTCGTCGAGATGTCCGCGTGGCCGAGTATCTCCTGGAGTGCGCGCAGGTCCGCCCCGCCCTCCAGCATGTGCGTCGCGAACGAGTGACGCAGCGTGTGCGGGTGGAGCTTCAGGCCGACGCGGCCCCCGTATGCCCGCACGAGCGTATGCACGGTCACGCGCGTGAGCCGGCCGCCGCGCGCGTTGAGGAACACGGCGTCGGGGTCCTGGCGGCGCGCGCCCGACTTGGTGCGCAGGTACGGGCGTCCGTGGGCGAGGTAGTCCGAGAGCGCCGTTGCTGCGGCACCGGAGACGGGCACCACGCGTTCCTTGCTGCCCTTGCCGAACACCCGCAGGAGACCCTCAGCGATGTCGACGTCGCGCAGGTCGAGCCCGACGAGCTCGCTGGCGCGCACCCCGCAGCCGTAGAGCACCTCGAGCAACGCGCGGTCGCGATACCCGGAGGGCCCGTCCGGGAACGGCTGGGAGAGCAGCCGGTCCACGTCGTCGATGCTGACGACGTCGGGGAGCCTGTCCGGGGTGCGCGGCAGTGGCAGCGACGCCGTAGGGTGGTTGACCGTCACCCCCTCGCGCACCAGGAACCGGTGGAACGACTTGACCGCGGCGACGCGGCGCTCGATGGTCCGCGGCGCAAGGCCCTCGGCCCGAAGCTGCGAGATCCACGCACCGACGTCGTCGCGCTTCACCGCGTCCGGCGTCGTGGCCCCCCTGTCGAGCAAGAACGCCGTGTAGAGCCGCAGGTCCCGACGGTAGGCGGTCACGGTGTTGGGGGATGCGCCGCGCTCGACGGTGAGATAGCCGGTGAAGTCGTCGATCAGGTCGGTCAGGCGGCCGCCGCCCGGCGCCGCGATCGGGCCAAGACCATCGGCCCCCTCGCTGGCCCCCCTGTCGTACGTAGAGTCGCTCATGCTGCCAGTATGCCCCAGCGCAGGCCCCGGACGCGACGCGGCCGTCCCGGTGACCGGGACGGCCGCGTCGAAGTGATGCGGTGCGGGTGAAGCGCCTACGCGAGCAGGAACTCCAGCGGGGTGTACTCCATGCCGTGAGCGTCGGCGACCGACTCGTAGGTGACCTTGCCGCCGAGCACGTTGACGCCCTTGGCCAAGGCGGCGTCGTCGGAGACAGCCTGCTTCCAGCCCTTGTCCGCGATCGCCAGACCGTAGCGCAGGGTGGCGTTGGTGAGCGCCATCGTCGAGGTGTTCGGCACCGCACCCGGCATGTTCGCCACGCCATAGTGCAGCACGCCGTCGACGAAGAAGGTCGGGTCGGCGTGGGTGGTCGCGTGCGTGGTCTCGATGCAGCCGCCCTGGTCGACGGAGACGTCGACGATGACTGAGCCGCGCTTCATCTTCGGGAGCATGCCCCTCGTGACCAACCACGGGGTCTTGGCGCCCGGCAGCAGCACGGAGCCGATGACGAGGTCGGCAGCGTAGACGGCCTCCTCGATGTTGTGCTTGCTCGAGTACAGCGTCCGGATGCGATTGCCCCAGATCTCGTCGAGGTAGCGCAGGCGATCGATGTTGATGTCCATGACCGTCACGGCAGCGCCCATGCCCATCGCCACATATGCCGCGTTGGTGCCGACGACGCCGCCGCCGAGGACGACGACCTGCGCCGGCGTGACGCCCGGGGTACCACCCATGAGGACCCCGCGGCCGCCGAACGGCTTCTGGAGGTAGGTGGCACCGACCTGCGCCGCCATGCGGCCCGCGACCTCGGACATCGGCGCGAGCAGCGGCAACGTGCGGTTCGGCAGTTCGACCGTCTCGTACGCGATGCAGATCGCCTTGGAGCCGATCAGTCCGACGGTCTGCTCGTAGTCGGGAGCGAGGTGCAGGTAGGTGTAGAGGATCTGGCCCTCACGCAGGCGTGCGATCTCCACCGGCTGCGGCTCCTTGACCTTGACGATCATGTCCGCCCGGGCGAAGACCTCTTCAGCCGTCGCGACGAGTTCGGCGCCCGCTCCGCTGTACTCGGCGTCGGAGAACGACGAACCGTCACCCGCGCTGTTCTCGACGAGCACCGTATGGCCGTGCGCCACGAACTCACGCGCGCCGCCGGGAGTCATCCCGACGCGGAACTCGTTGTTCTTGATCTCTTTCGGGACACCGATGATCATCTGCGACTTTCCCTTCATCCGTCCGGCCGGGCCACCGGCCGATCATGCATTCCAAAGGCGCCGTTCGCACGATCCGGAAGGTCGTGGATGCGACTGCAGGCACCGAAACGACCTGTGACAGTGTACCGCTCGACGAGTGGCGCGCAACCGCGCCGGAGCGCGCGCGAAGCGCATATTCCGGGGCGCTAGCCGGATACTTCGGGCAGCATCCCGGCGGCCACGGTCCCGGCCGCAGCCGCTGAGGCGAAGAAGGCGGGGTCGTCCTCGGGAGTGCGTCCCATGGAGCGGCACCCGACACCACGCGTGTCGGGGAGCGCGAAGCCGGCACCGGCGTCAGCGCGGACGTGACGCTTCCATACCCCGGCTCCGGCAAGATCCGACTCGATCGCGTCGAGCAGGGCGGCCGGAAGGCGCGGAACGGCAACGACAGCGGGCGCAAGAGCGATCCGCGAAAGGGCGATGAGCGTGTGATGGCTGACGCCCCGGTGGCGCTCTCGCGCGTCTGCGAACGAGACGCGCAGCGCCGCCACGGGACGACCGCCCACCGTCGCCGCGGCGTTGATGGCCTCTCCTTGGGCGATGCCCCCGTGCCCGAGCACGGTCCCCGTGCCGACGACGCCGGGACCGATGCCTACGATCGCTATGTCCGCGGCGCCAACGAGGTGCGCGGCGATCAGCCCGGAATGCAGCGTCACCGATTCCAGGTCGCCGCCGAACGCCTGCCCGCAGGTGACGGTCAGGTCGACGAGCCCGGCGGCCGCGCATGCCGGGACGAGTTCCGAGAGTGCGAGGGGTAGCGCAGCCTCGTCCGTCATGCACCAGGCGACCCGGGCGTCGGGTCTGACGGCCTTGACGGCGGCCGCGATCAGGGGGAGCTGGCTGTGCAGTCCGGAGCAGACGACGGGCATGCCGCGGACGTCGTCCGCGCGCGCGAGAAGGTCGTGATGCGGGCTCTCCTGCGACTCGACGGCCAAGACGTCGCGCTGCAACGGGGTGTATCGCAGCTTCATGACGTGGCCCCCGCTCGTGTCCTCGTGCGACACGCCCCGGGCAGCCCCCTCGCTGCCGAGCCGCGCGACGACGAGATGCGACCCGCCCGTACCCAAAGCGAGATCGACCGCCGTCGTGTTGAGAAGCACGCGGTCGCCGACACGGCACTCCCCCGCCAGGGACGTGTAGTTGAGCGCGGCGGCCTCGGCGCCGTCGACTTCGACGCGCAGACGCTGCAGGCCCGCACGCGCGCCCTCGACGGACGCGACGGTGCCCCAGGAGGTCCTCACGACGCGACCGCCCTGTCTACTGCGGCGAGCAGCACCCGCACCAGCCCCTCCATGCCGGCGACGGCGATGGACTCGCCGGTGCTGTGTACGTCGGTCATCCCGCACGAGATCGCGATGGACGGCAATCCCTTCGACGTCAGCACATTGGCGTCGCTCCCGCCTCCGGTGAGGAACAGCCTCGGCTCGAGGCCCGCTTGGCGCACGGCGTCGGCCACTATCGCGAGCGCGAGATGGTCGTCGGCGTGGCGGTAGCCGTCGTACTCCTTCTTCCACTCGACGTCCACGGAGCCTCCCGCATCGCCGGCGGCGGTCCGCATCGCGGCGTCCATCGCCTCACGCACCTGCTCCGCCCGATGAGCTTCGATCGATCGGCACTCCCCCATCAGCACGCATTCCGCGGGCACGACGTTGGTGGCACCTCCTCCGGAGATCCCGCCGACGTTGGAAGTCGTCTCGGCGTCGAGCCGCCCGAGCGGCATCGCGCAGATCGCGTGGGCGGCCATGAGCACGGCGGAGCGGCCCTTCTCCGGCTGCACGCCCGCGTGGGCCGCGGCGCCATGGAACGTCGCAGAGAAGGTGTAGTGCGTCGGAGCACCCGTGACGATGCCGCCCACCTCGCCCGCCGCGTCGAGCACGAGGCAGAGGTCTCCCGTGCAGTCCGCGATGTCGAGGGCGTGAGCGCCCCTGAGTCCGATCTCCTCCGAGGTCGTCAGCAGCACGCGCAGACGGGCATGCGGGCGCACGGTCGCGCGCAGCACGGCGAGCGTCTCGAGTATCGCCGCCACGCCGGCCTTGTCGTCGGCGCCGAGGACCGTGTCGCCCGCCGAGCGAACGACGCCGCCCTCCACGACCGGCTCGATGCCGCGTCCGGGCCCGATGGTGTCCAGGTGAGCCGACAGCACGAGCGTGTCTCCGACGGCCGTCGGCGCAAGCTCCGCGATGACGTTCCCGCTGTCCGAGCCGGTCAGCCCGGCGGTGGCGTCGATGCGCACCTCGCAACCGAGCGCGGCGAGACGGTCGGCGCACCAGCGCGCGAAGGTCGCCTCCTCCCCGGAAGGGCTGTCGATCCGCACGGCCTCGAGGAAGGTGTCGAGCAGCCGGTTCCCGGTTCGAGGATGCATCAAGACGCTAGGCCTTCCGGCTCTGCCGGTAGGCCACCGCCGCGCCGATGAAGTCGCGGAACAGCGGCGCCGGACGCGTCGGACGGCTCTTGAACTCGGGATGGCCCTGGTTGCCGACGAACCACGGGTGGTCCGGAAGCTCGATCATCTCGACGAGCGTGCCGTCAGGGGACATCCCCGAGATGACGAGCCCGGCATCGACGAGCTGCTGCCGGTAGGTGTTCGAGACCTCGTAGCGGTGACGATGCCGCTCGTAGATGACGTCTTCACCGTAGGCGGCCATGCCTTTGGTGCCGGGAACCACCGCGCACGGATAGGCGCCCAGGCGCATGGTACCGCCCATGTCGTGCACGTCGTTCTGCTCCGTCATGAGGTCGACGACCGGGTACGGCGTCGCCGGATCGAACTCGCTGGAGTTGGCGCCCGGCATGCCGGCGACGTTGCGAGCGAACTCGGCGACGGCCACCTGCATGCCGAGGCAGATGCCGAAGTACGGCACCTTGTTCTCGCGGGCGTAGCATGCCGCGCGGATCTTGCCCTCGATGCCGCGGATCCCGAAGCCGCCCGGGACGAGGATGCCGTCCATCTCGGAGAGGATCCGGTCGACCTCCTCCGGTGTGATCCCCTCGGCGTCGACCCAGTGGATCTTGACGTCGTGCTCGTGGAAGATGCCCGCGTGTTTGAGCGACTCGTGCACGGACAGGTACGCGTCGGGGAGTTGGACGTACTTGCCGACCAGCGCGATGTCGACCGTGTCACTGAGCTGGCGGCTGTGGGCGACGAACGCGTCCCACTGCGACATGTCCGGCTCGCCGCACTCGAGCGAGAGATGGTCGATGACCATCTGGTCCAGACGCTGCTGGCGCAGGGCCTCCGGGACCTCGTAGATCGACGGCGCGTCCACGGCGGAGACGACGGCGCTCGGGTCCACGTCGCAGAACAGGCCGATCTTGCGGCGGATGCCCGCGTCGATGGGGCGGTCGCTGCGGCAGACGATGAAGTCGGGCTGGATGCCGATGGAGCGCAGCTCCTTGACGGAATGCTGCGTCGGCTTCGTCTTGAGCTCGGACGCCGCGGCGATGTAGGGCACGAGGGTGACGTGGACATAGCAGACGTTGTCGCGACCCACGTCCTTCTTCAGTTGACGGATCGCCTCGAGGAACGGCAGCGACTCGATGTCGCCGACGGTCCCGCCGATCTCGGTGATCAGGACGTCGGGCTTCTTCTTCTCCGCGAGGCGGAGGATCCGTTCCTTGAGTTCGTTGGTGACGTGCGGGATGACCTGCACGGTGCCGCCAAGGAAGTCGCCGCGACGCTCCTTGGCGATGAGCGTCTGGTAGACGGAGCCCGCGGTCACATTGCTCTCGCGCGACAGGGCCTCGTCGGTGAAGCGCTCGTAGTGCCCCAGGTCGAGGTCGGTCTCTCCCCCGTCGTCGGTGACGAAGACCTCGCCGTGCTGGAAGGGGCTCATCGTGCCCGGATCCACGTTCAGGTAGGGGTCGAGCTTCTGGATCGTCACGCTCAGCCCGCGGCTCTTGAGAAGCCGTCCGAGCGACGCCGCTGTGATGCCCTTGCCCAGCGAAGACGTAACGCCTCCGGTCACGAAGATGTATTTGGTCATGTGCGTGAGCTCCCGCCGTCCTTCCACTTAGTCGTCTTCCTTCACAACATCCGCCTCGACACCGGGCGCGCGGGGCGGGATCCGTCCCAGCCCGTCGAGCCATCTCAGGAACCCCACGCGTTCGATCACACGAGAGAAGGATACGCGCTCGCTTGCCAGGTTGAGCGCGAGGAGTACCACGACAAGCACGGCGAGCAGCCACAACGGCGAACGCCACGCGAGGAGGAAGCCCGCCAGCGCGCCCATGGCGTTGGCTCCCATGTCTCCGAGCATAGCGCGCTCGCCGAGGTCGTATCGCCACACCGCCACGACCGGTCCGAGCGCCAGCGCCAGGAGCGACAGCTTCATTCCCCCGGTCCACGCGAGGTCGACGGCGAGGGGGACCGCGGTGCCGCCCATCCAGAAGGCAAGCGAGGCCGACGACGAGGTCCACGACGGCCAGATGACGATCGCGACACCGATCAGGACCATGAACGAGTACACCTTCAGGGCGCGACCCGGTCGCAGGTCGGTGAGATTGACCAGGTTCGCGGAGAGCGCGATCACGAGCGCGGCGCACGCCCAGATCGCGACCGCGGTCAGCAGGGACACCCACGATCGGCTGTCCGGCCCTGCGACCTGCTGTGTGAGCGGCAGGGCGGCGGCCAGTGAGAGCCCGCCGATCCCGAGCAGCTTCAGGCCACCCGTCGTCAGCCGGCCGCCCGCGAGCGCACGGAGATGGCCGCGGAACCCCTTCGCCGTCGGATCGCCGAACAGGTCGTCCACCACGCCGAATCCGGCGGCCCCTGCGACGAGCAGCAGGGGAAGCGCATCCACCACCTGGCGGAACGGCATGCTCAGCACCGCCGGGAACCACGGGTTGCCCTGTTGTCCCCCGGCGTTCCCGACCAGCGTGAGAACGCCGTACGACACGATCGTGCCGACGGCGGCGACCGACGCCGCCCACACGAGCCACACGATGCCGAGCCCGGTCGGGACGCTGAGCCCCCGGTAGTTGGTGACCCGCCTGCCGCCCGACTCGAGTGCGGGCAGCAACCGCTTCATGGACCACGCCGGAACGGCCCAGCCCGCGAACACGGACAGCGCCAGAGACACACACGCGACGATCACCCAAGCGGTCATTCGGGGTCACCGCCGGGCGTCGAAGCACGTCCGAGCATCAGATAGAGTGCCGCAACGCCGACGGGGATCAGCAGCAGCGCGGGGATGATGATCCCCGAGTCCTCGGTGAAGTAGCCCACGATGCCCGCGAACAGCGACGCGGCGACGGCCGCCGAGAAGGCGGGGAACTCCTTCAGCATGGCCGCGAACTCCCCGCGCGGGCGCCAGCGCATGTAGCCGAGCAGCAGCAGCACGGCGACCAGCAACCAGGTCCAGTTCGTGCGTCCGAGGACACGGATGTTGGTCTCGGCCTTGCGCGCGACGAGCGTCGAGAGCGAGTCCGGGCCGCCACTGAACGCCCCCGCTATCGCTCTGCCCAGATGTGTTTCGGAACCGGACGCGCCGAGCAGGTCGATCGCGGACAGCGCCGCGACCAGGAGCACGATGATCGCGATCACGATCACGAGGTTGCGCCAGGACCAGACCCCCCGGCCGTTGAGCATGACCCATCCGACGAGGAAGCCGACCGTCATCCACGCTACCGCGCCCACATTGGCTCCCCAGAAGGGCGCGGCGGTCGTCAAGACGACCAGCAGCCCCATCAGCGGCCAGCCCCACGTGCGGACGTGCCGCACCCACCGTGCGGCCGGCCACGTGTCCAGAACGAGCGCCACGGCTACCAACACCGAACCGAGCAGCAGCCCCGACATCTCGTTGCCCAGGCCGTAGTAGCGAGCGCCGAGCAACGGCGAGTAGCCGAACAGGCCCGTGAACGAGAGCGGCGCGCCCATCCACTGGTCGACGAGCGAGACGATGGCGGTCAACCCGGTGATGAGGATCAGCGGAACGGCCACCGCCCTCCGACGCCCGAGGGACATCGCAACGATCCAGATAGCCGCCGTACATCCGAGAAGCGATCCGATGACGGCGGCACCGGTCGACGGCCATCGCCACACGGCGAACTGGATGATGGAGCCGAGGAGCACCGCCGGCACGAGGAGCAGGGCCGCCTTCGCGACCGCAGGCGCGCCGGCCGGCAGGCCGTCGGACCCCCGGTACTGGATCAGCGCGGAGCCGACAAGCGCGATCACGGTCAGGAGGATGAAGGTGTTCACCGTCGACCCGCGCACGGACTCCACCGCGATCGACGTGACGGCGATGCGATCGAGGAAGGCGACCCGCTCGGTGAGCGACGAGTCGGCCATGGCCGCGGATGCGTGGATCAGGCTGCCCACCATCTTCGGCGGGATCCGCCCACCGAGAAGGTCGACGATCGTGGCGGAGACATCCATCGCCGTGACGATGCCGTCGCGGTGCGTGGAGGCCGCCGCAGCGACGCCGCTGCCGCCCGGGCCGGCGATGAGCAGCGGTCCGAAGCCCTCGGGTTCATCCGGGACCTGCTGTGCGGCCGGAGACATCACGACGACAACGTCGCCGGGCGCGAGCCCGTCGACGATCGCTCCCAGCACCGCGTCGGTCGAGCGGAGCGCGTCGGCGTGCGACTCCGCCGCAGCGCGGGTCGATTCCATGGAAGCGGAGAGGTCGGCGCGCGCGATGTCGCCCGGATCGATGACCACGAGCCGCACCGCGGGATCGGACAGCGCGCGCCGGTACGTCGACGTGATGCGCACGACGTCGGCGCGCACACCGAACGGAGCGACCGGGTCGGGACTCAGCATCCCCGGAGAGACGTCGCCGAGATCCACGACGCCGTTCTCGTCGGCGGCGGCGATGCCCGCGGGCCGCGAGGCGAGCGCCGGGTCGACGAACCTGCCCGGGTCGCCGTTCCCGATCGCGGCCGTCTTGTATCCGAGAGCGTGGACCGCCGTCCCCAACGCGCCGATCGAGTTGTCCAGACTGGGTCCGACGTTGACGGCCACCTGCTTGGGAAGCCCCAGATACACGATCTCGGCATCGCCGACATCGAGCGCGAACAGCCTGCGGTAGAAGTCGCGGACGGAGACCGTCCCGACGGACTCGGACGCGTCGAACGACGACATGGCGGTCGTGTCGTAGAGCACCGAGGATCCCGCCGACAGTACCAGCGCGCCCCGCTCGGGAGTGGTCGTCCCGCCCGCTGCGCCCGCGCGGACGTTCATGTTCGCGAGCAGCGCCTTGTCCGCGATCAAGCGCGTCCGAGGCATCGATCCGCTCACGAGATCGCTCCATGTGAGGTGCGGCGCGAGAAGCACGACGACCCTGCGGGACACCGGCGCCGAGGCCGCTGCCGCGGGGGCCGCCGCCGAAACGAGAAGCGCCGCCAGCAGAGTGGCGGCGACAGCCTGTGCGATCCTCCTCGACACGCGCGCTCCATCCGTCGGCCTGGGGTCGATGATGCCGGCCGGGCACATGTTCGGGGCCGCGCATCGCGAAGACCAGGCCCGTGACGAGGAGCCCGCGTCGAAGTATATACGAACACCGGCAGCGGACGCCGACGGAACGCCGCCGGACCGTCCACAGGCCGGTAACGGACCTCATGCGCCCTGCCGCGCACGAGCTCGTGGTCTAGAATCGTCCTCAGCCACAGACGCCCGCTCTCATGGAGGCCTCCATCAGCGATCCCGCCCCGTCGCTCGCGCGCTCGACCGCAGCCATGTCGGTCGGCACGATCTTGTCGCGCGCGACAGGGTTCGTCCGGCAGTGGGCGATGGCGGTCGCGCTCGGTGTCACGATCGCCGCCAAGGGGCAGATCCCCATCGCGTCAGCGTTCAACATCGCGAACAACATCCCGAACATGATCTACGAACTGGTCGCCGGCGGCGTGTTGTCGTCGATGTTCATCCCGATCTTCCTCGAAAGGTCGCGCAGAGACGGCGAAGCGGGGGCGTTCGCGTTCGCCAACACCCTCTTCTCACTGACATTCGTCGTGTTCGGCGTCGTCGCGCTGTTCGGGACGCTCCTGCCCCAGGTGTTCGTGTGGACACAGACGTTCACCGTGTCCGCAGCGGACTCGCGGCTCGCGGTCTACCTCTTCCGCTTCTTCGCGGTGCAGATCATCTTCTACGGATTCGTCGCGCTCTCCACCGGCATCCTGCACTCCCACCGTACGTTCTTCGCGACCGCGATCGCTCCCCTGTTCAACAACGTCGTGGTCATCATCGCGCTCCTGGGCTTCTATGTGCCCCTGCGCGACACGAGGCCCGACCTCGCGCTCGTCGCGCTGGGCGTCGGGACCACTCTCGGAGTCGTCGCGCTCTTCGCGGCGCAGGTCCCGGCGCTGCTCAAGATCGGCTTCCGGTTCAGCTGGCGGCTGGACCTGGCCGACCCGTCGCTGCGCACGATGCTTCGAAAGGGCGCGTGGGTGCTCGGCTACGTCGCCGTCAACGTCGTCGGCATCTCCTTCCGCAACGCCTTCGCGACGGGCGCCATGCGCGACGGGTCGGCGGTGCTCTCGTACGCGTGGATGTGGTACCAGCTGCCCTACGGCGTGCTCGCCGTGAGCTACATCTCCGCGATCTTCCCCGAGTTGTCCCGGGCTGCCGACACGCGCGACTGGACCGCCTACAAGGGCTACCTGTCGCGCGGGCTGCGCGCGATGGCACTGCTGATGCTGCCCGCCGTGGCGATCCTGTTCGCGCTCGGGACACAGCTCGTCACGCTGTTCCGGTTCGGGAAGTTCCCTGCCGAGGCCGTGCCGCTCGTGACGGCGGTGCTCGCCGGCTGGACGATCGGACTGTTCTTCTTCGCCGCCTACATGCTCGTGCTGCGCGCGTTCTACGCGATGCAGGACACGCGAACGCCGTTCTACACCAACGTCGTGCTGACGGTCGTGCAGGTCGGGTTGTACGCAGGGCTCACGAGGGTCATCCCGGGCAACTACGCGCTGGTGGGCATCCCGCTCGCGGACTCGCTCTTCTTCATCCTGCACACGACCGTGCTCCTCATGATCCTCAGGCGCAGGGTCGGCAGCTTCGACATGAGGCACGTGCTCGGCGGCTGGGGACGCAGTCTCGCTGGCGCGACGGTCGGCGGTCTCGCCGCATGGGTCGTGGTGCTCGTGACCCCGGCACTGGGCGCCAGCGCGCTCGGCAACGTCGCGCGCGTCCTGGTGGGGAGCGTTGCCGGGCTCGGCGTGTCCTACGCAGGCCTCCGCATGCTGCGGATCGATGAGATGACGTACGTCGACGGCCTGCTGCGCCGCGTCGGAGCCCGTCTGTCCCCACGGAAGGCGCGACCATGAACGTCACCGTACTGATCCCCGCACACGACGAGGCGCAGCGGATCGCTGCGAGCGTGGACGCGGCCTCGCACATACCCGGTGTCGTGCGGGTCCTCGTGATCGACGACGCTTCGGGGGACGCGACGGCGGACCTCGCCGAGGCCGCAGGCGCCGAGGTGCTGCGCCTGGACTCGAATGTCGGCAAGGGCGCCGCGCTCGACGCCGGGCTGGCGTGGGTGCGCGACGACGCGGACGTCCTCCTGATGCTTGACGGCGATCTCGGCGCGAGCGCCGAGCAGGGCGCCCTGCTCCTCGAGCCGGTCGTGACCGGAGAGGCTGCGATGTCGATCGCCCGGTTCCCCCGTCCGGAGGGCAAGGCCGGTTTCGGACTGGTCAAGGGCTTGGCGCGCTTCGGCATCCGCAACCTCGGTGGACGGGCGGGCCGCTCGTTCGCCGCGACCGCGCCGCTCTCGGGTCAGCGGGCGATGACGCGGGCATGTTGGGAGCGTGTCACGCCGTTCGCGTTCGGCTACGGCGTCGAGGTCGCACTCACGGTGCGCGCACTGCGCGCGGGGCTGGCCGTGGTCGAAGTGCCGACAACGATGGCGCACGACGCCACGGGTCGCGACGCGGCGGCCTTCACGCACCGCGGACGGCAGTTCCTGCATGTCGCGCGGGCCCTGGCGCGCCTGGCGGTCGAGCGTCGGCGCTGATACGCCTCTACTTGGCGAAGAGCGGCGACGGGTAGCGCGCCGACGCGCCCTCCCCCTGACCGAAGAGCCCGTGGGCCCGACCCGAGAGCACCCACACGAACGAGACGCGGCCCATCGCGGTGTCGACGTCGTCCACGCCCGAGAATCCCGCGGCCTTCGCCGCCTGCGCCGACCCGTCCGACCGCTTCGCCGTGTCCACTCCGACGGCGAACCGGGCATCGTCGACCATCGCTCGCGCGAGGCGCAGCGACCACGGGTCGGGGACGCCGTCGTAGACGGCGGTGATCGCGGTGCCGCCGACGGTGGCGGTCGCCGCAAGCCCCTGGAGCTTCAGCCCTCCGGCCGCGATGAGCGCCTTCGTGAGCGGGCGCGGCGTTCCGGAGATGCTCCACTCGCCTGCAAGGCGACTCACGACCTGGGTGGCGTCCAGCGACGACGCTGGGACACCGAGTTCCTTGGCGACCGCCGCGGTGATCACCGCGTCGCCTAGCGAGAAGCCGGGCCCGGCGAACGTCGCCACCGCGACCTTCCCACCGGCCAGGCGCACGGCTTCGGATGCGCGCGCCGCGGTGTCGGCGGTGTCGGCGCTCGCAAGCACGAGGATCGTGCGGTCGGCGAGTACGCCCTCCACCACCCTCGGGACGGCGTCCGAGGCGAAGGAGCCGAGTGTCTCGTTGTCCGCCTTGAGCCCGGCGCTCTCCGTCCGCAGCGCGTCGAACTCGGCCTGCAGCCCCTGGACGAGGGTGGTCTGCTGCGAGCTCAGCAGCCCGCGCTCCACGACGATGGATCCCAGCAGCAGGCCCACCGTGAGGGCGACGAAGACCGCGACGAGCGAAGCGATGTGATAGCGCAGGTTGTACATGGTGTGCGACCCGTCCCTAGATGCCGATGAACGCGCGGAGGCGCAGCAACAGCAGGCCCAGCCCGTTTCGGGCCTCCGGCGAGATGAACACGATGACGGTGATGAGCACGAGGCCCGCACCGACGATGAACGAGAGATCGAGGAACCCCGGGGCGGCGCGGTAGAGCTTGCTCACGCCCTTGGCGTCCACGAGCTTCGGGCCGACCTTGAGGCGGACGAGGAAGCTCGACGCCATGCCCTTCCGGCCCTTGTCGAGGTACTCGATGAGGTTGGCATGGGTGCCCACAGCCACGATGAGATCGGCGCCGCTCTCGAACGCAAGCAGCAGGGCGAGGTCTTCGCTGGTCGCCGCGAGAGGCCAGATCGCGCCGGTCACGCCGAGCTCCTCGAGCCGCGCCATCCCGGGCGCGCGGCCATCGGGATAGCCGTGGACGAGCAACTCCGCGCCGCTGCGCAGCGCGCTGTCGCTGACCGAATCCATGTCGCCGATGATGAGGTCCGGCTTGAACCCCGCCTCGATGATCGCGTCCGCGCCACCGTCGACCCCGATCATGACGGGCCGCATCTCGCGAACGTAGGGTTTGAGCGTGTTGAGGTCCTCTTTGTAGTCGTAGCCGCGGACGACGACCATGACGTGCCGGTGCTTCAGGTCGGTGCGCGTCTTCGGGATGCCGACGCCCTCGGTGAGCAGCGCCTTCTCCTTCTCGAGGTACTCGATGGTGTTGCGCGCGAAGGCATCGAGTTGCTCGCCGATGCCCGCCTTGGCGTCCTCCATCGCGCTCTCGATGGTGTCCACGCTCATGCGCGTGCCGCGGGCGACGATCTTGCGGCCCTTGAGGACGTTCCCGCCGTCGATCTCGATGGCGTCACCGTCGTGGATCGCGTCGAAGATCTCGGGGCCGACCGCGTCGATCAGCGTCACTCCGCCGCGTGTGAGCAGCAGCGGGCCGAGGTTCGGGTACGCGCCGGTGATCGACCGCGCGGCGTTGATGACGACCTCGACGCCGGTTGCAAGCAGCCCTTCGGCGCTCACCCGGTCCATGTCGGCGTGATCGATTATGGCGATATCGGTGGGCCCGAGCCGCTGGACCAGGTCCTTGGTCCGCTTGTCGAGCCGCGCGATGCCTTTGTGACGCATGCGGTCCTTATCGTCAGGCGTTCAGGGGCCTTCTGCGCGCCCCCCGCGCTCGGACGAGTCTATCAGACGTGCGCGGGACCGACCGATTCGAGCAGTTCGCGAGCGTGCGCGAGCGACGTGTCGGTCTCGGACCCGGAGAGCATCCGCGCGATCTCGTCGATGCGCTCCTCCCCGGCCACCGCGCGCACCACGGTGCGCGCACGACCGCCGGCGACGGCCTTTTCCACCACGAGGTGCGCATCGGCGAACGCCGCGACCTGCGCGAGGTGTGTGACCACGAGCACCTGGCGCCCGGCCGCGAGGCTGCGCAGGCGCTGCCCGACGGCGAGCGCGGTCGCACCGCCGATCCCGGCGTCGATCTCATCGAAGACGAGCACCGGCACGGTGTCCGCGTGCCCGAGGACGCTCTTCAACGCGAGCATGACGCGGGAGACCTCGCCACCGGACGCGATGCGGGCCAGCGGCCGCGGGGTCTCCCCCGGGCCGGGCGCGTAGAGGAACTCGATGCGCTCAGGACCCTCCGCGGTCCACGCGTCGCGCGTGAGCGGCGCACGCGAGACCTCGAAGCGTGCGGAGGGCATGGCCAGGTCGCGCGACGCGTCGGCGAGCCCCGACTCGAAGACGGGGCACGCCCGCTCGCGCACCTCGATCAGAGCGGCAGCGGCGGCCCGCAGGGCGTCGTCGGCTCTCGCCACGGCTGCGCGTACCCGCTCGAGGCCCGCTTCTCCCGCTCCCAGCGTGTCCGCCTCGTCCTCGGCGGTCGCGCGCGTAGCGATGACTTCATCGAGTGTGGGGCCCCAGGTGCGCTTCAGCGCCGTCAGCGCGGCGAGCCGCGTCTCGGCGTCCTCGAGCGCCGCCGGGTCGTACTCGACGGCCTCCCCGTAGTCGCGGACGCCGGCGGTGACCCTGGCCAAGCGCGCGTCGACGTCGCCAAGCGCCTGCGCCATCTCATCGAGCGCCGGGTCGATGCCGCTGACCCGCTGCAGCGCCGCGAGCGCCTCGCCCAACCGGTCGGACGCCCCGCCCTCCTCGGTCAGCGCACGATGCGCCGACGACGAGGCCCCGGCGAGCCGCTCGCCGTGCCGGAGACGCGGGATCCGCGCGATGATCGCCTCGTCCTCGCCCGGCTCGGGCGCGACGCGGTCGATGTCGGCGATCATCACCTGCAGTGCAGCCACGCGCCGTTCCCGGTCGCCCATCGCGGCCGAGACGCGCGCCAGCTCCGCCGCAGCGGTCGCATGAGCTCGGAACGCCCCGCGATACTCCTCGAGCAGCGCTTCCGAGGACGCGAAGCGGTCGAGCAACGATGCGTGCGTGGCGGTCCGGAGCAGCTCCTGGTGGTCGTGCTGCCCGTGAAGGTCCACAAGCGGTCCGAGGACCTCGCCGAGTCCGCCGACCGTGGCCATCTCGCCGTCGAGATAGCATCGGCTGCGTCCGTCGGCGCTGACGCGTCGGCGCGCGGCGTGCTCGACGCCGTCGATCAGGAACCGCCCCTCGACGACCGCCTCGTCGGCTCCGGCGCGCACGAGCGTCGCGTCCGCGCGATCGCCCAGCAGGAGCTTCAGGGCACCCACCAGGACGGTCTTGCCGGCTCCGGTCTCGCCCGTGAGAACGGTCATGCCCGGCCCGAGCTCGAGCCAGGTCTCCTCGATCAGAGCGAGATCTTTGACATGGAGCTCCTCGAGCACCGCGTCAGCCCCGATAGAACGAGTCGCGGGCCGCGGCTATGAACGAGCGCCCGTCGATGCGCAAGGTGCGCACCTCCTCCGCCGCCAGTACGATCTCGATACGCTCGAGCGCGCTGCGGCACGGCACGAGGTCGCCGTCCACCACCATGCAAGCGCCGCCGCGCGCGGGCTCCGGGAAGGTGAGCGTCACGATGGACGACGGACCGAGCACCATCGGCCGAACCGCCAGCGCGTGGGCGTTCACGGGGACGAGGAGCAGCGCGCGCAGCTCCGGCGCCAGGAGCGGCCCGCCCGCGGACATCGCGTAGGCCGTGGACCCGGTGGGAGTCGCGACGATCAGCCCGTCGCAGACCCAACGCGTGAAGGACTCGCCGTCGACGTCGATCGCGATGTCGACGGCGCGAGCACCCGCAGCCCTCCCCACGAAGATCTCGTTGAGCGCGTGGTGCGATCCCGCCCGACGTCCGCCGTGCGTGGCCTCGGCCCGCAGCGTCGCCCGGCGCTCCTCCGTGGCGCGGCCTTCCACGGCGGCGCGCACGTCCCCGACCGGGTCATCGTCGGAAGCGCCACACAGGAACCCCAGACGACCCAGGTTCACGCCGAAGATGGGGACGTCGGCGCCGGCGAGCAGGTGAGCGGCCTTCAGGATCGTGCCGTCCCCGCCCAGCGCGACGACGAGGTCGGCGTCGGAAGCCGTGCCCACGGCGGCCTGCGCTTCGCAACCGGCCGCGTCCGGAGCCGTGACGGTCACCTGATGGCCGTCCGCCGTCAGAGCGACCGCAAGGTCGCGGACTGCCGCGCACGAGCGCGGATTGTCGATGTTGGGTACCAGGTGGATCCGCATGACCTATCGGCCCCCCAATGACTCGTGCGCCGCGCGTACGAGGCCCGCATGGTCGACGGACGTCGGCTCTCCCGTTCGCGCGAGCCGGATCCAGAACTCGATATTACCCTCAGGCCCCGTGATGGGCGACCACGTCATGCCGCGCACGATGAATCCGGCATCCCGAGCCTCCCGCTCCACGGTCTCCAGCACGTCCGTGTGCACCGCCGCGTCGCGGACCACGCCCCGTTTTCCCACACGGCCCTTACCGGCCTCGAACTGGGGCTTGACCAAGGCGACGACCTCGCCCACCGGCCTCAGCAGCGGGGCGATGTGCGGGAGCACCTTCCCCAGCCCGATGAACGACACGTCCACGACGGCCAGGTCGAAGGGCGCGCCGGCGACATCGGCGTCGACCGATCGGATGTTGGTGCGTTCGAGCACCGTGACGCGCTCGTCGCAGCGCAACTTCCATGCGAGCTGGCCGTAGCCGACGTCGATCGCGGTCACCGCCACGACGCCGCGCTGAAGCAGGCAGTCGGTGAAGCCCCCCGTCGACGCCCCCACGTCCACGGCCCGAAGGCCGTCGACGGTCATGCCGAAGTCGTCGAGGGCGCCGGCGAGCTTGTGACCGCCGCGCGAAACGTACTCCGGCGCGGGTTCGACCTCGAAGACGGCCCCGTCGCCGACGTCGGTCCCCGCCTTGTTCAGAGGGCGGCCGCCCAAGGTGACGCGCCCCGCGAGGATGGCCGCTTTCGCCTGCTCACGCGAGACGAACAGGCCCGCCTCAACGAGCGCGGCGTCGGCTCTGCGTCTGGCCATGTCGTTCGCCCTCGCTCTCGGCGACGCGCTCCAGGCGGCCCAGGACGGCCTCGCGCACCCCTTCGGGCGTCAGGCGCACGTCTGACAGCAGTCGGTCCATCGCTCCGTGCGCGACAAAGCAGTCGGGCACGCCCAGGTGCATGACCGCCGGCGCCATCCCCATGTCGGCGAGCGCCTCCAACACCGCGGAGCCCGCGCCGCCCAGGATCGTGTTCTCCTCGATGGTGACGACGAGGTCGTGCGTCTGCGCGGCCCAGGCCACCGTCTCCATGTCGATCGGCTTGACCCAGCGCATGTTGACGACGGAGGCCGAGACGCCCGCCTCCATCAGCGCGGCGGCGGCCCGCTCGGCCACCCCGACCATGCGTCCCCACGCCAGCAGCGCGACGTCGGTGCCCGTGCGCCGCACCTGGGCGCGGCCGGCCTCGAGCACCGAGGGCTCGCGCGGCAGCGCGACGCCTGCGGCCTTGCCGCGCGGATACCGGATCGCGAACGGTCCGTCGCTCGCGAGTCCCGTGTGCAGCATGTCCACGAGCTCGGCCTCGTCGGCCGGCGTGCAGATGGTCAGGTTCGGGACGGCGCGCAGGAAGCTCATGTCGAAGACGCCGTGGTGCGTGGGCCCGTCCTCCCCCACCAGCCCGGCGCGATCGAGCGCGAAGACGACAGGGAGGTTCTGCAGGCAGACGTCCATGATGACCTGGTCGTAGGCCCGCTGGATGAAGGTCGAGTAGATCGCGACGACCGGGCGCCGCCCGCCGACGGCGAGTCCCGCGGCGAAGCCGACCGCGTGCTGCTCGGCGATGCCGACGTCGAAGAAGCGGTCCGGGTATGTCTCGGCGAACTGGGCGAGGCCGGTGCCCGTCGGCATCGCCGCGGTGATCGCACAGATGCGGTCGTCGAGGGCGGCCTCGGCCACGATGGCCTCTCCGAACACCTGCGTGAACGAGGGCGGCCCTCCGGCCTTCCCGTTGACCTTGCCCGTCGAGATCTCGAAGGGAGCGACGCCGTGGAAGGTGTCGGGCGAGTCCTCGGCGGGAGCGTAGCCCTGCCCCTTGTGCGTCACCATGTGGATGATGACGGGGCCTTCGGCGGTGCGCGCCCTGCTGACCGCGTCCTGGACCTTCTCGATGTCGTGCCCGTTGATCGGGCCGACGTACTTCCAGCCCAGCTCCTCGAAGAGCATGCCGGGGACGATCAGCTGTTTGAACGACTCCTTGGCGGCCTCGCCGGCCGCGACGAGTCCCGCGCCGATGCGCGGGACCTTGGAGATCGCGCCCTCGACGTCCTCGCGGAGCCGGATGTAGCGCGGATCGAGCCGGACGCGCGCCAGGTAGCTCGCCAAGGCGCCGACGTTCTCGGAGATCGACATCTCGTTGTCGTTGAGCACGACGGTCATCTTGGTGCCGAGATGTCCGGCGTGGTTGAGGGCCTCGAAGGCCATACCGCCGGTGAGCGAGCCGTCACCGATGACCGCGACGATCTGCTCGTCGGTGCCCCGCGCGTCACGCGCCTGAGCCAGACCCAATGCCACGGAGATCGAGTTCGAGGCGTGGCCGGTGTCGAAGACGTCGTAGAGGGACTCGTTGCGCTTGGGGAAGCCGCAGATGCCTCCGTACTGGCGCAGCGTGGAGAACCGCTCACGACGGCCGGTCAGGAGCTTGAACACGTAGGCCTGATGACCGACGTCCCAGATCACGCGGTCGCGCGGCGTGTCGAGCGCGCGCAACAGCCCGATCGTGAGCTCGACGACGCCGAGGTTGGGGGCGAGGTGTCCGCCGGTCCTGGACACGGTCGTGACGAGACACTCGCGTATCTCCGAGGCCAGCGTGCGCAGCTGCGCTCCGCTCAAAGGCTTGAGGTCTTCGGGGGTCGAGATGGTATCGAGGATGCTTTCGCTCACAGCCGGTGCGTCATCCTCCTGGTCGGGTAGGCCACACTTCCGGCGGCCGCTTCCGTGTCCGACGTTAGACCCGCCGCCCCACCCGCGCAATGCGGACGCATCACGGCGTCACCACGCCGTTGCGGCGCCGTCGCACGCGCACGATTCACTCGCGTTCGTCGTCCTCTTCTTCCGCGGGTGACCCGGCGGCGCCCGCCCACGCGTCTTCCGCACCCCAGTCCTCGGAAACGACCACGGTATCGACCATCGTGTCGACCTCCCCGTCACCGTCCACGTCGACGAGCTCGAGGACCTCGACCACCGCGACCTCCGAGGTCTCGGCTTCCGCGTCCGGCGCGTCTGCGGGGACCGGGGCCCTGAACGAGGTCTGGTCGATGAGCTCGTTGCACTGGTTGACGAGGCGCACGGCCTCTTCCAGCAGGTCGAGGCTCTGCTCGAGCGAGACGTCCTTGCGCCGGGCCTGGACCACGATGTCCTCGAGGCGGGCGCGGGTGTTCTCGAAGGTCGAGCGGTCGTCACTCATGGGTGTCCTCTTCCAGTCCGCCCGCGGCCGCGACATCGGCCAGGCGCCCCAGGATGCCGTTGATGAACTTCGAGGAGTCATCGCCGCCGTAGACCTTGGCCATCTCGACGGCCTCGTTGATGGCCACGGAGTCGGGCACGTCCTCGTCGCGGTAGAGCATCTCCCACGCGGCCAGCCGCAGGATGCTGCGGTCGACGAGCGGCATCCGCGACACCGTCCAGTTCTCCGATATGGCCTCGATGATGGAGTCGAGCCTCGTCAGGTGGGCCTCCACGCCGGTCACCGCCTCGCGGCAGTACTCGGTGGGATCACCGTCCTCGACGGAGAAGCTAGCGTCCGCAAGGATCCGAGCGACGCTCTGCTCGGTGATCTCGCGCTGGTAGAGGATGTGGAGAGCCTGGTGTCGGGCCCTGCGTCGTTCGAGCATGAGTTTGCGGCCGGCCCTACTGCTCGGGGAACTGGATCGCGTCGATGAACACGTCGACACGTGAGGCGGAATGGCCGGTCTGCGACTCGAGAGCGTCGGAGACGGCGTCCTGCACCGCTGCGGCGAGCTGGCGCAGGGGGCGGCCGTAGATGGCGGTCAAGTGGAGCGAGACGGTGAAGCACCCGTCTTCATCGAGAGCGACCTCGGTGGCCTTCTTGGCCGGGCGCGAGAGCTTTCCCAGAGGGGAGGTGTCGACGCACGCCACACCCTCGACCTGACCTGCGGCGAGCTGCACCATCGTCTCGACGACGCCCGGAGCGATGTCGAGTCCTTCGAGGCTCAGTTCGGCTGGCATGCTCTTCACGTTCCCTTCGGATGTCGAGGCGACGGCGCCGGTCAGGCGCCGTCAGCCGCGCTCGTGGTAGATGCGGGTCTCCACGAAGTCAGTATAGACCTCGCCTTTCTGGAAGTACTCGTTCTCGATGACCATCTGGTGGAACGGGATCGTGGTCGGGATACCCACGACGATGAACTCGTCGAGCGCACGGCGGGCGCGGTTGATCGCCTCGTAGCGGGTCTCCCCCCATACGATCAGCTTGGCCAGC
>Ga0209748_1000401_pt1 | contig 23235 bp, 21 predicted proteins | sample BarGraIncu00421A_FD_185490 | JGI IMG/M metagenome (GOLD analysis project Ga0209748, IMG submission 185490) | Arctic peat soil microbial communities from Barrow, Alaska - Barrow Graham LP Incubations 004-21A (SPAdes) (version 2) | ecosystem: Environmental > Terrestrial > Soil > Wetlands > Peat... | reverse complement strand
CCTGTCCGGCGACGGGCACGTCGGCCGCCGCCACGATCTCGCGCAGCTGTGCGCGGGTCATCGGCCCTTCAGCGGCGAGCGCAGCCTCGATGGCGGCGACACCTCGATCGGCCTGAGCGGGCGAAACCCCCTCCTGTGCAAGGCGTCTGGCGTTGCCGGCGGACAGCTTTGGCGTGGTGAGCCGCTGGAGCCACCAGTAGTCCTCCGAGCGGACGAGGTGCAGGGTGCCCCGGTTCAGCCAGGTCACCACCAGAGTCCGCTTCTCGAGCTGTCGGTCCACGTCGGCCGAGGTGAGCCCGATCGTGCGGGCCCTGACCGCGAGCCGCGCGGCGCGCAGATCCTGCGCCTGCACCGCCAGCAGCCGGTCGACGACCTGGACGACACCGTCGGCCGGCGGCCCAACCAGGAGCTGGGCTGCCAACCGACGATGGTCACGCTCGCGATCCATGGACATCACGGTCGATACTCTCGGACCATGACTGTGACCCTAGCCAAGGTCGTTGCCCCCAAACACTCCTGCGTCCGCGTCCGGGAGTGGTTTGGGTGAGGTCCGGTGCCGAGGTCCGGCTGATTCCGCCTGCCGTCGACGCGGTCACCTATCTCGGTGGCAGCCTGCTCATCCACAGCTGGTGGCCCCTGCTCGTTCTGCCGGGCATTGTCCTGGTGATATGGCTCAAGGTGATTGACCGCGAAGAGCGCTACCTCACCGAGCGCTTCGGTGACGCATACCGCGGATACCAGCTCCGAGTCCGCCGCTGGGTCTGACCCTCCAGCCTCTCGGCTGGCTCGAGACGACGGAGACCCGGCGCACCCTCTCAGGTGCACCGGGCCTCGGTGTCGTTCAGTCAGACTCGGTCAGGCTCAGGCGTCGACCGGCTCAATCGAACCCTGGTCGGCATTGACGTCGTTGCCAGCCGAAGCATGGAGATCGGCGTCGTCGGCCATGACCGCACCGAGAGAGAGCTTGCCGCGCGGGTCGATCTCCTTGAGCTCGACCTGGATCTTCTGGCCGATCTTGAGGACGTCGTCCACGGAGTCGATCCGCTTGCCGCCGACGAGCTTGCGCACCTCGGAGATGTGCAGCAGACCATCCTTGCCCGGGAGCAGGGAGACGAAGGCACCGAAGGTCGTGGTCTTGACCACGGTGCCCATGAAGCGCTCGCCCACCTCGGGCATGGTCGGGTTGGCGATGGCGTTGATCATCGCTCGAGCTGACTCGGCCGACGGGCCATCGGTCGCACCGATGTAGATCGTGCCGTCGTCCTCGATCGAGATCTGGGCGCCGGTCTCGTCCTGGATCTGGTTGATCATCTTGCCCTTCGGCCCGATGACCTCACCGATCTTGTCGACGGGAACCGTCACGCTGATCACGCGCGGGGCGAACTCGCTCATCTCGTCCGGGATGTCGATGGCCTCGGCCATGACGTCCAGGATGTGCAGGCGGGCGTCGCGGGCCTGGGTCAGCGCGCCGGCCAGAACCGATGCGGGGATGCCGCCCAGCTTGGTGTCGAGCTGGATGGCCGTGACGAACTCGCGGGTGCCGGCGACCTTGAAGTCCATGTCACCGAACGCGTCCTCAGCACCGAGGATGTCGGTCAGGGCCGCGTAGCGCGTCTCCCCGTCGACCTCGTCGGAGACCAGGCCCATCGCGATACCGGCGACCGGGGCGCGCAGCGGCACGCCGGCGTTGAGCATCGACAGGGTGGACGCACAGACCGAGCCCATGGAGGTCGAGCCGTTGGAGCTGAGCGCCTCGGACACCTGACGGATGGCGTACGGGAACTCCTCGCGGGTCGGCAGGACCGGCAGGAGCGCACGCTCAGCCAGGGCGCCGTGACCGATCTCGCGACGCTTGGGCGAACCCACGCGCCCGGTCTCACCAGTGCTGTAGGGCGGGAAGTTGTAGTTGTGCATGTAGCGCTTACGGGTCTCCGGGGAGAGCGTGTCGAGCATCTGCTCCATCCGCAGCATGTTCAGCGTGGTGACACCCATGATCTGGGTCTCGCCGCGCTCGAAGATCGCCGAACCGTGGACGCGGGGCAGGACCTCGACCTCGGCGCCCAGGGCGCGGATGTCGGCCAGGCCGCGACCATCGATACGGACCTTGTCCCGCAGGATCCGCTGACGGATCAGCTTCTTCTGCACGGCGCGGTATGCCGCGGAGATCTCCTTGTCGCGACCCTCGAACGTGGTCTCGAGTTCGGCCTTGACGGCAGCCTTGATCTCGTCGATGCGGATCTCGCGCTCCTGCTTGCCGGCCATCTGCAGCGCGGCGGTCAGGTCGGCGGTGACGGCACCTTCGACAGCGGTGTAGACGTCGTCCTGGTAGTCCAGGAACACCGGGAAGTCCTGGACCTCCTTGGCGGCCTTTGCAGCGAGCTCGGCCTGGGCCTTGCACAGCACCGCAATGAACCTCTTGGAAGCCTCGAGGCCCTCAGCCACGATCGGCTCGGTCGGCGCGCCCTGGCCCTGGTGCTTGACCAGATCCCAGGTGTTCATGGTGGACTCCGCCTCGACCATCATGATCGCGACGTCCTCGACACCGTCCTTGTTGGTGACGACGCGGCCGGCGACGACCATGTCAAACACCGAACGCTCGCTGTCGGCGAAGCTCGGGAAGGCAATCCAGATGCCGTCGATCAGCGAGACGCGCGTCGCGCCGATCGGGCCGCTGAACGGCAGGCCGGAGATCTGGGTTGACGCGGACGCGGCGTTGATGGCCAGCACGTCGTACTGGTGGTCTGGGTTGAGCGCCAGCACCGTGATGACGACCTGGACCTCGTTGCGCAGACCCTTCTTGAAGGTCGGGCGCAGCGGCCGGTCGATCAGGCGGCAGGTGAGAATGGCGTCGGTGGAGGGGCGGCCCTCGCGACGGAAGAACGATCCGGGGATCTTTCCGGCGGCATACATGCGCTCTTCGACATCCACCGTCAGCGGGAAGAAGTCGAACTGTTCCTTGGGGTACTTGCCGGCCGTGGTGGTCGACAGCAGCATCGTGTCTTCGTCGAGGTAGGCCACGACTGCGCCGCCGGCCTGCTTGGCAAGGCGTCCGGTCTCGAACCGGACCGTGCGGGTGCCGTGGGAGCCGTTGTCGATGGTGGCTTCGGCGAACTGAATTTCTGGACCCTCCATGGGGTCCTCCTTTTCTCTCAAGACAGCCGTGCATCGTCGTTGTGCACGTCTTATTTGGGATGAACCTTTTCTTTGGATGGGCGCTACCTGCGGCAGCGCCACGGGGGCGGTATTGCTAGTGCCCCGCTCTCATACGAATGAAGCGGCTACCTCCCATGTCGTGGAGGTGGCCGCTCCATCGAATGGAACGATTATCGGCGCAGACCAAGGCGCTTGATCAGCTCGCGGTAACGAGTGATGTCGGTGGCCTCGAGGTAGCGCAGCATGCGCTTGCGACGACCGACCAGCAGCAGCAGGCCGCGGCGGCTGTGGTGGTCGTGCTTGTGCTCACGCGAGTGCTGGGTGAGGTCGAGGATGCGACGCGTGAGCATCGCGATCTGGACCTCAGGGGAACCGGTGTCACCCTCATGGGTGGCGTACTCGGTCATGATCTCTTTCTTGACAGCAAGGTCCAGGGGCACGCAGTATCTCCTCGATAATTTTCGTTGCGCGGTGCCTTGGGGCAGGTTCACCCAGGCTCTCTGTATCCGCGGCCGGTTGCACGGCAGCATCAAGGCTACCAGCGGCGAAGGTCCGCCCCCTAATCGCCAATGCGGTCTTGTTCGCGCCGCGCCGCACGGGTGTAGCCCCTCATTGTCGGTGACCCGTCCGGCCGCGTGTACATGGCGCGAACAACCTCTCCGTCAACTCATAATGTACAAGTTGATGACACGACTCAAGGAGAATCACTTATGAAGGTGCTCGTTACCGGTGGCGCAGGCTTCATCGGCACCAACTTCGTCCAGCGCACCCGGATGACCCGCCCTGACTGGGAGATCACCGTCCTCGACGCCCTGACCTACGCGGGCTCGCTGGAGAATCTTGCTCCGGTCGCCGACCAGATCGAGTTCGTCCACGGGAACATCGCCGACGAGGGCCTGGTCGACCGGCTGGTCGCGAACGCCGATGCCGTCGTCCACTTCGCGGCCGAGTCGCACAACGACAACTCCCTGGATGACCCGTGGCCGTTCATGGAGTCCAACATCATCGGCACCTACCGGCTCCTCGAGGCAGCCCGCAAGCACCAGGTGCGCCTGCACCACATCTCCACCGACGAGGTCTACGGCGATCTCGAGCTCGACGACCCGTCGCGCTTCACCGAGCAGACGCCACTCAACCCCTCGAGCCCCTACTCGGCCAGCAAGGCAAGCGCAGACCTGCTGGTGCGCGCGTGGATCCGCTCGTTCGACCTCCAGGCGACGCTGTCCAACTGCTCCAACAACTACGGCCCGTACCAGCACGTCGAGAAGTTCATCCCGCGCCAGATCACCGGCATCATCCAGGGCGTCAAGCCCAAGCTGTACGGCGCCGGCGCCAACGTGCGCGACTGGATCCACGTGGACGACCACAACGACGCCGTCGTGACCATCCTGGAGAAGGGCCGGGTCGGTGAGACCTACCTCATCGGCGCCGACGGCGAGATGAACAACCGCCAGATCGTGGCGCTGCTGCTGGAGCTGATGGGCAAGCCGGCCGACTGGTTCGACCTCGTCTCCGACCGCCCCGGCCATGACATGCGCTACGCCATCGACTCCAGCAAGCTGCGGGCCGAGACGGGATGGATGCCGCAGTACCAGGACATCCGCGCCGGGCTCACCCAGACGATCCAGTGGTACCGCGACCACGAGTCCTGGTGGGCGCCGGCCAAGGAGAGCACGGAGAAGACCTACCAGCGGCTCGGCCGCTGAGCCTGAAGACCGCTGCACCTCAAGACCGCCGAACCTGAGGACCGCTCGCCGAAGACCGCTGTCAGGTCTGGGCCGGATCGCGTCATAGATCTGGCGGACGGCGGGGGCTTTCGCGGGCCGGCGGGGCGAACACGGCATCAGTCCTCCTCCCGGATTGGCCAAAGCGCCACGAAGGGCTCATCTTCGTGCTGGACTAGAACTATGAGGGCGGATCGGCTGAAGACCCTCCACACCGTGCTGGAGGAAACGAACGGCCGGCTGGACGTGGGCGGAGACGCCGGAGCCCAAGTCTGGCCGTGCGGCTTCGGCGCGTTGGACGCGGCGCTGGCCGGGTCTGGGCAAGACCACGTTCGCGCTGCAGATAGCGCGCAACCTCGTCGTAGCCAAAGACAGCGCGGTCTACTTCTCGTTCGAGCACGACAACCACTCCCTGCTGGAGCGGCTGATCATCATGGAGGCGGCCGAGATCGCAGGTACCGGCGCGGTTCGGCTGCCGCAGGTCCGTGAGGCGTTCAAAGTCCCCCAGAGCTCGAATCGGATGATGGCAGGAAGACTCGCCGACACCGAGGGTGGGGCCGAGGCGGTTGAGGCGCTGGAGGAGTACTCCGAACGACTCCACCTGCACAGTTCCAGCGGCGCCGACACCAACGTCGAGACCATGAGAGAGGTCATCGCCTCGATCCGGGAGCGCACGGACCAGACGCCGTTCGTGATCGTCGACTACCTGCAGAAGGTTCCCCCCGGCGCACCGGTGACTGATCGTCGCCAGCTTGTCCATCTTTCGGATGAGGACCGGATCACTGAGGTCGTTGAAGGGCTCAAAGACATGGCGCTGGATCTCACGGTCCCCGTTCTCGCCCTCGTCGCCGTCGACAAAAGCGGACTGGCTGCCGCAAAGAGAACGAGGCTGCAGGACCTGCGCGGATCGTCCGCACTTGCCCACGAGGCTGATGTCGTGCTCATCCTCAACAACAAGTTCGACGTCGTAGCCCGGCATCACCTGATGTACAACACGGCGAACGCCGAGAAGTTCCACCACTGGGTGGTCATGAGCATCGAGAAGAACCGCAGCGGCGCGGACAGTGTCGACGTCGAGTTCCGAAAGCGCTTTGAGCAGAGCAGGTTCGATACCGACGGTGGGCGGGTCGAGGAGGAGCTGGTCGACGACCGGGTCTTTGTCGACTAGGTGTAATGATCAGGCACGTTGGTCGAGATCTGGGCCCGCTAGGAACTCAGGATGGTCTTGATCTCCATCAGCAGGAAGAACGCGATCACGGCCTCGCTGACCACCCAGGAGTTGGCGTTCATCCAGTCGCGCATCCGGGGAAGCAGCGTGTCTCCGCGCCTACCCAGGAGCAGCAGGATCAACAACGGGGACCCGATCAGAAGCGCGGTAAGGAGCAGGAAACCGGCAGCGTGCCACAGTGGTGAACCATGCGCCGCAAGATACGTGCCGACCGTGAATGTCATCATCACGTCGGTTGGCATGACCAGGAACAGCACAACACCCAGCCTGAGGGAAACCCTGGGAGTCTCGGTCTGTAACGTGCTCATCCACTTGGGCGGCTCCGACTTCTCCCGGCCTCGGAAGGTCCAGATCGCCGCCAGGACCAGGACCACCACAAGTACCCAGTCCACGGTCGCCGAGTTGGAGCTCTGGCTCGAGCCCTTCAGCTTCAGTACCTTCGCCACGTAGTAGAAGATGGACGTCGCGGCGGCCGTGGCCAGGACCGCTCCCCCGACGAATGCGTAAGAGTTCTGCCGTGGCTTCGTACTGGTCACGAGCATGATGGCCGTGATCATCTGAGGTCCGGCGACCATCACGACCGCCAGCGGCAGCACCTTCAAGAAATCGGTCATCGTCCGCCCAAAGTCATCGACTTCGCTGATAGTTCATCACCGAGAATGGTCAGGCTGGAACGGCGGCACATCATCCGGTCAGGACGAGTCCGGCCGGGTCCGGGAGGTAGCGCGGATCGGCCGCGCTGGGTTCCCGACGGCCACGACGTTCGCCGGAAGGTCCTTGGTGACAACTGCGCCCGCGCCCACGACCGTGTTCTCACCGATCGTCACACCGGGGCACACGATGGCGCCGCCGCCCAGCCAGACGTTGTTCCCGACCGTGATCGGCCTGGCAGCCTCAAGCTTGTTGCGTCGAGGCTCGGGCTCGACCGGGTGAACCGGCGTCAGCAACTGCACATTCGGACCGATCTGAACGTCGTCACCGATCGTGATCTCGGCAACATCGAGGGCAACCAGACCGAAGTTGACGAAGGTGCGCGCACCCACCCGGGTGTGCACGCCGTAGTCGACATACAACGGCGGGCGTATGACGGTGTGCTCGCCCAAGGACCCCAGCAGATCACCAAGCACCTCACGCGCCTCCGTCGGATCGGCCTTCCATATCTCGGCGTACAGGTCAGCCAGCTGCTGGGCCCGCCGCATCAGCGCGTGCAGCTCGTCATCGGCCTCGTACCAATCGCCCGCGAGCATCCGCTCGCGCTGGCTCCGCGGATCTTCACTCATGCGGACGAACGTACACAACGATCGATCCCGGACTTCCGTACCACTGGCACTATGACCCCATGGAAACCGGGCAAGGCCGAGCATGTTGATCCCGCGGCAGACAACCGACGCCGGGAAGTACCTGGATCACGTTGGCATGTTCCTTCGACGTCGGCCGGTCGAGCACAGCGTGCTGCTCAGCACCGCAGCAGCCCGCGTCGGCCAAAAGGTCGCGGGCGCCGGGTCGAACCTGTGGCTCTGGGTTGAGGACGACGAGGAGGTCGTCGCCACCGCACAACACACACCTCCGCATGGGGCCTACGTGTCCATCGGTCCCGCCCAGGCAATGCGTACCCTCGCCCGCGCCCTGTGGCGGCTGCGCCCTGGGCTGCCGGGCGTGACGGGCCTGGACACCGCGCCTCAGGAGTTCGCGAACGAGTGGGCGCGGCTCGGTGGCCCGCAGACCACCCCCGGCATGCGGATGGGGCTGTATGCCGCAGATGACGTGAGCATCCCCGTCGGCATCGCCGGTCGGCTTCGGCTGGCGAACGACGACGATGCGTCACTGCTGCGAGGCTGGACAAACGAGTTTGCCGCCGAGGCCGGCGCGACGTCCGCGGCCGATGACGAGGTCGGGCCGCGTATCCACCAGGGGCTGCTGTTCGTCTGGGAGGTTGACGGCGCGTTGGTCTCGATGGCAGCGGTCAGCGTTGCGCAAGGCGGGGTCAGCCGGGTACAGCTCGTCTACACACCTCCAGAGCAGCGCAGGCGTGGCTTCGCGAGTGCCTGTGTCGCATCGCTGACCGCCCGTGAGCTCGCCACGCCAGGGCGCACCTGCATGCTGTTCACCGACCTTGCCAACCCCACATCGAACGGCATATATCAGGCGGTCGGCTACCGCCGTGTCGGAGACGCAGTGATGCTCAGGTTCGATGCCCCGAGCCTGGGCCGGAATTGACTGCCGGAAATGGCGAAGGAAGCCGAGACTGAGGCGAGTCGTTCCGTGCAGCGCCTCGTGCTGTTCGACCTCGACGGGACGTTGGTCGACCACGAGGGCGCGGCTGCGAAAGGCGTCGAGCAGTGGCTCATGGCCAATGGCTGGGCCGATGCGAGGACCATCGCCGACCTGATCTCGGACTGGGACGCGATTGCGGAGCGACACTTCGCCGCATACCGGGACCGCCTCACGACGTATCAGGGGCAGCGCCGGCTACGGCTGCGGGACTTTCTTCCCCGCATCGGAATCGACACATCCGGTTGGTCTGACGCGCGCCTGGACGATGTGTTCAAGTCGTACCTGGTCGGCTGACGTCAGGGCTGAAGCCATGGCAAACGGAGCGCCGGTCCAGTCCCCCACGCCTTTTACGCAGCCCTGGCCCATGAAGGCATGGCCCGATGTGCCCACCAGGTTCCTCCAGGGACGCGATGACCGTTTCTTCCCCGTGGAGTTCCAGCGCCGAGTCGTTCGGGACCGCTTGGGGATCAGGCCGGATGAGATGCCCGGCGGTCACCTCATCGCCCTCAGCCGGCCGCAGGAGCTTGCAGACCGCCTGGAGACGTACCGAGTCGAAATCCAATAGACATCGAGGGTCTTGAAGCAGGTCAGCGTGTTTGAGACGGGTCAGCTTGTGTTGCCGGCGTAGCTGTCCGGGTGCAAGGAGTCGAGGAGTGGACCCGCCAGCCATGCATCCACGTCGCGTTGGCTTCTGAGCCGAACCACGCTGAGATCTGCTCGCGCGGTCACGGCGGCGGCCACCCTCTGGGCGTTCTCGTGATGGGTCCGCCAGGCCCATCGGACGATGTGGTCGCGGTCCGTGAAGAACGTCGACAGCGGCGGTTCGAGGTTGCCGTTCCACAGAACCGTCCTGCTGAGCCGGCGTTGCGCGGTGCGCCGAACCACACGCCGCATCACCACTACGCGGGGCAGGTCGAGCCACACGAGCAGGTCCGCACGCCGCAGGAGCAACGGCCTCGCCTTGCCGTACTGCCACTCGGTCACCCACGTTGGCTGGGCAACGAAGGCAGCCACATCGAGCATGAAGTTGTCGCGCGGCGTCCAGTTGGGCCCGTGATAGAGAGCATCAATCTCTGTGTGCCGCGCACCCACCGTGACGGCGATCCGCCCGGCGAGTGTCGTCTTGCCCGAGCCGGAAGTACCCGCCACGAGGACTCGACGGGGCGTTGAGGGCAGGACGTCCCGGGCTGTCAGCACGGGCTCACTCGCCTGCGAACGAAAGGCCGACGGCCGCCTGTCTGAATTGAGTCGGTCATCACCTCAGTCTGCCCACGATCCGTTCTCGCCTCACGAATACTCCGTGGCAGCCACGGTAGCCACGGTAGTACCGGCACCCTCTACTGGAACCGCGCAGGATCTCCCATCCCGACCCGCACGACCTCCGGGTATCCCTCGGACCAGTCCACGACCGTGGTGAGCTCTTTGCCGCATTCGCCGGCGTCCACCACGGCGTCGAGCACCTGGCCGAGCTCGTCCTGGATCTGCCAGCCGTCGGTCATCGGCTCCTCGGCGTCAGGGAGCAGGAGGGTGCTGGACAACAGCGGCTCGCCCAGCTCACGCAACAGGGCCCGCACGACGGGATGGTTCGGGATACGCACGCCGACAGTCCGCTTCTTCGGATGCGCCAGCCGTCGTGGCACATCCCTGGTCGCCGGCAGGATGAACGTGTACGGGCCGGGGGTCGCCACCTTGATGGCGCGAAACGCGGCGTTGTTCAGGTCGACCAGCTGGCCGAGCTGGGCAAAGTCCGCGCATACGAGAGTGAAATGGTGCCTGTCGTCCAGGCCCCGGAGCCGGCGGATGCGGTCCGCGCCCGTCGGGTTTCCCATCTGGCAGCCCAGGGCGTAGCTGGCGTCGGTGGGATAGGCGATGAGGGCGTCATCCCGCAGCAGAGCCACCACCTGCGCGATGCTGTGCGGTTGCGGGTCCAGCGGATGGACGTCGAAGTACCGGGCCATGGGTCGACAATACGACTCATTCAGTCGGGCTGGCGCGACAGAGCCATGGCTTCCAACATCAGCGGGTGACACGACCACGAGACCGTGCAGGCGTGACCCGGTTGAGGCGCCCATCTTGAACACAACGGCCACGATCGCGGTACTCGGCACCGGCGAGGGCCCATCAGAACCCCTTGTTGCCCGTTCGGCCGACCGACTATAGCGTTCTAGGCGCAAGACCCATCGTGGTTCACTCTCAGGCCGGAGGATCCGTGTCGCTCTCAGAGCCGACAGGACAATGCCAGAACTGCTGACCGACGCCATAACGCCACTTCTCTGGGACCGGAGCCGGCCCTTCGAGGTGCAGGGCCACCGCGGGGCGAGGGGTCTGCGTCCGGAGAACACGCTCGCGGGCATTGCCTGCGCCCTTGAGATCGGCGTCGCCTCGATCGAGTGCGACGTGGCGCTAAGCGTCGATGACGCCGTGGTTCTCAGCCACGACGGGACGGTCCCTTCGCCGGCCGAGCCCATCCCGGTCACCCAGCTCCCGCTGGCCGAGCTGCGCCGCGTCGACCTGGGCGAGGCCGGGAAGCCGGCGACAAACGCGGTAGAGGCCTTCCGCGGCGAGCCTGGTGAGCGTATGGCGACACTGGGCGGCGCGCTGGCCCTGCTCGAGCTGTTCACCGCCACCGACGTCCGGCTGGACGTCGAGATCAAGAGCACGCGGCATAGTGACCCGGACTGGGATGCTGCCCACATCGTCGAGCGGGTGCTGAGTGAGATACGGGCCCACGGAGCGATCGAGCGATGTAGCCTTCGCAGCTTTGACGTCAAGGTCCTGCACGAGGCCCGCTCCCAGTGCCCGCTGTTGGGTCGGGTGCTGCTCGTCGGGCGGGTTGCCGACGACGTCCCACCCTCCCTTGCCGTGAGCGAGCACTTCTCGCCCAGCGACATCGTGGCACTGGCCATCGAGTTCGAGGCGACCACCGTGGCACCTGGAGACTCGCTGGTATCTGCCGAGCTGTTGGCGCGATCACATGAGCAGGGGCTGCCCGTCATCCCCTGGACGATCAATGAGCCCGCACGGGTGCGCGAGCTGCTGGAAGCCGGGGTGGACGGGGTGTGCACCGACCGGCCGGATCTCATACGAGAGACCCTCGCGGCACAGGGCGTTCAGCTGCCACGGCGCCATCGCGCGCCGGCGTGGCTGGGATACGGATGGCAGGCATGGCCCGACCTCACGACCTCGTCGAGCGTGGAGTAGGCAGCGGGCCATCACCTGAGCCCGGTCGGTTGCGCTACGCGGCCTGTGGCAGTGTCAGGCCGCGTAGCTCGCCTTCTGCCGCTGACTCGTCAGAGCTCGCTGGTTTGCCACGCTGCGGTATGCCGCCCGGCTCGCTCGCCCGCGAGCGCGACAGGAGGGCACGCAGCCGGAGCGCCGCGAATACGGCGATGAGGCTGATGCCCACATGCACGGCCACGAACAGCGAGCCGTGTCCGGCGCTGAGGGCGACGCCCGCGAGCAGCGGACCCACCGCGGACACCCCGGTCTGGAGTGCGGCGAAGATGCCCAGCGTGGTGCCGACCATGCCGGCTGGAGCCAGGCTGGCGGTCAGCGGGTTGAGCACCGGCGCGTACATCGTCTCGCCGACGGCGAAGACGCCGTACACACCCACGAACATCGCCCCGGCCAACGCCGGCAGGAAGGACGCAGCGGCCAGCAGCAACCAGGAGAACACCCAGATCGAGCCGACAGCCACGAGCAGCGACGGGGACGAGCGCTTGGCGGTCCACTTCATCACCGCCATCTGCAGCGCGATGATCACGAGGCAGTTGACCGCCGCAGCCGTGCCGATCGTGCGCTCCGAGACCCCGAGCACGGTGATGGCATAGGCCGGCAGACCGGACTCGAACTGGGCATAGAAGCCGAGCGCCAGCGTGGCTGTGATGACGGCGGTCCAGCGCAGAGCCGGCGTCGCCAGGATGATCCGGATCGCGGTTCCGGCAGAGCCGCTCGGCGTGTCCTGAGGCGCCTCGACCTCGTCGACAGGCGCGCCACGACCGGCGGTGCCGATCACGATGGCCGAGACGAGAAAACCGATGGCCGCCGTCGCGAAGGCAGGCCACATGCCGTTGACCGCCTTGAGGTCGACGAGGAATCCGGCGGTGAACGCTCCGATGGCCATGCCGATGGCGGAGCCGGTGAACAGGAGCGCAAAGACCCGCCGGCGGTCAGCGGAGTCGACCCAGCGGAGCACCAGGATCGTCTGAACCGGAATCGCCGCGGTGATACCGGCACCGAAGACGAACATGCCCATGAGGAAGAGAACTGGTGTCCCGGCCACGATGAGGAACGCACTCGCGAGGGCGGCAACGATCTGTGCGACCACGACAACCCGGGCAGGGTTGAAACGATCGGCCAGCCGACCACCGATCGGGGCCGCCACGAGTGCGCCGATGGAGAACAGGCTGGAGGCGGCGGCAGCGACGAGCCCACCCCAGTGGCGGGTATTGGCCGCGTAGGCGTACTGGTAGGGCAGGATGGCGCCCCAGCCCAGCATGCTCACCGTCGACGCCAACACCAACAACCGCGCGCGCTTCATCGGATCCTCCACTAACCTTGAATGTCGTAGTCTTGCACTTAGTAATCTTAGATATCGAATATTTCGATATCGAAACTCTAGCATGACAGGATGCCCCCATGACAACTCCCAGGTCAGCGGCGAGGCGAGGCGCGCGGAGCACCAGGCAGCGCGCCGTGCAGCCCCCCGAACGCGCCGTGCAGAGCGCCGAGCAGGAGTACCGCGCAGACGTTGCGGCGTACGTCGCGGCTGGTGGTGACGAGTCGGTGCAGCGGGTGATCACCGCCGTTCACGGGCTGGCTCGCAAGCTCGACCAGTGGTACGCGCGACAGCTGGCCGACCTGGACCTCTCCGCGGGCGAGTGGGCCGTCCTGTCGCAACTGGCACGCAGCAACGAGGATGAGGCCCTCACTCCGAGTCAGCTGGCCGAGGTGAGCTGCGTGGCGCCGTCCTCGATGACCCACCGTCTTGACCGGATGGCCCAGCGAAACCTGATCGCCCGGGCCGCCGACCCGGACAACCGCACGCGCGTGCTGATCACGCTCACCGACGAGGGATGGCAGACCTTCAAAGCAGCAGTACGCGAGTCCGACATGGTGGAGTCCGACGTGCTGGGGCCGCTGTCCCGCCATCAGCGCGAGGACCTCGCCTCACTCCTCGAGCTGCTGATCAAGGGCCTGGACGAACCCGCAGCGGGCTGACCGGCCGGCTGACCCGCCATACCTCGTCGTCTTCGGACAGGCGCAGGCAAAGGCACCCAGCCACCCGCTCATACACGGTCGTCTTCGGCACGTGCGGGCAGACGTACCCGACGAGTCAGTTGAGTCAGACCAGCTCGGGGAACCAGATAGCGATCTCGCGCGCGGACGACTCCGGCGAGTCCGACCCGTGAACGATGTTCTGCAGGACCTTCAGGCCCCAGTCACGGCCGAGGTCGCCGCGAATCGTGCCAGGCAACGCCAACGTCGGGTCGGTGGCGCCGGCCAGTGCGCGAAAGCCCTCGATGCAACGCTCTCCCTCGATCACCACGGCGGTCACCTGGCCGCTGGACATGAAGTCCAGGAGCGGCTCGAAGAACGTCTTGCCCTCGTGCTCGGCGTAGTGCCTTGTCAGTCGCTCACGGTCGGGAGTGAAGATCGACAGGGTCACCAGCGTGTAGCCCTTTGCCTCGATCCGGCGCAGAACCTCCCCGGAGAGACCACGCGTGAAGCCGTCGGGCTTGACCAGGACCAGCGAACGTTCTGTCTGTGTCGTCACAGTGCGCAACCCTATCCGTCCTGGGCGGACGTCGATGGCCCCGACGTCTGTGGCCCCGACGTCTGTGGCGCGGACTTCGCCCGGGCAGAATGCCACTGCGCGTCGACAACGCTGGTGTGCTCGTCCATCTTTCGTCCCTGAACCAGGGCAGTCAGCCACAGCGCTCCGAACAACAGCCCGACCAGCAGCATCACCGGGACGATGAACGCACAGGCAAGGGTCGCGATCTGCAGGACCCAGCCCACCGAGATCCCCCAGCGCCGCCGCAGCAAGCCGGCGTCCAGGATGCACAGAACCGCCAACAACGAACCGATGAGCAGGAACGAACTGGAGGTGTGCGAGCCTTCGACGGCCGCCAGAGACCGCGCGACGAGCGCACCGAAGAACACGGCGAGACCCTGCGTGCCAATGACGACACCCAGCAGACGCCGGGTCATCTTGCCCGGTATGCCGTAGAAGGAAAGGGCGCTCATCCCGCTCAACCGCTCGTGACACCCAGAAGCATTCGGACCTCGGCCGCAGTGGTGATCGATCCGGTCGCCAGCACTCCCCCGCCGAGACCTCCCTCGTCGGCCATCTCGGCGGCGCGGTCGAGGGCGTCGGGCAGGTTGTCCACGATGGTCACCCGGCCCTCGCCGTAGATCTCCACAGCAAGCTGGCCCAGGATCTCGGGGTTGATTGCCCGCGGTGAGGTGGTGCGGGACACGACGACATCGTTCAGCACGGGCTCGAGTATCTCGAGCATCAGCGCCGCGTCCTTGTCCTCCAGGATCGCAATCACGCCAACGATCTTGGCGAAGTTGAAGGAGTCCTCCAGCGCCATCCGAAGGGCCAGTGCGCCAGCCGGGTTGTGAGCTGCGTCCACCAGGATGGTGGGCGAGCGGCGGACAACCTCCAGGCGCCCCGGTGACGTCGTGCCGGCCAGTCCGGCACGGATCACATCGATGTCGAGTCGATGCTCGCCGCCGCCGACGAACGCCTCAACGGCCGCCAGCGCCAGCGCGGCATTGTGGCCCTGGTGGGGGCCGTGCAGCGGAAGGAAGAGGTCATCATAGACACCGCCCAGTCCGCGTATGGCGAGCTGCTGGCCGCCTACTGCGACCTCGCGGCGCACGATGCCGAACTGGTTGCCCTCGAAGGCCGGCGTCGTGCCGACCTCCTGGGCGAGCGCGATCAGGATCTCGGCGACCTCCGGCTCCTGCATGGCGCTGACCACCAGGCAGCCAGTCTTGAAGATGCCGCCTTTCTCGGTGGCGATGCCCTCCACCGAGGGACCCAGGAACCGCTCGTGGTCGAGAGCGATCGGCGTCACGACGGCAACCTTGGCGTTGACGACGTTGGTGGCATCCCACGAGCCGCCCATGCCGACCTCCACCACGGCCACGTCTATGGGGGCGTCGGCGAAGGCCGCATACGCGACAGCCACCAGGACCTCGAAGTAGGTCATCTGCGGGCCGCCCTCGGCAGCCGACCTGGCGTCGACCATCTCGATGAACGGAAGCACGTCCTGGTAGGAGGCGATGAACTTCTCGGCGTCGATCGGGTCGCCGTTCAACGCAATTCGTTCACGGACGTTGTGCAGGTGAGGTGAGGTGAACCGTCCCGTGGACAGTCCCATCTCGCGCAGCATGCGCTCGATCATCCGGGTCGTCGAGGTCTTGCCATTGGTACCGGTGACGTGAATCACCGGGAAGGCATGCTGCGGATCCCCCAGCAGCTCCATCACGGCGGCGATGCGATCCAGTGAGGGCTCGAGATCGTGCTCCGGCGCACGCATCAGGATCGACTGCTCGATCTCGCGCATCCTTCTGCGGATATCCAGCTTGTGCTCGGCATCGCGTTGGGCTGCGTCTGGACGTCCACTCATGACTGCTCCCCGGGGTCAAGCTCGAACTGCATCCAGACGCTTTCGGGGATGCCGTCGCCACTGGACTCACGGCTGACCTCGACGAAGCCCTTGCCACGGTAGAAGGCCTCAGCCAGGGTGTTGCCCTCGAGGTAGGAGATCCGGATCTCCGGGTGAACCCCTGTCGCCGAAGCCACGACCGACTCCACCAACGCCGAACCGATCCCCCTTCCCTGGTACTCGGGAAGCACGTAGAGCTTCCACAGCACCAGGTAGTTCTCGTGCGGGCCCACGGACGCGATACCGACCACCTGGCCATCAGCTTCGGCGACGGTGACCCGGCCGGCCCGGATCGCGGGAATGGTGGCGTCCTCGGTCCACCACTTGGCCAGGCCCATCGCCACGTAGTCAGCACCGGCAATGGGCTCGTAGGTCACCGGCCAGGTGCGGCGCCCCACGTCGAGCACAGCCATGAGGTCGTTCCCATCGGCCGCCCGGATGATGAGCTCCATCAGATCTTCCTCACGAGGATGCGGATCGACTTGTTGTCGCCGACCACAGCTTCCACGCCCTGGTCCTCGGGCAGGGCGTGGGTCGAACCCGCCGAACCGAACTGCACCGACAGCGTCTCGAGCATGATCAGCTTCTCGTGAGCCACCGTGGCCGCCCAGACCTCGTCGTCGCCGCTCAGAGTGAGGCTGATCCGGTCGCTGACGTCCAGACCCGCGTCACGACGCGCCTGCTGAACGGCACGTATGACGTCCCGGGCCAACCCCTCGGCGGCGAGCTCCGGCGTGACAGTCGTGTCCAGCACGACGAACCCGTTGTGCGGCAGCATTCCGGTGACCCGCGAGGACCCCTGGGTAGGGCCGGCGCTGATGCCGTGAGCGGCGGCGCCATCAGCTCGGCCGTCAACTGCCTGGCCGTCAACTGCGGGACCATCGCCCCCTGCGACAGGTGGGACATCAGCGACGATGGTCTCCAGGGAGTACTCCCCCTCGACCAGGGTCAGCCCGCCGGCCGTGACGGTTCCGTCCTCGGACACGGACCAGTCCCCTTTCTTGCTGCCCTTGATGGCAAGCTGAACGTCCTTGCCCAGCCGCGGCCCGGCAGCCCGGGCGTTCACGGTGAGCTTTGTCGAGATGCCGAAGTCGGACTCGCGCGCCGACCCGAGGTCCACCAACGTTACGGTGCGGACATTGACCTCCTCGGCGACGATGGCACCAAAGGGCTCCAGCGCGGCAGCGTCGGTGGTCACCACGGTGAGATTCTCAAGGGGCAGGCGATTGCGCAGACCGCTTGCCTTGCGCAGGCCTGAGGCCACCGAGCAGATCTCCCGAGCGCGGTCCATGGCCGCCACCAGATCATCGTCAGCGGGCAGGTCGGAAGCGTCCGGCCAGTCGGTCAGGTGCACCGAACGGGCTCCGGTCAGGCCGCGCCAGATCTCCTCGGTCGTGAAGGGAAGCAGCGGAGCGGTGACCCGGGTTACCACCTCGAGCGTCGTGTACAGAGTGTCGAACGCGTTGTCCCGAGACTCGCTCGCCGTATTGGCCGTATCCCAGAACCGGTCGCGCGAGCGACGGATGTACCAGTTGGAGAGCACGTCAAGGAAGTTGCGCACCAACTCGCACGCGGAGGCCACGTCATACGTGTCGAGATCGTCCTGAACCTCCTCGACGAACCGGCGCAGCTTGGCCAGGAGGTAGCGATCCAGGACGTCCTGCGACGAGGTGGACCACCTGGCCTCGTAACCGGCGCCACTTTGCGCGGCGTTGGCATACAGCGAGAAGAAGTACCACGAGCTCCACAGCGGGAGCAGCACCTGGCGTACGCCGTCGCGGATGCCCCGCTCGGTGACGATGAGGTTGCCGCCCCTCAGGATCGGGCTCGACATGAGGAACCAGCGCATGGCATCGGCGCCGTCGCGGTCGAAGACCTCCGAGACGCTCGGGTAGTTGTTCAGCGACTTGCTCATCTTCTGGCCGTCGTTGCCCAGGACGATGCCGTGACTGACGCAGGAGGAGAACGCGGGCCGGTCGAACAGAGCGGTTGCCAGGACGTGCATCGTGTAGAACCAGCCACGGGTCTGGCCGATGTACTCGACGATGAAGTCACCCGGGAAGTGGTTCTCGAACCACTGGGCGTTCTCGAACGGGTAGTGAACCTGGGCGAACGACATCGAGCCGGAGTCGAACCACACGTCGAGCACTTCAGGGACCCGACGCATCGTCGAGCGACCGGTCGGGTCGTCGGGGTTGGGCCGGGTCAGCCGGTCGATGAACGGCCGGTGCAGGTCGGTGACGGGGACCCCGAAGTCGGCCTCGAGCTCCGCAAACGAGCCGTAGACATCGATCCGCGGGTAGGTCGGGTCGTCCGAGCGCCACACCGGGATCGGGCTGCCCCAGAAGCGGTTCCGGCTGATCGACCAGTCGCGCGCGTTGGACAGCCACTTGCCGAACTGCCCGTGCTTGACGTGCTCGGGCACCCAGGTGATCTGCTCGTTGAGCTCGACCATGCGGTCCCGGACCTTGGTCACCTCGACGAACCAGCTCGACACTGCCATGTAGATCAGCGGTTTGCGGCAGCGCCAGCAGTGCGGGTAGGAGTGGTCATAGGTCTCGCGGCGGAGCAGGACCGTGCCGGCGGTGGTGGACCCCACTGCACCCGGGTCCGTCCTTCCGTCCGTTCGCGCCCTGAGGTGATCGATGATCGCGATGTTGGCGTCGAAGACCAGCATCCCCTCGTAGTCCAGCACCGGTGCGGTGAACCTGCCGTCCGGACCGACCGGGACGACCGGGTCGATATCGGCGGCCGCGGTGACGACCATGTCCTCCTCACCGAACGCCGGCGCGATGTGCACGATGCCGGTGCCGTCCTCGGTGGTGACGTAGTCCGCGGGCAGGATCTGGTGAGCGTTCGGGTGCCCGATGAAGTAGCTGAACGGCGGTGTGTAAGTGCGCCCGATCAGCTCGGATCCCTTGAGCCGCTGCACGATCCGCTCGCTGGCATCCTCACCGAGCTCACGACTGTATGCCGCGACCCGCGCCTCTGCGAGCAGGTAGCGGACCCGGCCGCCACTGGCGTCACCCTCGACCACCACGTAGTCGACCTCGGGATTCACCGCCATGGCCAGGTTGCTCACCAGAGTCCACGGGGTCGTCGTCCAGATCAGCGCCAGCTCGCCGGTGTCGAGCTGGTAGCCGACGGTGACGGCCGGGTCCTGGCGCATCTGGTAGACCTCGGAGTCCATCCGCAGCTCATGGTTGGACAGTGGCGTCTCGTCGTTCCAGCAGTAGGGCAGGACGCGTTTGCCCTCGTAGACCAGACCCTTGTCATAGAGCCCCTTGAACGCCCAGATCACGGACTCCATGTAATCCGGGTTGAGCGTCTTGTAGTCGTGCTCGAAGTCGACCCAGCGACCCTGGCGGCGCACATAGGCCTGCCAGTCGTCGGTGTACTTCAGCACGGACTCGCGGCAGACGGCGTTGAACTCCTCGATGCCCAGCTCAAGGATCTCGCCCTTGGTCTTCAGTCCCAGGATCCGTTGTGCCTCGAGCTCGGCCGGCAGCCCGTGGGTGTCCCAGCCGAACCGGCGTTCGACCCGGCGCCCGCGCATGGTCTGGTAGCGAGGGATGAGATCCTTGACGTACCCGGTGAGCAGGTGGCCGTAGTGCGGCAGGCCGTTGGCGAACGGGGGACCGTCGTAGAAGACGAACTCGTTCGCGCCGTTCTCACCGCTCTCACGCGCCTCGACCGACGCCATGAAGGTGCCGTCCTCGTCCCAGTACTTGAGAATGCGCTCCTCGATCGCGGGAAACTTCGGGCTCGCGACAACGCCACGGTGCCTGTGCGAGGCATCATCCACATCGTCATCATGGGGCAGGAAGTCGACCTTGGGGTAGGTCATTGGCGCATCTCCGTCATCAACTCGTCGAAACAGGCTCACGTGGTCTGTGAACCGTCACTACGAGGACGACGCCTGAACGGCGCCGCGGTACCACCTCGCTTGCCGCACAAGCCCCCTTTGGTGAGAGGGCGGCATACGACCGCTCTTGCCTGAGGCGCTCACGGGCCCACCCGTCCGGTTCTAGTGAGACTCTCGAGCCACGTCGTATGCCGTGTGCTCGACTGCCCGTTCTTCCGGAGGCTCACCGGTGATAGCCGGGTCAATGCCTATGCAGGGAAGTCTAGCGGCCCGGGCCGGAAAACCGATTCGCCGGGCGCCGTCGCCGTCTGGGAGAATCTGCCCATGACCAACCCCGCTTCACCCCAACACGCCGTGACTGCCGTGACAATGCCCGACAAGCCGTCCATCGACGGGCTCGAGGACAAGTGGATGCGGGTATGGGCCGAGCAGGGGACCTACACGTTCGACCGGACGTCTGCCCTCTCAGGACCGCGAGACCGAATCTGGTCCATCGACACCCCGCCGCCCACTGCAAGTGGGGCGCTGCACATCGGGCACGTCTTTGGCTACTCGCAGGCGGACTGCATGGCGCGATACAAGCGGATGGCCGGCTTCGAGGTGTTCTACCCGATGGGCTGGGACGACAACGGCCTGCCGACCGAGCGCCGGGTCCAGAACTACTACGGCGTGCGCGGTGACGCCACCCTCCCCTACGTCAAGGGCTTTGAGCCGCCGCAGCAGGGCGACAGGAGCACCGGGGGCAAGAGTCTGAAGATGTCGGACCAGCTTCCGATCAGCCGCGCCAACTTCATCGAGCTCTGCGACACCCTGACCGTCGAGGACGAGAAGACGTTCGAAGAGGTCTTCCGCCGGCTCGGCCTCTCGGTGGACTGGGACATCAACTACCGCACCATCGACGAGCACTCGCGGGCCACGGCCCAGCAAGCTTTCCTGCACAACCTCGATCGCGGCGAGGCCTACCAGGCCGAGGCACCCGGCCTGTGGGACGTGACCTTCCAGACCGCCGTGGCCCAGGCCGAGCTCGAGGCGCGCGACTACCCGGGGCACTTCCACCGGGTCGCCTTCCATGCCCCCGACGGAACCACTGTGCACATCGAGACCACCCGTCCCGAGCTGTTGCCGTCGGTGGTCGCGCTGATCGCCCACCCCGACGACAAGCGGTATGCCGCCCTCTTCGGGACCACCGTCACCTCACCCCTGTTCGGGGTCGAGATCCCGGTGGTCGCGCACTACCTCGCCGAGCCGGACAAGGGCTCAGGCATTGCCATGTGCTGCACCTTCGGCGATCTCACCGACGTCCAGTGGTGGCGCGAGCTTCAGCTGCCCACCCGATCGATCATCCAGCGCAACGGCAGGATCCAGGAAGAGACCCCTGAATGGATCCCGACCGAGGCGGGACGGACCGTATTCTCCGCATTCGCCGGGAAGACCACCTTTGGTGCCCGGACCACGATTGTCGAGGCCCTGCGCGTCTCGGGCGATCTGGAGGGCGAGCCCACTCCGACCCAGCGCAAGGCCAACTACTTCGAGAAGGGCGACAAGCCGCTCGAGATCGTCACCTCGCGCCAGTGGTACATCCGCAATGGCGGACGGGATGTCGACCTCCGGGCTGCACTCATCAAGCGCGGCAAGCAGATCAGCTTCCACCCCGAGTTCATGCGCACCCGCTACGAGAACTGGGTCAACGGCCTCAACGGTGACTGGCTGATCAGCCGTCAGCGGTTCTTCGGTGTCGCCATCCCGCTCTGGTACCCGCTGGATGCCGACGGTGAGATCGTCTACGAGAAACCGATCGTGCCCGACGAGGCGTCGCTGCCGGTTGACCCGTACTCGGATGTGCCCACCGGCTACCAGGCCGAACAGCGCGACCAGCCGGGCGGATTCACCGGCGACCCCGACGTCATGGACACCTGGGCGACGTCGTCGCTGAGCCCGCAGATCGCGACAGGCTGGCGCGGCGACCCTGAGCTGTTTGCCAAGATCTTCCCGATGGACGTGCGTCCCCAGGGTCACGACATCATCCGGACGTGGCTGTTCGCCACCGTGGTGCGCGCCCACCTCGAGCATGACTCGTTGCCGTGGAAGCACGCCACCATCAACGGGTGGATCCTCGACCCGGACCGCAAGAAGATGAGCAAGTCCAAAGGCAACGCCACCACGCCGATAGGGATGGTCGTCGACTACGGCGCAGACGCCATCCGCTACTGGGCCGCCGCGGCCCGGATGGGCACCGACGCCGCCCTGGACACAGCCCAGATGAAGGTCGGTCGCCGTCTGGCGATCAAGGTCCTCAACGCCAGCAAGTTCGCCCTGTCGTTCGGTGAGGTCGACGGCGAGCTCGCTGACGCGGTGACGATGCCGATCGACAAGTCGATGCTCGGCGGCCTCGCCGACGTGGTCGACAAGGCCACCAGGGGTTTCGAGGCCTTCGACTACACCCGCGCGCTGGAGGTCACCGAGGCGTTCTTCTGGACCTTCTGCGATGACTACCTCGAGCTGGTCAAGGAGCGCGCATACGGCGGTCAGGGTGAGCAGGGCGCCGCATCAGCCCGTGCGACGCTTCGAATCGCGCTGGATGTGCTGCTGCGACTGCTCGCGCCGTTCCTGCCCTACGCCACCGAAGAGGTGTGGTCCTGGTGGCACGACGGATCGATCCACCGCGCTGCCTGGCCCGTCCCCGATGAGCTGAAGACCATTGCGGCACAGTCAGATCCGGCCATGCTGAGCGCGGTCGGGGCCGCACTGGCGGGCGTCCGCAGGGTCAAGTCGGAGGCCAAGGTCGGGATGCGCGCCGATGTGCAGTCAGCGGTCCTGACCGGGCCGCCGGCCGTTCTCTCACGGATCCGCCTCGCCGCCGGTGACCTCAGCGCCGCCGGCCGTATCGCCGCGCTGGACTACCAGCCCGGGGACACGTTCAGCGTCCACGACGTAGTGCTTGCGCCGGTCGAACCCAAGGCCTGACCCGAATCTCCTTCCAGGCCGGCCGCTTGTTGCGCCGAGACCACCGTTTGCGGCGGGTTCAGACCCGCAAATGGTTTCCGCGCAGGGAGAGGGTCAGTTCGAGCGGGGCTGGACCGTGATCCACGGGACGTTCCAGCCGGCGATGCCCAGCGTGCGGCTGGCGAATCTATCCGGGCCAAGCTCGGTCACCGAGCCGGTGGCCGGGTCGTAGACGTCAAGCTGTGCGCCTCCGTCACCAGGAAGCACCAGCGTGACGTGCCGGGGCAGCCGCGTGTTACCGATGTACAGCAATGCCGGCAGCCCGTCGCGCACCAGACTCACCAGATCCTGGTGCACCTTGTGCAA